>Ga0307512_10000917_pt1 | contig 43371 bp, 43 predicted proteins | sample 14_EM_MG_FD_200267 | JGI IMG/M metagenome (GOLD analysis project Ga0307512, IMG submission 200267) | Populus trichocarpa ectomycorrhiza microbial communities from riparian zone in the Pacific Northwest, United States - 14_EM | ecosystem: Host-associated > Plants > Roots > Unclassified | place... | reverse complement strand
GGGAGAGCTCGAGTGCTAGCGCACTTGAAAGTATGGTGAGTATGACCGGTTACCGGGATGCTTACAAGTTAGATATACCAATACAATGGCCGATGGCGATGGCGATGGTGATGATGAGCAGCGAGCGGAAGCAGTTCCAAACGAGATACCAAATGACCGCGATATGGCTACCAAATTGGTCCCGAGGGTGATCGAACGAGAGGATTACCGGGAGCCCATCCGGACAAAGCCACTGATGGAGATGTTTACCGAACGGTATACCGAACGGAATGCCGAACCACCTTACGAGAGTCCTACCAAATGACCACCGAGCGTAACGAATAGTCTACCGAATGGCATTACAAGAGACAGTCGAGATAACTACCAAGAGATGGTTACCGAGATCTCACAGCGACGGATATTCTACCGAAGCTGCCTACCGAGATGGCGACAGAGAAGTCGACGAAGAACGCACCGACGCCGAAGAAAGATAGACTGCAGACGAAGCGAAAGCCCAACCGAATTACGTGTCGAATCCCAGAGAGATTACGATTACGATCCTGAATCACGATTACACTGCTACCGAGCCATGATGGCAATCGACAATCGATATGATTAAGTCGTCGACGGAGCAAAGAATTTTCAAAAGAACGAGATGAGATGATGATTGAGCCGCGATAACCCTAATCCAGTCACGTACCCACCCAATTGCGTGGATCCACAAGGCCGGGTAGTATCATATTTTCTCACCCTCACGATTACACTGCTACCGAGCTACGATGGCAATCAACAATCGATATATATTTAAGTCGTCGGCGGAGCAATGAACTTCAAACAGGGGGAGATAGCGTCAGACCAGTCAAGCCCTACCGACAAGACTAAAGCCCACAAGGAGGCAGTCTACTGAGACACGCACCGAGAGTCTACCGAGAAGTCGACTGGCCAGTCTACCAAGTCGACCAAGATTCTACTGAAGTCGCGTATGGAGAGCGCACCTATGAAAGCGACCGGAGGGTCACCGAAGCGGACTTCGAAAGATGATTACTGACTCATCATGCACCTACGAGTCAATGCCGAGTAACGATGACTACCGACTGCAAGATATACTCTATAGAGCATGTGGAAGCACTGCACAGAGCTAAGACGGCGCGAGCGCGCTTGAACTTGTTAAGTATAACCATTCTAGAGAAGCTTACATGTTAGATATCGACGGATAAGACGCGATTGACGCGTACGATTGACGGCTATGACCGATGCGGCAGCTGAAGTTCCCATCGATGCCAAGTCATGAGCGAAAGCCACCCCGATGATTCCGACAATGACCTACGCCGAGATATACGGGCTACGGGAATGGATGGTCGGAGGAGTATGGGTTTGGAAGGGGAGATATGGAGGACGGGATCACTTTTGGATGTTTTCTTGTTTCTCTCTTCTCTTCTTCTCTTCTTTGGATCTGGGCCCAGTACAAATGGCGTCGGCACGGGGTTTTACCACCTTCGGAGTCAATCAAGTGGAGGTGGATTTTCCCCGTGCGCCGGATCAGCCGAAAGGTCACCATTCAGATTTACCGATCGGCTGTGGGACTTATGAGTTCGTACGATTGCGTACATAGGATGATTGTTTCATTCTTGTTTCCCTTTCCTTCTTTTCTCTTATACTGGATTTGGCAGCCCAGGAGGTCTGCGCCTGAAGAGAGGGATAATGTAACGGCACAGTCGCACGTGACGTGTCCAGGGCCGGGTAAACCCCATTCCATATAGTCGGCTCGCCACGAGCCTTAGATCTCTAGCAATAATCTTACCTACACGTCTACATATATACTCACTCGAGTCCACGTTTGCAACCATATCCCTATGCAGCCGGACGCTGGCGTATGCTTCCTTACAGCCCGACTTCGACATCGTTCCTCATTGAGCCCATTCTCTGTAATTTCCATGACTTACCAAAAGCAATTTTCAAAATCTCGACCATGTGCACCGGGTCTGTGCAGAGATTTATGTAGTTCTCTGCATGATCGTATGCAGCATGACAGTATTGATTCATCCAAGGTGCTGTTGCGCATTGACCACCCCACCCATGCCTCGTATGACCTCACTGACTTAGATTTAGTTACTGAGTTTCATCTCTAATCCGGTTTACATTGTCTGACTTAACAGTAACCACCTGGACGATATCACGTTCATTGGTCGTCAGTCAATACGATTTCAATTCTTGAACATTGGCATAGACCATCCGACCCTTGCACATGCAGAGAATAATTATCACGTCTCACAATTTGATCACTGAAATCATGTACAAGCTGACACATAGCAAAAGAGGTTCATCAAATGCTTTTCAAAGTGGTACATCGTCATCAATACCCTTTTGCTTATTCATTCCTCTGGCGACGCATGAGCTATTCCCATGTCTTCGTCGGAATCCGATTTTTATATGATGATTAGTTTGGGATGCTGTATTCAGGGGTTATAGCTTACGGGTTCAAAATGGTTTGGTGTCTGATTCATTGACAAATCTGGCACTGGGGCCGGCGGGAGGGACGGAATGCGTTCCTGTGTCTTGGGTTTCCGCAATCCAACCGTCATTTGACTACTCCGCAGTCGATAGGTCACTTGCGGCATTTGCGATTTTCCGGGTATGCTCCCAAGTGTCTCCATTGGATTACCAAATGTCATTGGCACAGAATAGGTTGCCACCCCTTCCCTTTGCGCTTGAACGACTGCCGGAACCTTCAGTTTGGTAGTCCCGTACTTCATATCTCGCTGACTGAAGTTGTAAGCCACGTCTCCCAAGCCTGGTTGCATCAATTAGTCAAGCTGTATCTGCTTCTGCCGAAAACGCTCCATGCGAGGCTGTACTGTTTTCAAGATTGTGCCCATCACCCTGCCGGGTTCGTCATCTCTGCTGCGCTTGCCCAGCTCAGTATTATCTTCATCTTCATCGTCGACTTCCTCATCCTCCCCATCGTTGGAACTTAGAAGATCACCCAGACTATCTCTGATGGCATTCAACATTTCCTCATATGTTGTTTCAGGCTTGGTGGTTGTCAATCCCGCATTTTCAGCATTTCTTATTTCTTCCTGCGCCTGCTTAATTGGTGTCTCTGCGTCTTCAACTCGCTTTCTGGCCACAGCAGTTTCTCTTTGCACATAATCCTTGATCCATTGCTCCTTGTCTTCGTTGCTTAAAAAGTGTGTATCCTGTCGTTCACCAGCCGCAAGTTTCATTTGGAATCGCTAGCTGTTCAACGCTCCAACAGCTAGGACCCTTTCTGCTTCCAAGCCGCTGTTGCCTTCATTCGCTTGATGATGTCGTCGTGTGGAACGCATTGTTGATTAGCCACATTTGCCTGCCGGTAAGAGCGAAAGATTCTTTTTCGGAGCCTTGACCATTGTATTTTGTGTTGACTTTGTTGATGGAGGAGATGTTGGATGTTGCAAGATATGGACAACATAGAGGCAAGCTGCGCCTTTTATGTCGAGGATGGTACACTTCATCGACTTGAACAAAGCAAAATCAACGTTTTGACCATCACTGAAATGGGAATAGAACTGCTAACCGTACATCATTTAGTGTCTGTTTCATGTCAGATCCATGGGATATGTTGCGACAAACATCAGCAGACGTACATTCCGTCGAAACATGTACTGTGTATATCTCACTAACTTGATATTTCGGTTGTTTTTCACCGTGATTTATCCCTGTGAACAAAAACACACCATCGCACCGAGCTGGTGCAGATTGCATGACGGTTGGAACCCCGTGCAACCCGCAGCTATACACAGCAGGATTCAGATTGGGTAGAACGTGCAAGTTGGCTGTTACGCATGATATTTTGACTTGAAACTAACTGTATGTTCCTCCGGACTTCCCACCACTTTTCGTGAACTTCTCGCTCAGGACTTGCCACATCTTTTCGTTATCATCATCTGTTCACTTCCACTGCAGCAAATCACGGCTTGGCAAACACCTAGGCAAGCTGAGCATGGAACAGAATCGAGCAGAACGACGGGCACTTCTTCCAATACACCACCCGCTGGGACCCAACTAGAATGCAGACACCACTTAGCCCACTGCAACACTGCAAATGCAGCCACCGAGAACATGACCCTGGAAGCACAGTTGAAAAAGGTCCGTGAAACCGGAAGCAGCAAAAACAAGCAGCAGCACGCGATCGGTTGTGAGTATAGTTGAATCGATTTAGACGACCTTCAACTAGTGATATAACATGCAGCTGGTGCAGGAAGAGAGCTGTGTGACCAATTTCTCGCTGCCCATAATGGGAAACCTCCATGCTCGACAAAGGCAGTTGTCCACACAGTCTGGGAAATCGAACATCATGATGTTGTAAGCTCTGGGATTCTGGCAGACGAAATTAGTGATAAGAATCCCCAAGGGCGGACCAATCAGGATTCAACCACATTAGAGGATGCTACTGAAGCATATATGGTAGAGGTACTAGGCAAATCTGATATGGAGATGCAGCAACTAATTTCTTGTAGGTTTTCAACATGTCTGCAACTATGGCAAGGCAAGAAGGTCGGGTACAGCTAGAACAGTCTGACATGCGCCTTGCCTTCAATATGGCCAGAAGAGGGTTTTTCAAGAGCCGCAATAGAGGAATCACATATCCTAATCAAGAAACCTCGTGCCCAATTCCGAGAAGAGAACAAGCGGGGAGTTGAGTTTCCTGGGGATAGTAATGTGAAGACTGCGATGGAAAGACAGCCTGCTATGCTTCGAGAAAATCCAACGAATGACTGCCTCACTTTCCATAATGGCACAGCGCAGAATTTCCAGACACACTGGAGGCGCAAAGGAACGGGTGAACCTCCACCAGAGCGACTCGGACAGGCGACACCAAAACCAAGGCCACATCCGCCCGGAATTGCCACCTGTGCCTCCTGGTGTTATTGTGGCAGCTCATGGATCCAAATTTGAACGTGTGCCACCCGGACATGTGTATATTCATACTCCTCCTCCCAGAGCCCAATTTTACAATCATGACGCATATGCCAAGGATCGCAAGCGCGATAAACATTTTTATCCAGATTTGCTGACTGATAAAGAAACATCCAGTGGTTAGTACACTATCTGCCGGGTGGTAACGCAGCTGACATCCATTTTGCAGACGACAGCTGCCTATTGAGCGAACCTGGCAGTGAAGATGAATATTGGTAGAATGGAACGGGTTTTTGGAGTGTATTATTATGTACAATTAGCAAACACTTCAAAGTGTAGTTTAAGGAATATATTTATATATATTATGAAAGAACAATGTAGTGATAAAGAAGAAAGTACATGAAGACAGTACAAAGGATGCCAAAATACCGTTGATGATATAGTTGGCCAAATCACATGATAACATAGTGTGGATAAGCCCATCGCAAAATGAGCATCAACGGAGCGTCAACAATGTTTGGTCTTGCATCATTGGTAATCAGCATGCTGATTGGTTGAGACCATTCATAAATGCGGTAGTGGCTGGCTACATCGGCCAAAGAGCAAGCCAATCGCATCCTACTACATGCTAAATGTGAGGGTTAACAGAGCGTGAACGACTTTTGGTCCTGTAAGTCAGGTAATTCACAAGCGATATGGTCGTTCCTATATATAATCAAAGTAATTGCCGCCATTATAGGGAAAAACAATTGCGACCCTCTGTGTGCCCCTTCATGAAAATGCTCGTCAACAGAGTGTCAATGATTTTTGGCCTCTGATCATGGGCAATCAAAGTGCGATGCGTCGGTCATTGTCTATATACGATGTTTTCACCATTTCCCTTGGCCAAAACAGTCATTAAATCCTTATTGACTCAATGTAAATGGAATGAGTTGGTACTATCCGGGAGGGTGTCGCGGGAACGTCTCTTGTCTATCCGTTCAGAGATGCTGCAAATTCCACCATACTAGAGGACTACAATCATACGCCACAAAGATTACCCAAGATGCGAAAGCTTACACGGTTGACACTCAGTTGACGCTCACTTTGCGGATGGGGCAAGGAGCGTGTCGCTTCTTGTTTCGCCTATCAAACATGCCAATATATCAGTTAAGACAATCCGCAACGTATGGCCACTCAGATTACCCAGGATGCATAACCAAAAATCGTTGATGCTCCGTTGATGCTCATTTCCAAGATGGTGCAGGGAGCGTCTCTCCCCATTTTTTGATTACACCGGCGGCCACAACATCCAAAAAGAACACCAAGGTACCATCGTTAATATTGTACGATACATATTAGCATATCTGAATGCGAACATGACAGAACAACCTGAAATGCCGAACCGGATATTGGACCGGACGGGTCTACCCGAACCCAGTGAAACCCGCCGGTTGACGGGCGTGGGGCCAGGTTTGAACTCCCCAGAAGCTGCGGGTCGGGTCTCTGGACTGTTCTGCAACCGAGCCGAACCATTGTTCCGGTACAGATCCGGACAGCTGGCAGGTTCCTTGGCCCCATTGCTAACACAACTCAGCGATGCACCTGGTGGCCGGGATTGAGTAAACTTAGAGATACGCTCTGCGGCCGTGATCGAGCGAGTATGGAGACTCACCTGGAGGCCGAGATCGAGTGAACTCAGAGATGCCCTTGGAGGCCATGATACAGCGAGTTTGGAGATGCACTGGGAGGCCCTGATCGAGCGTGGTTGAAGATGCGCTTCCACACCGTGATCGAGCGTGGTTTCAGATGCAATTGGCGACCGAGTGTGAGTGAACTCAGAGATTTGCTGGGGATGATTAAGCGAGATTGGAGGAGTACATGGAAAGGGTTGATTTGGAGGGAGACGCGACGGCAGCTGAGACTCTATTTATTGGTTAACTTGTATTTGTGAGAATGTAAGGAGTTGAGTGCATCAACATCCGCCGAGAGATGTGAACCTGGCTGGGCGCGGGAAACTGGCTCGGAGGGGGTGGCTGTTGATCCTGGGATGATGCTGTACTCGATGAATGCCGTACTCAGTGTTAAGTCCTGATCCTGGCATGGAGCGATAGAGAGAGATGACTTAACTTGGTGTTCTTAGGTGATGGTAGGGTTGAGCACAATGATGAGAGAGAGCAGAGGGGACAGGGGAAATCATTATGAGAAACCGGGACATAAGAAAATTTTCTGTGCTCTTCGGTTTGCAATCCACGATATGGCACATACTAGTCCCGATCCGGCGGGGAATAACACCAATACGAGGTTTTCCCAACAGAATCCGGCACGTCGTACGATTGATATCTCAGGTTTGCTCGTATCCACCCTATCGTTTTCATATGCATCCCTCATCTCTCTCTTCCTTGTCCACAACTCTACCATCATTGCAAGAACACAAAGTTGAGTCATCCCTCTCCATCTCTCCATGCCATCATCATGAGTTGACACCAGATGCAGCATACGCTGAGTGCAGCATACACCGAGTAAAGTATACCCTTAAGATTGTATGTCGTCCCTTCATTCTCTCGATACACACTGATGAATAGAGTCTCAGCACATGGCGCTCCTCCCATCGACCACCTCCAAGTACTCATCTCATCTCCCTCGATCATAGCATGCTGCAAGTGAATCTCCAGCCTCGCTCAATCACAGCTCGGAGTGCATCCCTGAGTTCACTCTATCCAGGTCTTCAAGTGCAAGTACAAACTCACTCGATCACAGCTTCCCTGTGTATCTTTGAGTTCACTCAAACTCGGTCTCCAATTGCATCTCCAAACTCGCTCGATCACGGCCTCAAAGTGCATCTCCAAACTCGCTCGATCACGGCCTCCCAGTGCATCTCTGGGTTCACTAAATCTCGGTCTCCAATTGCATATCGAAACTCGCTTGATCAAGGCCTCAAAGTCTATCTCCAAACTGGTTCGATCATGGCCTCACAGTGCATCTCCATACCTGCTCGATCATGGCCTGAAAGTGCATCTCCATACTCGGTCGATCACGGCCTCCAAGATCATCCCTGAGTTCAGTCAATCCCGGCGTCCAAGTGCATCTCCACACTAGCTCGATCACGGCCCCGGAGTGTATCTCTCAGTTCACTTGATCGTCATCTTCAGGCCCACCTCGAATTGTTGACAATCACCGCATGCTGCCAGTCCAGATATACTGTGTGTAGATGGGTAGCTATATAGATACATAGATACATAGATGAGAGTGCAAACTGAATACATAAATTTTGAAAATCGTTGAACGATAAGTAGTAGCTGTGATATCCTGGTGCATCAGAAAAAAGCATTTCCGTCCGGGCGGAATAGCTACATCTGATTGGACGCGCACCGTCAGAGCTGTCAGAGACACCCCGGAGGCAGAATTCTCCGCACCTGGTGTCGTGACCACGCGTCACATGGCATATCGCCCTCCGATCGCACTTTCACCGTATCTTCTCCATTATCCGGTCTCCTATTTTCAACGAACGCTCTGTCGTTGTGGCCAACTCTTACCATACTTCGGAATAGGTTCATTAGGTATGCAGTTGGATCGAGATTGCAATGGAATGGGTGACGCTACCAAAATCAATCCTTGTGTTGCTTCTACCTGCGCGCAAAATGCAATTTTCTCTGTACCAATTATACTGATCATTCCAAGTCGCCAGATCTATGCGGCTATTGACAATCCATCGCTGGTTTGTGCCGTCTCCTGTGTCACCACTAGTTGGTATCACTGCAATTACCTGCCGGCAGCCGACGATTTTGCCCACACTGACAACTTGCACAGCAACCGGTGACAGTTCTTTTCTCACCTGTACAAATTGTGAGATGGGATCCAAGTTACCCGAGTTTTCATGTATTGTGGTGAGCGCCAGGGCTAACCAGTACTCAACGAAAGCTTCATCCTTGATTAGGAGCTTGTTTTGAATAGTCGTTGCAGTTGCAACAGGAGACTCCCATTCAGCGTGCCATAAGACCTCCCCGAGCATTGCGTGGCCCACACCCAGTCATTCCGTCGGTCCCTATGTGCCAGCTCGGGCTTCCTGTGCGTCGACACATCTGAGATATGTGTTCACATTCTATACCCTCAACTGGAACCTGAATACCATGGTATATACAGAGCTCCATTGCGTGCAGTTGTTCATCCGACATATACGTCATGTTACGACTCTTATGCGCGATACACTCCCGCGTACCGCTGAATATTGCCACGTGGTGTGTTGTGTCTCGCGTATTGCTGAGTAAATCTCTGATGTCATTGATCACAGCGTCAAGACACTTTCCATCACGGCTGTTTTGGTGTCCCATGAATTTGAGCTTCGTATATGACTGGGAGCTCAGGGGGGCTGCCAGATCAGCACTGGAAGGGAGGACTTTGCTGGCGGCAGCGCTGTTCTCCCGACGCTGAGCGAGGGCTTGGTGATTGACCTCTATCATTTCAATGGAGAGAATGCGACGCTCAAAGGTGATTACTTGTGGCAGGTAGTTGAGATTGTGATTGGAGGCGTTCCAACCGTCCTTGAGGTTCGTTTGATGTGCTTGTTCATGTCTCTGGGCAGGATACAGTTGCAAAGCTCCGTATTGACAAATCTGTTCGACCCACTGTGACATCAAGTGGATCGTCGGGAAGTTGAAGTCAGCATCCAACTCCTTGTAAACATCAATTTCTTGGCTGATATAATCCCGCCAGGTGTTCATTTCGCGCTGCTTCTTGCATGGTGTCCAAGTATCAGCATTGGTTTCCTCGTCTACTTTTCGCTTCTTCACAAGTTCCGTGCTCAGGGCAGTGGCTTTAGCCTTCACCTTTTTGCCGGCTCAGCCGAGTAAGAAAACATCTCTGAAGGTGTGAAAACAACGCAAGGTGTTCACCATGTAGCTCGATGTTGCATCGTTGTGAGATGTATATGGAGCATACATATAGAATTCTAACGATGCCCGTGTGCACTCAATTGCGCGATTGAATATGGGATGCTGAGCGGGGCTTCCGCCTCGTAGAGTCTGGGCTACAACAGCAAGCAGGTACCGGCTCATTTCATTCATCTCCGTCCCATTCCACTGAGAAACTTCCTCATATGACTCATTTTTTGGTGTGTGGTCATGGCCAGGAGGCACAGATAAGCAGATTGCATTGTACGTGTCGAGCCGTTCAGGAGTCTTCATTAAGTGGAAAATCCACTTCCGGAGGAGGTCAGCCATGCGGAACTGCATAGTATGGAGGAGGTTGGGCATCGGGAGGTCGCTCCCGATACAGGGAATATGTCGAAATACGTTGAATCCTCGGTGAACATGGCGCGATCAGAGTTCGTCTTCGGCAGCCTTAGTTCAGGCATCGCTGAGCTTTCTATATAGTTGGGGTCCCGCCGGTGTTGTTGCTGCTCAGGAGGGACATAATCTCCAAGTTCAGTCTTTGGAAACACGCACCAGAAACAAACATGCCGCTCGACATGATGTAGGTCACTATACACTGGGCAATCTGCAAGCCATGCCGCAAAAACTGGTTTGCAATGCCTGAAGTTGCCATCTGCACAGAGAACTGTTTAATACCCGCTCTCAGAGCCGGGGTTATGTTGACAGGTGAGAGGCTGGGGTACCCGCCGGAGTACTTCATTCAGAACCTCTGGATTTGTTTGCCGCTGCTCATTCAGCCGCATCTGAGGAATCTTGCAGTTCTTGATTTGAATCGGCAGGAGAGCGACCTTTACCACTCTATGCCTTGAGTGCATCTGCCGGATCTTCGAAGATTGATTGCAAATCTTCATAAATACAGGCCACTCTTCCTTGTCGCCAGCAAAATTGGAGAGATGTGTGCTGTCAGACATGAGGATCAAGGGACACAGGGTATCCCCCACTCAGATCAGTGACTTAACATTGATTAGCATGTGATTATCCTTGAGTAGTTCTCCTTACCTGTGTCTCCCACCACCCATCCGCAGTGTGCATTTCGGTATAGAGGCGTTTCGTTGCCACATCGCTGTTAAAGAAACGCCAAGGGGCGTAAATGAGATGCTCGGCATAGGCAGGCTGTGGCATCAACCATCTGATGCTTTTGATGCTGTCTCGACTCCTGTAGTTGATAGGGCGTTGCTGATTTTCATTCCATCTCATATCGTCGAGAGTGTTTAGTTCGGACTGCCCGATGGTGTGATCATCCGGCATGCTGGTTACGATTTTCTGGACGCCATTCCTGTTTTTGAAGCTTGGGAAACGGAGAGTGTTGTTTTTCTCCATCAGCCCGTTGTCATTGTATGTCTTCATGCCCTTTTTCTTGATCTCACACTGGATATATTTCTACTCTTCACGCGTCGCTGATGGGTAGTAGGGATTGTTTTGTAGGTTTGTCTCAAGCCAACCCTGAGCGTCGCGTGCCCATGGCTCAGCAATGTAATCACTCAGTAAAGGGCCAGCGCCTGGGTATGTTTCCGTCTGTGGCAGAGGCGATGGCGGTGGTTGATAGTTCGAGTCTGCGATGTTCACAATGTGTTCGAGGTCGGGCAACCCGTCCAAGTCTTCGACTCAATCCTTGTTAGAGTTGAATTCACGACATGCAGCGGGTTCAACGCGTCGGGCCGGGCTGCTATTTGTCATATTGTTCTAGCGTGCAACTAGAAGGTATTCAGGATCGTGTAATTTGATTTGTTCAAGTCGCCAGCTGTCGGAGGTGAACTACTCTCGGCTTGAATATTCTGGGCAACATGAAAGGGTCTTCTCTGGCATTGTCGACGACACACAAGGAGTGGAATATACACTGTAGAACGGGACGAAAGTTGGTGCTGGGCCAGAGCAGCCTGGTTGGGGTAAGATCACGATACATTCAGCTACCTTGAGAGATTTATTGATCCTCAACACCATCACATGGAGGTTCCTTACACGCCAGGAGTTACACAAATGCAGCATGCACGATGTCCCATAATAGTATGAATAAAATGAAACCAATACAAAAACAATGAAGACAATGAACCCTGAGCGATTCAAAGACCTTGCGATGCGTGAAATAATCACTGCCTGAGATAAATCGATCAGAACACAGAAACAAACCAGACAAGAACACGACCCTGACCCGCACACAAGAACCATCGCCCCCTATGGAACTCCGGGACTGATTGACTCCAGGCCTAACGAGCCATCAGGGCGCGCCCCACAGATCGGGACATCCCTGAGAGGGATATCGGGGACACTCTCTCCACATGCCGATTTGCTGAGCAGCTGCTAATCCACATCCACATCCGAGGTGTTACCAGCCGACTCAGCTTCACGCAGAGTTGGCACCGCTGGGCGAGACTTTTGTGGCCTCACAAGCCCCAACAACATCAGCACACCGAGGGGATGAGTCTCCGCAGTTCTTGGTCATGGGCAAGGCTCGGGGCTTTGTGCCGGTGGGGCAGGCGCCTGAGGTTGTGCCGGTGGGGTATTGTCGCTCGTCTCCTTGCCTTGCTCAGGTAGCACAATTGGCTGATCGTTCACCATGGTATCCACATCGTCAGCAGATGTGTCGACCATCTCCCCTTGGCCAATCATCCGAGGTTCTTTGCCATCATCCTCATCCTCATCCTGCTCCTCATCTTCAACCTCCTCCTCCTCATCCTTCTCCTCTTCATCTTCCTCCTCTTCATCGTCACCTTCCCTTTCCATATTCACATCGCTGTCTAAATCAATGCCGCACGGCACGTCCACATCATCATCTATGCGCATATCCTCATCAGAATCATGTTCTGAATTATATTCACTGTCCGACTCCTACATGGAGTTCGTATAATCATCTGAGGAAATTGACACCGCGGGCGATCCTTCGGGCTCTAGTTATACCCGCTCTAGTAAGCCCTCCGTGTGCTATTCTGCTTCATACATTTTCATTGTGCAACTGCAAAGCAACGGCACAAGAGATATCATCTCCCCCTGGGGTGTCTTTAACAATACCTTTCCCTTTACCGTTTCTCTTCCCCTTTCCCTTCCCTTCCTCCATTGCCTTCCCCTTCCCCTTCCCTTTCCCTTTCCCATCCTTTGTTCCCTCCCCGTTCCCGGACCCTGTCTCACCGCCCGGCATGTCCTCCTCACCCGTGCCGTCGTCATCGCCATTGCCATCATCAGAAAGGCTCCTTCCTTCGCTCCGCATTCTGGGATCCGCCCAGTGTTCATCATCATTTTCCTTGTGGATTATCTTATCCCAATTCAGTGGTCTAACGGCCATGATGTCACCTGGCTTGTACTGCTGGCAGCTTGGCTTCTCAATCTTTAGCCTGAGATGATCGCTAGGGTACCAAGAGAAACGCTTGCCGGTGCATTTGACCTTCCCAGAGCTGCGTGTCAGCAAAATGGCGCGATTAAACCTGATCCCTGAAGGCACGGGGGTTATCCCACCTCCACACGTTCATTTGGTCGTGGGTTTTGTCAAAAATTTGCCCCATATAGGACCGGAAGGCAGCCCACTACTCGCGACAAGCTGAACTCCTCCTCCGGCAGTGGGGCCACATCAGCTGTATTTGTGAAAAGTGGCGGGTTGTGACTGCATCAAGCAAGATTGTATCATAAAACAGGTCCCATGCGCTCTCATGCTTAGCGCTGCAAACCTTGTATATCCGGATGAGTCCACAGATGTGTTGCGAGATGAATCACGTCATACAGTCACGAGCCAATGACAGGTGTCGATTTATGACCAATGTCAGCATCTTTGCCCTAGCCTTCCCCTTTCCATTGCGGCGTCCATTTGGTTCCATTGCTGTGAGTTGAAAATGAATCAACATCCGAAGCGTTAGCATTATGATGCAGTTTCATGTAGCAGAAGGAAGCCCAGAGAGAACATACAAAGTTGTGTAGGTTATCGGGTGTGTTTTGGAACGAGAGGCGTTGTTCTATGCCAGTCCTGTGATGTCGAAATAGTTCAGGATGCTAGCAGTGTGTTTAATACGGGAGGAAAAGAGAATCAAGGTGTAGGCGGGGAGAAGGGATACATATACTTGAGTTCCTTGGATTTCTTCGTTCAACTTGTGAGATATGATGATTTTGATTCATATCCTGCGCTTTGTTGGTTAAAGAACACAAAACGGCCCAGCCTTCATCGTGCACAACCACCAGGTACCGCGAGAATGAGACTTCTCGAAACGAGATATAGTACTCGTGGTGAGGAGAGTTTACTACACCAGGCGTTGGGTTTGCAATTGAAACAATGTTCAACTGTCAGACCTCGTGCATCTCGGAGCACACTGCGTCTTGCTCAGGTTGTCTCAACTGTGCAAGCATCCAACACGGCTACCAACACGCCTGGCTGTGGACAAAGCACACCCAACTGATGTCACAGGATAGAGAATATGTCATTGTTCGCTCTGCGATGCTTTTAACTCTGCCAAAGGGGGATTTCCGCAGGAAGCTGAAGATATACACAATCGATGGTTCGAGGTATTGCGCCAAGAACGAGGGCAATACTATGAAAACCGCGCCAAGAAGGCATAAACACAGTTCAAGCGGTGCAAATTGACCGTCAGAGGTTGCTGTAACAGTGAATATCAATGCAGAGTGTAATCTGAGTTTAATCTGATGGCGGTTGACCGCATGATTGAATGTTTTTCAAGGGATCTCTTCCGCAAGTATGGTCACAGTTGAGAGTCTAACGCAATCTGCACTGCACCTCCCTATTTTGTCGAGTCCCTCCCTGGTCACTCAAATGGGAGTCTACCTCACCTGCCGTTCCATAAGAATGCAGAGGAAATTGTTCCTGCATTCTTAACGAAGAACATCTATATCGGACTATTCATTCCCAGAGCCAGCGCCCTGATACGACTCCAGTCATACGAAATGTTTGAAGACTTGCTAATCGTCAGAATCAACACAGGCATGGGCCTTTGGGGAATTCTCCACTTCCCTCTGCTCAGAGACGCATTGTCACGGCTCAAGCTTTGAGTGATGGGTTCAGGAGTACTAAGGAATAGTGCCGAGCGGAGAGAAAGAAATTGGTGTTATGGAACGGCGGAGACGTGAATAGATGCGGAAATGGCTTAGGAATGTTAGGAGATGGTGGCGGTATAATATGTGGTGATAAGGAAGTGGTTTGAGGTGTTGCGATGTCGGAGGATGTGGCGTGGTTGTAGTAATAAGAGTTGTGCTGGTGGTATGTAAGATCATGGTTGAATATTCGGATGGTACATCGGAGCATGAGGAATGATTTGAAGGTGGTTGATGAAGCGTATATAAAGAGTGGTTGTTGTGGTTGGAGGATTTCCTTTTCTTCTCTGTTTACTCGTTCTCTTGTATAGCAAAGCAAGCACCACCCTGACCAAGCTCTGAGTCTTGTCTTGTCATCATTTCTTTGATACGAACTTTGAAGCGTTTTGTCCTAATTCTGATATCACATTATTGTTACCAGCATCACCTACGTCCGACCCCGCCCGTTACACTAGAACGAGTCGTTTATACGGTACCTGATATTGAATGTACTGTCAACATTGTTTGACCCCTTGATTTGATCTTGCTTGGTATTACTGTGAGGTCACAAACAGATATATCTCGATTTGGAACTTGGGTAGCTACGAGCTTGCGAACTCGGATGTGGCTGCACCCTTCAAACTGCTGTAAGTACTGTAACGAACCTTGCTCTGTTACTTGCTGGGTATCCCTCGGACTGAACCATCGGTGGATCCACATTTGCGACGATTGCGTTGACGATCGTTTACCACTTACCAGATTCGATTTCCGGCACTACCCACACTGATTCCATGATTCGAATGCGAGTGTACGAAAGTGATTGTATCTCCCGAATGAATTTGTTTGATCTTGCCGGAATTCAGTGTTCCCTTTTCGAACCTGATCCTTGAAACGCCTTCCAGAGTATCAAAGGATTATTGAATACTGAGGTAGTCAACCTCATCTTGCCCGGGTATTTTTGGGAACAGTCAGACGTTCCCTCCCCCTGGTTTGTTCATTGGACAGAAACCGCTGCTTACGGAGGAGGCTTGGAATTGAACGATCCTGTGGTTGGAAGCAATTGGACTAAGTATTGGGGAGCCCACGCTTGGTTTGATTGTGACCCAGAACTGCCTGGCGCGTGCGATGGACATAACTGCTTAGGAACCCAATCGACGGAATGACACGCAACAGCAGCAGCGGCAACAACAAAGCCTGCGCCAGTGCCTCTGATTGTTATTGAACCTCCAACTCTGACCTCCTTCTGGATTGACGCGTATAATTGTCACTGGTAGATGTGCTTGATTAGTTGCGATGTCAGGATCAGCACAGCACGATAGGGTGGCTCTGGTGTCCGTGGACGAACAGGCCATCCTAGGAGGAATCGTCAACATGAACCTGATGGAGATCAATTTCGCAGGGAGACTGGCTGTGCTGGAAGTAGCACAGGAGGTGCTGAGGAGGGTGGCACAGTACACTGAACCGGCGGCCATTGTACAGAGGGTGTGCGATCACCCGGCTCAGATAATCACATTTCAGAAGCACATTACAGACCTGCAGACACAACAGTTCCTACCGCCAGAATGCGATCACTCGACGTTCCAACAACAACTGAAGGCAGTGACGCAGGAGCTGGAGGAAGCCAGGAGAACCCCGAGGATGGTGGGAACGGACGAAGACCTATGACTGGTACTTGACCATATGACACGGGAATCCAGACAATCGAGGGAAGAAGTTCGAGCTTTCAGGACGCAGTTACGCAATGCACTATCCTTAGAGGCCTGTGTAGCCCCGACTCCGGCCCAACGACCGGAAGACCAAGGACAGAAGTAAACAGACTCCCCTGAATTTTCAGCATCGGATCGAGTTCCGTTGAGAGGCTAGATTGCCCAACTGCGGATGGTCATACGACACAAACCCGCCAGCTATCCAAACGAGCAGTCGAAGACGCGGTATGCATTCAACCGCTTGACAGGAGTCACCTCAGGCCACATCTTGCTACACCTTCGGGAGGACGAAGAGATCGGGCTGGAGGACTTGCCAGCTTTCATTCAACACCTGGAAGGAGCTTTTGGGGACCCTGACCGAGTAGCCACCGCCCAACGGAGAATGCGGGAGATCAAACAACAAAACCGTGAGTCCTCGCAGTCTGATGTTGAGTTCGAAGTTATTGCTGCAGATCTGGATTGGAATCCTTCGGCTTTACGAAATGCTCTGCGGATGTGGTTGTCCAAAGACCAGAAATACTCCTTTACATATAGTGATATGCCAGAAGAGCTTCCTGCATTTGTTTCGGTCTGTCAGATACGAGATAATCAGATCCGACAAAGACGCGCGGAAAAGGCCGCACTGAACAACGGTGGAGGGACAGGTTCTGCCTCTTCCCGCAGACCTCCGGCCCCTCCTAATGATCCCGCAGGAGCTCCCGCTGGAACTGTGGCCGGATATTCTGGACCTGCACCTATGGATCTCAGCGCTGGCAGGAGGAGGATTTCCGCAGAGGAATGGGCAAAAAGGTTTACCGATGGAAGATGTCGGTATTGTGGTGGGTTCAACCATAGGGCTGCGGTGTGTAAGGCAAAAGAGAGGCTCAGACATTCAAGGCGGCCGGGGCAGAGGTGATGGAAGTAGGGACCGGGACAGGTTCCGAGCAATCAGGAAATGAGCAGGTCAATTGAAGAAGGATGGCTCTTCAGTTGACAAAAAAGCTTTGATTTAAATGCTTTGAAATGTTTTGGAATTTCGCATCTTTCAGTTAGCAAGGTGGAGGTATTAAAAGGATCAATGGAAGGGAAACACTTAGTTATAACCTGCACATTGACCGTGAATAATCAAGAGATACCCACATATGCACTGATCGACCGCGGAGCTACAGGCATAGCATTTATGGATCAAGATCTTGCTCACCATCATCAAATACCACTTCAAGAGTTGAAAGAGAAACAACAAGTCGAGGTTATCGACGCAAGACCTATAGAATCAGGAGATATTACACACGTGTCTGAAGTTGGAAGGATGGTCCAAGATCATAAAGAACAGCTACCTATGTTCATTACAAAGTTGGGTCATTGGCCGATCGTTTTGGGAATCCCCAGGTTACGATTACATGATGTAGCATTACGGTTTCCATCCAATACGGTTACCATCGGATCGCAGTATTGCACTACATACTGTCATGATGCACCTGTTATGGTACAAGGAGTTACAGAGGAACCTCCTGAGCCAGTTTATACCCCGGAGGGGATATATGAACCCCAGATACACCCTCAATGACTGTTTCGAGGGAGTATTGTTCTGCTCAATGGATCTTCATCTTGTCGAACAGTTGAGAGAGGGAAGGTTGAGGTGTTTGAGGCATCCCTTTATGATATTAATGAAGCTATCGAAGCAAAGGATCTTAAGGAACGACCCCTGGAGGAGATCGTTCCGAAACAATATCATGAGTTTCTTCCTCTGTTTAACGAAGGTTTAGCTGACCGCCTCCCACCGCATCGACCAGGGATCGACCAAGAAGTACGTTTGAAAGAAGGCGATACACCAACGTGGGGCCCTCTTGACTCAATGTCAAGGGCTGAGTTTGTAGTTGTTAAGGAATGGCAGGACGCAAATATGTCGAAAGGGTTCATTCGTCAATCATTGTCACCCTTTGCGGCACCAGATCTTTTTGCAAAGGAGCCGGATGGAGGGCTTCGATTTTGTATTGATTACAGAGATATCAACAGTAAGACGATAAAGAATCGTTATCCACTTCCTTTGAATAAAGAAATGTTGAATCTTGTAGGAAAGGCTCGGATATATATGAAGCTGGATGTACCAGCAGCCTATAATTTGCTCTGAGTAAAGGAGGGGGATGAGCATACGTTGTCCTTCCGGACGAGGTATGGGCGATTTGAACCTATGGTGATGCAATTTGGAACGACAAATGCTCCAGCGGATGTCCAGGGCTACATTAACAATGCCATTCAAGAATCGTTCAATGAATTTGCGTTGGCATATTTGGATGATGTTTTGATATACAGCAATTCGGCAGAAGAACATGAGGATCATGTTAAGTGGATTATGCAACAACTACTGGACGCAGGATTGTATTTGAAACCAGAGGAATGCGAGTTTCACAAGGATACAGTGAAATACCTAGGATTGATGATTCCAGCAAATGGGATTTCTATGGAAGAGGATAAAGTGGAGACTGTACAAAATGGGAGTGGAGAGAAGAAGACTGCGAATGAGAGATTGAATAATTTGTTCGAAGTACAGCAGTTCCTTGGGTTCTGCAACCACTATTGACGATTTATTTCTAATTATTCTGAAAAGGCGGAACCACTGACAAGGTTAACTAAGAAGAATGAATCATATGTATGGGAAGCAGAACAACAGTCAGCTTTCGAGACGATGGTAGAGGCTTTGACTACACTTCCAGTGCTTCAACATTTCGATCATGATAGGGTGGTAATTATCGAGACAGATGTTTCTGATTATATGTCCGCAGGAGTCCTCTCCCAGCATGATGCTGATTGGGTGCTACATCCCGTAGCCTATTTTTCAAAGAAACATTCACCTGCCGGATGTAATTATGATATCTACGATAAGGAACGTATTGCAATTATACAGGCACTTGAGGAATGATGACCAGAATGTGAAGGGGCAGCGTACCCCGTTCAGTTGATTACTGACCATAAAACCCTCAAGTACTTTATGATGAAGAATCTTTTGAATTGACGACAGGTACCATGCTCATAATTTTTGACTAGGTTTGACTATCAAATAGTCTATAGACCAGGGGAATCAAATGGTAAAGCGGATGCCTTGACGAGGAGGCCAGGAGACCTCCCTGAGGGGTGGCATGAAAGATTGAAAATATTAAACAGGTGGTTCTAAAGCCGCAGAATCTACCGGAACAATTGCGTTTGTTGGCGGACAGCCCGCCCGCCCAGGGTTGTCCCTGTATTTCAGATCGTATTACTAAAGCATATGAGACTGACCCGCTTCCAGGGAAAATACTGGAAGCAATTCGGGCGCAGAATGGGTTACAAGAAATTACCATTGCAGAGTGCGTAGAGGACGGGGGACGGATAGGGTATAGAGGCAGTTTATACGTACCGGATAGTGACGAACTACGTCTACGCATTCTACAGGAACATCATGATACGGCATTGGCAGGACATCCACGACGGGCGAAGACGTTCGACCTGCTTGATAGGTGTTATTACTGGTAGGAGATGTGTTAGAACGTTGATCGGTATGTTCGAAATTGCCACGATTTCCAGCGGTCTAGAAGCCCAAGAGACAAAACCTTCGGAGTCCTTCGACCCTTACCAGTACCAGAGGAACCATGGGAGGACATTCCGATGGAGATTGTGGTAGGGCTACCAGAGTGTGAAGGTTGGGATGCAATATGGGTAGTGGCAGATCGGCTTTCGAAAATGCGACACTGTATCCCTTACCATACGACGATAGATGCGCTGGGGTTAGCAGAGTTCTTTTTACGGGAGATGGTATGCCCTCATGGACTTCCGTTCACCATCATTTCATATTGTGGCCCACAGTTTGCATCACTGTTTTGGCAACAGATGTGTAGTCGGTTGGGGAGTGATCGGAGAATGTCGACAGCTTTTCATTCACAGACAGATGGACAGAGGGAACGTATGAATGCTAGTATGGAACAGTACCTGATGGTGTTTGGGAACCATCAGCAAGATGACTGGGTGAAGTGGGTTCCATTGGCCGAGTTTGCTGCGAATAACGGCGTGTCCAAAACTACTAAGTGTACCCACTGTTACGCAGTGCAAGGAATGAATCCACGGATATCGTTGTCAGGAGAGCCAACAAAGGATCGTGATCAACGACGGGTCAGTGCTGATCTGGTCTAGGCAACAATGTAGCAGATCCACGAGCACCTCCGAGTAGAAATGAGACGTAGTCAGGCGGTGCAGGAAGAAGGAGCAAACCGTGGACGAATTCCTGCTCCAAATATTGAGGAGAGTTCACAAGTATGGCTCAATGCCCGATATGTACGAACAACGAGCCCTACGTGGAATTTGGATTGAAAGCAGCTGGGGCGGTTTACCGTGGTTCGTAGAGTATCTCCCTATGAATATGAACTTGAGTTACCTGCGTCGATAGGAATTCATCGAGTTCAGCCTGGTTCCCTTTTGGACTCGGTAGCGAATGATGCGCTCAACTGAGAGCGGGTTAAACCCCCACCCCCGGTGGAAGTGGATGGCGAGGAAGAGTATCAGGTATCGAGTGTTGAAGATAGCCAGCTGTATCGATGCCAGTTACAGTATCTTATACAGTGGACCAGATATGATTCTTTGACATGGGAACCAGCAAAGTTCGTTGATGGGCTGCAGGCAGTAGGTGAGTTCCATAAACATTATCCTAGGAAGCCAGGGCCGTTGGAGAAAGTTCTCGGACAACCTCGAACCTAGGAGGGGCATACTGTCACGGCTCAAGCTGTGAGTGATGGGTTGAGGCGTACTCAGGAATAGTACTGGGCGGACAGAAAGGAATTGGTGTTACGGAACTTTGGAGACATGGATAGCAGCGGAGATGGCGTAGGAATGTTACGAGATGGTGGCGGTATAATATGTTATGATAAGGAAGTGGTCTGAGGTGTTGCGACGTCGGAAGATGTGGCATGGTTGTAGTGATAACAGTTGTGCTGGTGGTGTGTAAGATCATGGTTGCATATTTGGATGGTACATCGGAGTATGAGGAATGATTTGAGGGTGGTTGATGAAATATTTATAAAGAGAGGTCGTTGTGGTTGGAGGATTTCCTTTTCTTCTCTCTTTACTCGTTCTCTGGTATAGCAAAGCAAGCCCGACTTTGACCAAGCTCTAATTCATGTCTTGTCCTAATTTCCTCGATACGAACTTCAAACCGTTTTGTCCCGATTCCGATATCACATTATTGTTACCAGTATCACCAATGTCCGACCCTGCCCATTACACGTATTTCCCTACTGTCTGGTGAGAGAGATTCGTCTTAAGGAGGGAGTTCCGTAGCCGCTTCAATCCCACGTCAGAACTCCACCCCCTAATCTTCGCTGAACCATTCTCGCATTGCAGATATCACCCAACGCATGGCTTCCACCAAGTCCGCTACACAGCGGCGGTCGATAAATACTCCAACCGCCACGCCGGGTACAAGTAGTCGTTGCACACCAGTACCCGGAGGAACATCGCAGACAGACCCAACGCTTGGTGTTGTATTCAGCCCCGCATCCAGCAGCCCTAGCACTCCCACTCCTCTCAGTGGTCTTGAATACCTGCCTACCCCCATCGCTAATCCAGAATCCCTCACGATCATTACAAATCTACTGCCAATGCATGCCACAGACAGCAATCAGAGACCGAGGCAGTGCCAATTGCAAATGCATGCGGTGTCTACACCTCGATCAATGGTCTCCGGCAGTCACAGCATCCATCGATTCACTCACTCAGACATGGCGCGTTTTGTATTTGCAACGGGCACACTCCTGGAGCTCCACATGTGCAACAGACGGCCATTTATGAGTGCAAGCGACTTGGATATAGTAAGTTATGCAACGCAACGTGTTGCCAAATCATTAGCTGAAGGCCCACACTCGCAGATAATCGAGATGTACCGGAACACTGCTATGCAGCAAAACAACATTTGGTCCATAGCATTTGAGGCGCGCACAAAGGAGATCGTAAAAGAGGTATGTTGAAACAACTGCCCACATTGGATATTACCCACTCAAACCGGTACCAGGTTCGAGCACAAGTCGATAAGGTTAAATCACCTTTTATCCAATCAGCCAGGGACAACCTAGCAGAGCATTATGATCTCCACCACATTGAATCCGCCGCAGAGCGTTTCAAATTTGTTCATTCCCTGCTGGCAGACAATATTTTTCTTTTTCGTGTGGCGGAGCGTGTGGAAGGCTGTCTATGCGGTCCAAATCCAACGCAGACAGAGTCGAATCCTGCCAACAAATGGCCAGAGTCCACATTTCTTCCTTGCGGACAACCCAACGCTTGCCGTGGTCATCAGCGTGGAAGCAGCACATGTTGACAATACTATTCTTCGTGACTATTTGACCTCCGAAGTAGCGCTTGAAAAGCCAGAGATCGGAAGCACTGACCCAAACATCCCGATAGACAACAATTGCACTGATGACACCCTGCATCTCGGGATGCCAGGGGGTAGTGGGGATTACGAAGATGAATGTGACAAAGGCGACGACAGCCCACGACTGAACCCGAGAGGTTTGACCTGGCAACAAGTGATGTCGATCGGTATGAGGGTGACGATGGCGATGATGCGGATGCAGATGAGGTACATGAAGCATTGCCAGCCGATGATGGATCAACGCAGAATGTGGAGGACTGAGGGCATAGTACTAGAGAGTCTGAAGATTAAACATGGCAATGATGCGGATGCGGATGAGGAGGAAGAAGCATCGCAAGCTGATGATCGATCAACGCAGAATGTGTAGGGATGAGGGCATAGCACTAGAGAGTGTGAAGATTGGACATTATATTTCATACCTGTAAAATACGATAATGGCGAAGCAAATGCAATGGTAAGCTATGTATCTGAAGCGAAGACTGATTTGTAATAAGTGACAACATCTCAAAACTAAACATATCTGGAGACAGTGCAGCATCCAATATATGGCAATAGTGGAGAGGTAAAGTGTGTCACTCGGCCTGAGAAAGGCATAAACATCGCCAGCCGTTGTGTACACGGCTTCAGCATCACTGCAGCCCCTGCAAAGAGTGTAACACATGTGTCGTTCTGATGATACATATACGTTACCACAATGTAAGCGAGGTACATATGCTGCATGACCTGTCACATGGGTGACGGCGTAGCGTGTAATTCTCTGTCACAGGGTACGAGGTTCGTTCAAAACTGTCAGAGCAGTCTGGAACACACGGGTATTTCAGACGGAAACTAGGGTCGTTGCTGAGAGACTGGCTGGGGCATCTCTGTGGGTGACTGGGCGGACTATAGGCATTTTAGTGGGTTGCATATGGTGAAAGTCTGTGAATGGCGACTTACAATTGATACACTGTGAAGTTCCTGGTAGTTGCCACTGTGAACAGTAAGTGCAAGGTGAGATACAATTGATTGATCAACTGTTCAGACTTGAGCCTGTGGGTGAAATCCAGCAGTTTCATGTAGTTGCCACTCTGATCAGTCAGTGCAAGGTGACATTACCAAGTCGTGGGAACGAGAGGGTATAATTCCTGCAGTGCATACGGAGCTCAATGGGATGGACCATATGTTGGAGGCATTGTATCAGGAATCAATGGCCAAGGAAATGTGTACTCTTGGAAATGTATTACTAGATCTACTAATGTGAAGTTCAATGCCTGGACCATAGTTATCTATAGTTACCTGTAGTCAAACTGCAGGCTTTTCAAACCATAGTTTACCTAGGCACATGCAGTTCCCAGCTACTCAATGCCTGCAGCAGTGGGCCGCTTCAATGGCCTGTAATGCGATGCGCGGGCCCAGCCGGGCTTATTCTGAAACCTGCCGGCCTGGCGTGCCAGGATTACTGCGCATCAGTGACATGATCGTTTCACTGAAAAGGCCAAACAGATGGTTCCTGATGCTACTGCATATATCCCACTCATTGCAAGCATAACTGACTGGCATGATGATGTGGATGCCATTGAACATGCTTACATTGTATGGACACCTTTGGATGAATCCGTATTTACTGCTATCTGGGAGGATCAACAACGTAAGAAAAGCAAATCTCAAATCACTTCTGCTGACAGTATGTTAGATCCCGAGCTCATTGTCACAGAAAAATCATCTGAGGATGACTGGGAAGACTTGAAATTTATTCACGATATACTAAGCCCATTCCAAGTGTGGTCACATTAACTCCACGGGCTCAATTCACTGAAGAATTATCCCAACGGATTTGTTGCCAATGTCATTCCAGCAATTGAATAGCTTCTATCCCATCTAGAGGAAGCAAAGCGCAACTACTCAGACGAATCTGTATACAGCGTTCAGATCATCTCAGCGATTAACTTGCCTGGTCGGTTCTGAATAAGCACTATATTCTGGTGGATAGTCACCCTGCTCTGCGTGCAGCAGTGGCACAACATCCGGATATGATGTTTAAATACTTTTGAGATGAATGGAGTGAACATCCAGAGTTGATTGAATCAGCTAGAAGTCACTGTACCAAGATGTGCGATACCAAGTAACGTCACCTCCCTGGATTGTGTGATGTATCACAATCCCAGTATACAACTATCGGATCAATTCCAATGCCTCCACCACCTAAGCCTTCAATTCCACAATGGAGGCAAAAGAGGGCGCGATTGGCTATGGAAATTGCAGATATCGATGAAATGCAGCAGTTTCAATCAACTCCAGAGGCAGAAGATGTGCCAGATCTCAAACATTACTGGGCGAAGAGATTGAACTCACCCCATTGGTCCCGGCAAGCCAGTATGGCTCTCACCATCCATTCCTTTCTGGCAATGTCATCTGAAGTTGAAAGAGTATCCAGTAGTTCAAAGTTATTGATGTCTGACCATTGCAATTGTCTGCTGGATGCTGTGATATCTGCAGTCGAATGTTTACAGTGCTGGGAGAGGGCAGGATTCATTAAGATGACAGTGATCCGGCAGGTGAAGGACTCACAGGTTGTGCTGGAAAAACGGAAGGAATAGGTGAGGACTGGGCAGGTGTATTTCTCGGGTCTTGGAGTACAGCGATCAATGGTGTCGTGGGAAAATGCTTTTCTCACCACCACCGCTACATTGGCAGGGGGAAGCCAGCGGGGTGGGTGGTAAGGAGATCCAGGGATGACGGAGACTTACTGAGTGATGGGAAGGTGTATGGAGATACTGCGATAACAGAGGTGGACTGGGCTATGGGGAGTATATATTTGAGTCACCCCAGGGGCCAGTGCATATAGAGCTCATCTTATCATATAACGAAAATACACACTCTATCATTCCCAGTTCTTGGTTCCCACTCAAGCTTTCATAGATCCACACAATTTGTTTGGATACTCACGGCCGGGTAACATCACATCCTCTCACCCTCTTCCGACGCTCCTCGAGCCATAACCACTCTGTCTCACGAATTCTCTTTGGATGCTGGGACAGGAGCGGCGCAGTGTTGATGATGGGCTCTCTGCCTTCTAGCTCCCACCATTTCACCACAACGGATGGCATGGTTATGAACTTATGATGGACGATGGCTGAGTTTGCTTTGGTGGCTTTCTGAGTTTAAGACTTTAGGCAGCAGCAATGGGTGTCATTTAAACAAAATATGTTTATACTTGTTCGATTGAACTTATACGTTGGTAAATAAAGCCTGCAGGCCGGCCGCCCGGCCACCAAGAAAAAGCCTGCAGGGCCGGCCCTCATTTAAAAGCCGCCGCTAAGGGCGGCCCGGCCTGGCCGCTTAGGAACACTGCTGAAGTCATCATGGAAACAGAAATCACAATCGAGACTGCCGTGAGCCGAACTTATCCTCCAATTATTGTGCGGAATTTGTTGTTCCAAATGTGGAGTTGACCTGACTCTCTTGACTGAACTGAACTGACTATCGAAGTCTAAAATAACACGCACTCATATACCGAATTTACACGCAAACAGCTCAGTGCTCAACCTTAACTCAAAAGCGTATGATAAAGTACGCTATGATCCGTTCCAACAGAGTTAAGAGTATTTCCTAGAATGATGTTCCAACATCAGCAAAGTGTGAGTGTAATATTAAGATATTGGAGGTAGGGGGTTAGGATTCAACGACGGGGTCATACGGCAGTGTGGAGAAGAAAGATTTCGGCGACAGGCGGGAGAAGCGATGAAGAGATTAACATTGCACCGAAAACACGGAGTTTCGGCAGTCAGCGGAAGTTTCGGTATCACAAGACCGATAGCCGACGTAACATGTCATTCAAACCATTACCTGAACATAAATGTCGGACTTAAACGGTTTCAAATGTATTAGAGTGCATCAGTACTGTAGTGTAGATAGGAGGTTAGTGCACCCGGCAACAAGCGAAGTCAAACACAACGAGTGCACCCAGACAAAGAGTGTTGGTAGGCGCACGTGAGGACTCAGAACCGAAGTACGCTTACACATGCACCCAGTTAACGGGAAGTTAAGTTCACCTGGGAGGCAGCCGAAGTCAGGTGCACTTGAAACTCGGTAAAGTGGGGTGCACTAGAGTCGGTTGGACACTTTGTTCACAATACGAGGAAGCGTCACAGCAGTTCGATGGGTCTGTGTCAAATCAAGACTAGGAGAGTACTTCAGTTACAACCATATCGAAATATGAACAGCAAAGTTAACCTTCACAAAGCTTAACTATGCATTTACAGGTGCACCTATCCTCAAGCACTTCGATAAGGATTGCCTATACAAATGCAAGTCAACTTGCCATTAACTGCAGTATATTCGTAGGACTTCAGCTACCGTCAGAGGTGATACTTATTCAGAAATGAACAGTCAAGTTAACTACCGAATCATCTACCAAATGGTCAACTAACAGATTTATTGAATGGCTAGTTTCACAAGCGATAAGCAGAGAGGTTTCCGCAATCAAGCTTCCCAATAGTCCGTCCCACCCAGGCTAAAGTTGGTCTCGAACCGGACGATAACTTTCGGGACACCAATTGGAGGACTGTTTGAGACATTGGAATGACATGAGAGGAAAGGGACCCTTTGATACTCCGATTTTTCCCCCCCCAATACAACTCTATCCGTCAAGAACACAGTGTATTTAGACAACTAGCAGTAGCTCTATGCCACCATAGACCTCCGAGATCACTTGATCAACTTTGTCGTGGACGCGTGGGTTGCCATAAATCACTAAGCCTCACTCGCTTCATCCAAGCCTGACTCGCTTCACGAACCATTCACTCGGCTTTTATCGGTTGTCCACTAATCCGACAATCCCCCACATGGCAAGGTTTAATCCGGGATGGAGCACATAGCAACGCACCCGGGACGAACTGTTGAGGACCCTGGCAACGGCTACCGAAGATACAATTCGAGGAGCTAAGGGAGTGCTATCTCAACAGATGTCTTCATAATTACTCATATCAAGTTCAAACGCAACACCACGAGATGAATCCCGCCGATGGCAAAGAGATGACATCATGATCTGTGATCAAAAGCATATAGAGCATAAGACCGTACAATGTGACTTCAACGAATTGAGGCTACAAAGAGTGACCGACTATACGTGATAAATAACATCACACTAGATGCTTAGGTGTCGGATATGTCGTCGAATGAGATTAGGGCCTCTTTGAATAATGTGTACCCACCGTACAACGGCTACTTTATCTGTTCCTAGCGCTTACTAGCACATAATCTACTATTTCATCGCTTCTCCCTAAAGCAGGAACAATTTAGGTTAATTTTTGCAACAGGATCGCGCTGGGGATCCAACAACACCTCTAATTTGTGCAAGATACCATGGTGGCTTCGCCGCCTTTTGATATGGACTAGATTGTCCACACTAGCCTAGCCAGCAGAGTTGCCAACTCTAGTCTCTCAGGATATCTATCTCTACCATCTCCAGCCAGCTACCATAACGAGCCCTCTTTCGTTTCCTGGTCTCTAATCTACAATATCACTGATATTCAGTGTTCCTAAGTGGCCGGGCCTGCAAGCCCCTAAAATGCCGGCCGGCCGCCATGCTTTTTACGATGCAGGCTTTTCAAATTGAGGCCGGGCCACTTAGCAACACTGCTAATATTCATAGTGCGGCTGTACAAAAAATGCCTCAAAAACGCTGATATCTGCAACCTCTAACTCGACGTTAGAGATATCCTAAATCTGAGATCGGAGGTGAGGGAATAATCATCTTCAGCTTAGATCCCTAAAGGAAGAGCACTTTAAACTTTTCCTATGAAATCTCTGGTTGTATTAAGTGATTTGTGGAATATTAATACTATTAAACCCCATTCGCGAATCCACCTAGCCCACGGACAGGACAACCTATTCCCCATTCACGGACGGGGCAAACCCGTGGATTGAGTGAAGGAACATCAGTGTGATGCGACCGTTGGCAACTCCATCCACTGTAGCCACAACCACTACCAACCAAATTAGTCCTCCATCACCATCCCCTTCACCATAAAATGTGCATTTTTATTGCAGTTGAGCGAATAAATACGACCAATGCTGCCATCACCATTATCACCAATATCACTACTTCTATTTATATATTTAACCGTTGGATACTCAGTGTGTGATGAGTATGTAACTATGTTACCGTTCCGGATCCTTCACAATGATTTTTCGTTTATCTTACCAGAGCGCGACTTATTGGCAACAACTGGATTTTAGTCATGGTTACTTTGAATAGCTTTCGATTCATACTTAGTGTCAGGTAATGACCTTGCAAAGCAGGGCGGTGGAGGCGACAGGGCCGCATAAGCCGGCGCCTGGGAAACGAAGGCAAAGTTCTCGTGTACCCACGGTGAATTCCTCGTTGAGTTCTAGCTCGAGGATCGGTCCACAGCTTTGAACCTGCCGGGGTGAGATCAAGGAAGCTGATGGCCAATGTAATAACTAAATAGGTAAGCGGAACTTAAAATTAAACATATTTAGTAAACCCACAACTCTACATCCTAAGTAATGGGAAAGGGACGAAGCTCCCTATACAACAGAGCCAATGATTACCTTGACTAGCTCTGAGAACAGAAACGTTTGGTGAGGCTACTCTTCCGGTGTCGTTTAATTTCTAAGTGCTCATTGCAGCAGCTAGTGTACGCAGGTGGCTCGTCCGATGTAGCTTAAGATTCAACTTTGCTAGACTGTAGAAGCTTAAAAACTCAGCCAAGCGATATTATGGAAAAGCGAACCAGCCAGTAATACTGGTAACTATTTTCCTAATGAAGTACTAAGCAAATCCTAAATCCCGTATACCACAAATTCAAAAATCATGGGAACTTGGGGAGTTGACAAGGGTATATATGAGTTCAGTGTTCCGAAGCGGCCCGGTCGGCCGCCGACCGGACTTCAGATTCGCAGTCCGGCCAGATAAAGTCCTTGATCCTGGAGGCCGCCCAAAGCCTGGGCAGATAAAGATCAACCTGCAGGGAGCCTGACCGGACTGCAGATATCTGACGGCTTTTGACTGGCCAACATTTCTCTGCATATACCTGCATATACCTGCAGATATCTGATGGCTTTTGACTGGCCTACGTCACTCTGCATATAATCTGCATAAATTGGCAGATATCTGGCGGCTTTCGCCTTGTTTTTTATATCATGATTTATGACCATCGGCCGCCAGATATCTGTAGTCCGGTCAGATCTTTGTCCACCATATCTGTGACCGGCCTGGGTCAGTAATCTACTGGCCGCCCATTTTATAGTCCGGTCCAGATCAACGGTGAATCTGGGCGGACTGGCCGCTTCAGAACACTGTATGAGTTGATTTGCAGGTACCTTTCGATTTCATGCAGCCTTTCACATGAAACTTGACAGCTGAGCTGACATGCTTATCGGCGTCGGCATTTTCTGCAGGTCAAGATTATCGAACAGTGGTGGAATAATTATGCAATCCACCCGGGTACCTGCATGTATCCTGTCGGGCCTGGCCGTCATGTTATGATAACCGTTAATGAACACTACTCTTGCATGCATCAGAGAAGTGATATATTATGAATGTTAACCCGTGTGATTGATTAAATGGCTACGATAAGATTATATTATATCCAGATCACACTGCCGCCTTGGTGCCCTGCGGCCTGCGATCACCAATGCATTTCATGATAGCGCAGCGGAGTATTTGTCTTTAAACTTCATTGCTTCTACAGCTAATACTTAGTTTTGATTCAGTAGCCATTCGATTGTAAGGTGTAGTCATGTTAATTTGATGAGTGGTAAGTAAATTGATGTGTCGCCAAGGCGATTATAATGATGTGTCCAGATACTTAAATATCAGACCAGTACTGTATTACTCACAGGTCCGGACGTCAGCAGTTAGTCGGGGGCGTCCGTCCGGAAAATTAATTGCAATTATCAGCGTCAGCAGGCCAGTGTCCGGTGGGAAAATACTCGTCAGCACCCATCGGTGTCCGGACCACTGTGTGTCGTACAGTACTCCAGGCATGAGAAGTCATTTGTTGTGGAAACTAAAGACATGCATACACAAACTACTATAGCAAAAAGAGGAGTGTTATTGCTGCTGTGGTACTGCTGTGTATGCAGCAACTGGGGGCAAATGATGACGATTTTCTAAGTCTAAATTGCACATGAGAGGTTCATCAAAATACAAATTTATCGCAGTATATAACATAGTATATGGCTATATTCGAGCAATGCATACAAAATTATTACAAACAAACAAACATTCAAGCAATGCGGTTTGCACATCTAGGATCTACTTTTACTATAGCAATTATGTAAACTGGAATCAGGAGGTTTGATGCGTACATGTGTATACCTGGGATGTGGTCTCCGAAATTCATTAGTGGTGGCGTGACAGTGATGGTGATGGTAGCTCCGGCGACGGTTATGCCCGCTAGCTTGCCGCCATGCCCGCTCACCACGCATTTAGACTGAAAGTTGCCTTGCTACAGTATTTACCCTGAATCCAAAATTCATATTACTACACATTCTACGGTAAATGTGGCATTCTTCACAATTAGTGTTTGAAATATGCTGTAATATTTCAAAATTCATTATACATGCTATATTCATTCAAATTCGGTAGTGTTACAGTAGCAATACCACCCCCTTATATTCCTTACATGGCCATAGCGAGCTCACTTAAATACCGCACCTGTACGTAGGTGCCCTGGTTATAGGACGAGCTATTGTATTTAAGTACCGTGTTTTTGAACTTTATTCACTATTACTCGCCTCGAAGACAGTGAGTGGATCGATCGCCGCTAAACCTGGGGATGCCAGAAGTTCAGGTTTACATTACCCCTCTGCTAAGAGAGCCGCAACTTTATTGGGAGGGAGATAGCAAATAAAAGGAAACAATCGATTTTCAGGTCCCCGGATGGAGTAGTCAGTGGTGGCTATAGTGAATTGTCGCGTGCACTACTCTAAATACTCTTCCTGTCCAATTCTGGATTCGCCCGCATAAACTTCGCGATGGCCCCCACGTCGCTAGATTTCAATATCTGCAGCCAATTACATATGCATGTATGAACAGCGAAATAGGATTCTAATCCCTGCTTCGAATGAAATTTGTACTTGTATGGATCGATCTAAATCGTTTACGACATCGCTTACCAGATCGGTTCAGATGGGACGATCCCAGAACCACCCAGCAAAACTGGCCTCGAATCAGGCTCTCAGTTGTGTACGTGTGCACTAAGATGAAAATGGAAGTGACAAAAAGGGAATAGTGTGGCGAGGGAATGAAGTTGTGAGAGCCTGGAGACCTCGCTCCACACAAAGTTCCCAGGTCAACCCGGTTAAAATTTCAACACCACGGGTTTGAGCTGGGTTTGCACGGAAAGAAGAGTTCAAGGGAAAAGAAATCAACTTTATATGGGGCACTAAGCAAATTGGACAAAATTTGTGGTGTAAAGTGATCGAGAGTGACCGGGTTAAGCTGGTAACGGCCCGGATCAGGTTCGGGTTAAGGCTGCAGTGAGTGCAAATATGACGGATTTTTTTAAAAAACATTCGGCATTGACTCAGGTAGCTGTAAACTAATACCCCCCAAAAGATCAGCTCTCTGGAGGTGATTTGAATTTTTGGTGGAGTCATGTCTCCAGGCCCTTTCACCTCACTTTTTTCATGATCCCAATTTGGATCAGACTCACCATTTCGGTCAGTATAAAATCACGTGATATCAAGGGCCGGGGTACGAGGCCACAGCAAAATAACACGTCACTGGTGTCGGTGTCCGAGACATGGGAAGATACCAGACAGAACTTGCAGCTGCAAGCAATTCGATGCTGTTTGAGCCGCACCTATCCAATGTGTAGGCGGTAGGCGCCTAAAACACATTGAGCAATGTACAGGTGAACATTTTACATAATTTATTTCCTGTTGTTGAAATACTGATTGCTAGAAGCTTTATTGTACTTTCTAAGAGGGCCACAAGGCCATATATATACGGTACGAACACGTACGTACTCATCTAAATGTAGAGACGGCTGAACTCCGTCAGCCCGTATCAGAACTGAGATCTATTTATGTAACACCTGTCTCACATTTCGTGCGAATGAGATGAAAAACAAAGATGGAGAAGACAGGAGCCCCGTGACACCAGCTATGGATTCCCACTCCAGGTTTATCTGCTGGAAGTACCAAGTTGGGAGCGAGGTTTTCCAATTTTGTTCTTGACGTCACCCGACTTTCGTGTTCTTTGCGACAGAAGTGTTTGCCTACTTGGAGATAGCGGCGTACTGGAGATGCATTCTTATTCATAGGTAGAGTATGTACTTACAGAACTCCACCACACAACTGTTCACTAAGAAGTATGCACAATCTCACACTTTCATGTAGTTCTGGGTTGACTGCGAAATCGCTGCAGGATTAATTTGTGAAAGTAAGAAGGGTGGCATCTCCTGCGCACCCCGACTTCTCGTTTGAACACCCAAAACGACATGCGGCAATTTCCCACAGCACACCACCACTACAAATTCAAATGATCCCAAAACGGTTATTTGCATTCGCCATGAAGCAGTTTATTGTAATGTTATTAGCTGGCGGCAGCCGGATTGTCAGCAGCCAGACACATTCTGAAACACGCATATTGTAACAGCAGTTCTCATTCGTGCTGATCTCTGAAAATGTCTCGGCTGAAAGACCAAGAAAAGTGATGTTGAGCAGATGGACGAATAGAGCGGTTCCGCCACCCCAAAATTGCAGCTTTCTCGCTGTGCGCCTTGGAATTTGGCTGGTAGTTATTTCGTAGGGTGTAGCTGGACGTTGCGTTGTGAGCGCTTGCAGTTAGCGACAGTACTTACAGCAACTGTGGTAGGCTGATAGAGCACACTCCAATAGAGCATCGCCCATTCGCTGATACGATCTGCCGTACTACTGCCGGCCAAGATCTAAGACGCAGGGCGAGAAAGTTGGCAATATTGGGGTGGCAGGACGGCCCTTATGCGATTTTACATTTTGCATTATGCAGATAACGCCAGCTCATGTTGCGACTGAAGATTGTTAAAGTGCACCAAAGCGCTTTAAACTGCTCTTTTGCTAGACAACCTACTGAGTTTAACCGGTATATACACAGTTCTCATCCCCGGAATCTGCTTCGGACACAGAGACGCGAATCAAACAGACTACGATCTCACGTCACACACCACGACACAGACCGATGATTATTCTCTTGAGTGCCCTTGCCTACTTGGCAGCGGGGTTCGTCGTAGCCGCACCAGTACCCCTCACGCACCCGACCGGCCCAGCAGAGCCATCCTACGTTGCTCGCTCCGGCCGCCGCGGCACTGTCGATATCCTACTATCTTCCGTTATCACCCTTACGTTATGCGTCTATACAAGCATCCATTTGAATATCACCTCGGCAAGGACAATCTTCGGTATTCGGAGTGTCTGGGTCTACAAATTCTACTGGGTCCTGATAGCCACGTTCGCTCCCGAGTTCGTTTTATATGCTGCATACCTCCAATGGAGGAACGCTTGGGAGCTTCGCAAACAGCTGAAGGAATTAGGCGGCGAACCGCATCGGACGCTGGTGCAAGAAATTGTATGGTGGTTCGTCAAAACATTACGTCGGACGGTGGCGCAAATTGAATCGTGGTTCAAAATAGTGCCAGGTTGGATCATGCAGGAATTTATATGGTGGTTCACAACCACAACTATAGGAGGTTGGATCGTCAAGACCTTATATCGACCGGTGGTGCAGCAAATTAGATTGCAGTTTGCAAAAGCGACAAGCTGGATCGTTAATACTTTACGAAGAACCGCGACCACATTGCCAGGTATGTCTGAGCAACAAGAAATCACTCGGCCGGAATTGAAGCAGCCGGAAGTAGCACAACAGGAAGTGTTGGGGTTGAATTCGGAAAAGTCCGGCTTGGAACGGCGCGACCTGGTACAGTCGAATACGGCGGAACGACAGCAATCGGATCAACTAGAATCAGTGCCGTTGGACTCGGAATACCCCCACCCGAAGCAACCAACAATTCAACAGCAGGGCTGGATGCCACCGGATGCGACACATCCGAATTCGACACGACCGGATTCGATATTACCGGACTCGACCGCACCAGACTCGACACAATCAGATCCGACACAGCCGGATTCGACCCCTCCGGACTTAACACAATCGGATTCGATGCAACCGGCCTCGACACAAATGAACCCCACCTTGCCTAACTCGACAACACTATCAAACCCTGCTTCGCCTGGCAAGGAACTATGGTGCCAGATATCAATGGTTTCTGCCTTTTACATTGTGATGGGAGGGTTCGCCTACGACACCTCCGAATTTTCAGATCACTACCCATACATTGCACTCACGCCAGAGGGTTTCGTGGAGTTTGCCAGAGCGGAACTTATCACCCCGGATATTTTGAATGACAAGGACATCACAGATCGAAGCAAAGCGGATTCACTTGGGAAGTTATTGGTATGTGTCCAGGCATTGTGGATGGTCGCCAACTGCATCGCTCGTAAGGCCAGTGGGCGGCCTACTACCCTCATCGAGTTGAATGTAATAGTCCATGTTGTGGTGGCTGTCGTTGTTTATGGTCTATGGTGGTACAAACCGCTTGCAGTGGCCAATCCAACACTCCTACCCCGGCCATTCGGTGGTCAGGAGATTCTTGAGATACTGGCGATAAAAGTACCACGCTCTGACCTGAGCAACGTGGTGAGGAGCTGGTCTGAAGAAGATAATGATACCTATCCCGCATATCCAGCCGACGCCAACCACAAAAAGTTTAACTTGGACATCAAACCCTATATCCTCGATCCGTCGCTATTCGAAGTTCGGGGTTCTCCCGAGCCCGAAACTGAATGGGCTCGACATGTCGCAAAACTCAAAATCAAATCACCAGGCCTAATTCTTCTCCCTGGACAGTACCTTATACTGAAAAAAGTTGCAAAGGCGTATGGAACGCGCGGTCGTGCGGTCCATATTTCCGGAAAAGCACTACATCATTTGGCCTCAGAGTCTTCATACCGTGAACGGGTGGAGTATGATCAGTTTACGGCTGCGGCTAAGATGAATAGAGTGTTCCGAGCCTCAAATTCCACAACATACGATCCACCGAATTATTCGGTTCAAGGCTCTGTATACACTGGCGGTGTCCACGCTGTGGATTTTGATTTCGAGAATGCTCCCTTGATGTTCATGACCGGGCTACTCAGTTGTCTCTATGCCGGCTCCCACGCATCTGCATGGTCTTCGCATTTTCCGAGCTATATTGAAAGATGGATTTGGCGAGGTGCCTGCATAGGCATTGCTGCCGGAGTACCTTTTGGGTGTGCAATACTGTATCTTTTGAGGCCGGTTTATCAAAAACTGGAAAATATGGAGATACAATCCAACAGGTGGAAGAAAATAGTGTTCAGGTATTCACATTCATCGGTGCTCGTCATATTTCATTTATTTTTCGGACTGACCATCATTGTGTACGTATGTTCGCGGCTATTCATACCGCTAGAGGCTTTCATATCAATCCGAAGTCTACCTGTCGGTGCCTTCGAGACTGTGGAATGGGCGGAGTATTGGCCGCATGTTTGAGAAATTGAGAACGTGTGACATGTACTTTCATTAGTTCTGCGTAGGGTGTTTATATCTTATTCCGGATGCGAAGTTATGGCTTTGCAATTGACGGGTATCGTTTGTGCTTGTTAGATAGCTTTGAAGTAATTACAGTGCTATAGTTGGTGCTGTATTCTTCCCATGTCTGGTTTGATAAGTCACAACACCATGCCCTCATATTTGAGTCTGTGACAGAGATTTATGAGGGGAAATCTCAAGGCTTCGCTTCTAGTGGGATAAAAGTAATTCCGTCTACTTCGCACTCAAGACAATTCAGGGGAATAATCTGCCCCTCGGATACTCTGCGAGCAGCTGGCGCCATTGACACGGAAACCTCCAGACGGTAGGGAATCATTTCGGTGTCTACCTGGCAATCTCATATTTAAGTACGTAACGGATATCTTCATGAGAACAATAACTTTGCACAAGAAAAGGTTGAATTGTCTATCGTACAGAAGTGATTGCCCTCAAAGAGCAAATTAGCTATCTAAGGGAAAACGTATGCCTTTATGTTGATATATGGGGAAAACTGTGTGTGTGTATAGACTGAGATACAGAGAGAAGAAAGAACGAGAAAGACGCGAGTTATATATGAGAGAGAAGTTTGCCCCTCTACCAGCCCCGCTAGCTAGCGGTCATCTCTATATATGCACAGGCTTCCCAGCCGTCCATCTCGTCCTGGTAGAGTTATGCGTAGACCTGGATTAAAATTTTCTGGGCTGAGAATTCCTGCCCGCTTTTTTTTTTTTGTTTTATTCATACTGTATGCACTCTAATTAGAGTATGACAGGACCCAATATCCCCTCCGCCTCCGGGCGAGCCGGCTAGATGGCGGAGCGCCCCCCCCCGCGACCCTTCATCCCCGCTGACAAATGAAAAGACTAAAAGATAGACCAAACCAGAACGAAAAGGAAAAGAGAAGAGAAGAGAAGATATATGCCCACTGCCGCCGCTCCACGCACCTGAGTCAGCCTCTGCACCTGCTCCATACCTCCTTCGTTTGGGCGGGAACTTCCAGACTTCAGTAGCTGCCAGGCCGTCCATCACTGCTTGGTCGCCATCTTCCACGGAAAGCAGCTCAGAGATCTGCACGTGTCTGCATCTGCCCGCTTTCCACCCCGTTGCTTTTCCCACCGCCTTCCAGAGTGTCTGTTGCTGGTCTCTCCACCGGCTGCGGTGGCAGAAGAGGTGTTCCCGAGTCTGGGCCGCCGTCCTGCCTCCACCACTGCCGCACCACCAGCATTTGTCGTCCTCTCGGTGGCCGAACTGTTTTCGGTAGACTCCAGTTGGTGAATGCCCGCACTTTAGTCTGTAGAACCTGGTGGCCAGCGACTTCACGCTTGTCATCGGAACAGGTCTCTTGGTTCCCGTCTCGCCCTTGAGTCTGTAGCTGAACTGCTTGCTGCACTTGTCGGCCTTACACTTTGCCTTGGCTGCTGACCTTCCCTCGGAGATTCATCTAGCTCTATTCGAGGCTGAAGTGTATGGCCACTATATCACCGTGTCTCCCCTGGCGTCTCGGCCCAGGTTTGCCTGACAGTCCGCCTCTTCGTTTCCCGGGATGCCGAAGGGTCCCGGGACCCAGTGAATCTCGGTTGCAATGCCGTGGGCAAGGAGTGCCTGCGTTCTCCGATTGATCCGCCTGGCTAATCGCTGCCCCGGGCCCGGCTCGAGGTGTGCCGCTCGTCGAATCGCGGTCTGCCAGTTGCTAAAGATTACCATCATCTTCACTCCATGGCTTTGCAATGATTCTCTCTTCTCGATCGTCACATCAAGCGTGAGTCCAATGGCCCACAGCTCAGCGTCAAATACCTCCATGCGCCCAGTGCCCAGAAAGCTGCGGCGGGATCTCCATTGATTTCCATGTTTGCACACTGCTGCGGCTCCCACTCGGCCATCGTCTGAGCACGATCCATCTGTCCACCACATTCAGACCCCCGCTCCTACTTTGGCCTCTTTCTCTCTTGCCCAGCATTGTGCGGCTCTCTTGGCTGCAGTATCATCGTCCAGTATGATGGTCCTGACTACTGACTCTTCGCCCCTGGCCAGCCAGTTCATGCCTTCGGTTGTCTGGCCATGCTCGTGCTCTGTCTAGACTGCTCTGCATATCTGTGCACCAGATGCGGGGTTTTGGTGTGGCTCCCTTAATTTGTTACTGCATGCATTTGCTAGTCTAGCAGTGAATCTTTGTTGTCTGGAGTCTAAGATTACAGGCGCGGGTGTAAGCCCTGCCACTCGCATCAGTGCCCCCCGTGGTGTCGTGGGCAGCGCGCGCAGAATGGATCTGGCTTGTCGATTAGAAGGAGTTGGAGATCATCTCGCCTGCCTACTTCTTTGAGATCCCACCAGAGCTCGCTCCCATATAGTGCGACCGCTCCCGCCCGCTTTTGCCCTACGGCTTCCAATATCCGGACTACAACCCTGCAGGGCCTTACAGTTTGTGCACGTGATGAGTAAAGCTGAAAGATGAGAAACGAAACACGCCACTTATACTCACCCAACTCTGAAGCGGATCAACGGTGTAGAAAACCTGGGTCAATGATGTGGAGGCATGCTAAGGGCGTAAGGAGCTCCAATTTCATGTCAAATCTCAGATCCTACCTCCTGTTTTGGGTGTGGCATCGCATACCGTAAGCTCGGCCTAGTTGCTTGTTGGCACGGGATTTGGCCCGATGGCTTGTGTGGCGTTTGGCTTAAGGCTGCGGGCATGAGGCCGGTGGCTTGCGGCCCCCATGGGCCACCACCAGCCCCCATGCCGAGGAGTAAGTCTATCCCTGGCAGTGATGCTCGGCATCGGTCTCCGGATGTGATACTCGGCTTCGCCGAGTATGCCCTCCTTTCCCATATATATTTGCCTGTCTTTCTCTTTCTCTTTGCTCTTTAGACAATCACTTTTGTACGATAGTCAATTCAATATCTCTATTCGTACTCGATTGATCTCAACATTGCTGGCCTGATTGCCGGCTGGAATTATACACATCCGGCAAAGGTAACCTCCGCAAGGGATATACTGTCGCCCTGAACGAGGCCTAAGGATTTTAGCCTCGGCCCAAGACACCCCGGGCGAACAAAGTGTTCACCCGGTCTGTGCGGTGGTGACAGGCCCGAAAGACGCCAGTCTGGACGGATGGTTGGAACCCTGTATATACATGTAACAGTATCTTCGATAATATTAGTAACCACTCTCCAGTCCTGTCCAGTAGCATCGATGGCCTTCCAGGTCACTCCAGCAACTTTTAGGCCTTTCAGGCTAAGTCCTTAGTCAAACATACCCATGGATCCATTCTGGCCTCCCGACGTATCAAAAGCTATCGGACAGCTTGATTAGATTAGATTACTCATTATAAGAAAATGAGTCCACGTGAAATTTCCGTATCTGATCTTACGTAAACAAGTATAGTTGGTGCTCGTAGGCTGTGTCTGAGATTGTTTCCTAAAATGGGGTGTCCGGGAACATTTGATACCAACGAGTAAATTCCTGTTAGTTTGAGCTTCAGCTGGGTACGACATACGCGTGTGACCACCTACAGTCTTTCGGGGACCGACATCGTCGTCCCGTCTGGGACATGAGTATGGTGGGACTGGCCTGTCTCGGCCAGAAAATTCCAGAACCAGGGCCAGGTACCGATGACCATAGTTTTGACCAGGGTCGGTGTAAATGCACGTCAACTCCCACTATCCTCCCATGCCCACTCCACAAATATTTGTCCGATAAGGAAGCATATTGGACGTCAAATAATCTCCCCAAAGCGCTCTATTAGCTCCGCGTGTCCGATCTTGATTTAGAGCAGCCGTTTTTGTGATATTTGAGTAGTATGAGAGTAGCGGGACAATCCCGTCCACAAACTGTGATATCGCCTCTCTGCCACCTTGACCGGCTGGCCCGGAGGCGGAGGGGAATTTGGTTTTGTCATACTCTAGTTAGAGTGAATACAGTATGAATAAAACAAAAAAAACCGTGATATCGCCGGACAGGGAGACATTCCGTCTTGGCACAAGCACAGGACAGTTTTTGGGCGGGATTACCGTCCCGTTTTTCATCCCGTAGAGCACACTACTCCGAACTCCACCAGGGGTAAGTGCTAGGCGTGATACAGACTTCAAGTGGCTTATCGATGGGATGTGTCGGCGGAGGAAGTACACAAGGACTTTGGTATAGGAGAGCAATTGGGCAGGAGCTACATATAGTCGAAACGCGCATTTAGCGGAAGAAGCTTCATCAAGACACAAGGGTCATGCAAGCGGAACAGATAAGAAATAGACTCCAGACAGAGTTTCTGGTAGTCAACCCCACGCTACATTACAACTAAGGAAAAACTGAGAGAAGACGCACTAGTGCAGTTAAGATACAACTCCATCCGCATACGAATCCGAACAACTGGGTCTTAGGTAAGCGATATCTCGCATTCGATCTATAAACTTAGCATGCCCTTGGATCTCATTGGCTCTCTGCAGATATTGGGTGCTAACCGAGACCTTAGCGGTTGAGACGGCAATCGATCATCCACGAGAAAGGGAGCAGAGACCCGAGACGAAGACATAAATGTTTGTGTACCGGCCCCCAACTATAATAAACCTTATTGCCTCCCGAAGAAGGAACATAGCGGCACTAGGCAACTGCACGGAACCAACCTGCCTAAACTCACTAGATCCTGCGTGGCAAAAATAGGGCTGGATCTTCCATTCCGCAATCTCCCGAGTGGGAAACGGACGATACTAGTAACGAAGTTTGGGAGAAAACGAAGTCTGTCAACGTAGCTGTTAAGCGACCATCGAAATACCTTCCACCTACTATTCACATCAGCGACACTTCTGTTGAATTCATTGCATAATAATTTTATTTATATCACATTTGGCGGACAGAACGGGGGATGACGTGATCGATCGGAAGTGAATAAGTCTCCAAGGAGCTATTAACATCCTGCACAAGCCTATGCTAAATATATGAAAATCTCGAGTGCATAGGAGAAGGGTTAACAAGATGTGACGATTGTGATTGGTAGTTCAAACTAAATGGAAATGGACCTTTAGAAGTACTTGCCATGAAAGGAAAAGCTTAAGCCGTTTTAGCTGTATCTTCAAATTAGTGTAGGCACCGGTACCGCTACATCCCACTGAAGCCAAATTCCACATATCTCTCGACGTATTCACAAGATATTATCGCTTAGCTAAAAGACGTAGAGGTAATACACCATTGCATAAGCTTCAACCGATAAATCCGTTGTCACCCTAATGACAAATTTGTCATTCATTGCAGCTGCTGCCTCGTCCTCGGATCAGAAAAACCTTTCCTCCCAGTGCCTCTCTAAGCCTGGGATGCTCTCCTACTGTGATTACAACCCCTAGGGATTTTTACAGATGCTTACAGTATCTGACAGAATGATTTCTCCATGCAGGTCATTAGGCTTAATCATAAGGCCAATGACCTCAAAGGACGCTGAAACCCCTATTACCACAGCTCCAGGAAGACAGTGATGAACTCAGTTTCGTGTCGGAGAGATACATAAAAGACACTGATATGGGTTTTCTTGGTCGCAGCTTGATCACTCGATCATGTGAGTATTACTCGTATTGCATACCTAGGTCTCAGCGGGAGACGGAGATGTCTTGTTTAGCCGGAGGCGGAGATGTCGTGTACAGTCGGAGATGGAGAAGTCTTGTATGGCCGGAGATGGAGATGTCTTGTATGGCCGGAGACGGAGATGTCTTGTACGGCCGGAGACGGTGATGTCTCGTATGGCCGGAGATGACTGTTGGCTCTGGTACGAGCTGATGGCATTCAGCCATACTGGTACGTTCATATATATACGGGGCTTGTGGCTCTCTTAGATAGAATACAATCAAGCTTCTGTAGCATCACTATTGGAACAGGTTATGAGCCCGGCGCCGGCTACTATTTTTATCTCACAATCTTAAAAAAGAGCCTCAAAACCCCTAACCCACTCACAACCATCCCTGCTCATCAGCCGTGACACCATAACCATCTATCACACTCCATGGTCACCTCCCTTACTTCCTCCACTCTGAAAACATGTCAAACAAAACATTCAAGACCGATCATGGCAGTTTACCCAATCTGTCCAAGGAAAACTACCCTGTCTGGAAGCGAAAGATACGCCGAGTGCTCATCGCCAAGAATGCGGAGAATATTGTCCCCGGTGTCGTACTCCTCCCTGTCGGCAACGAGGTCACCCTACGCACTCTAAAAGAAAGCTGACATGACCGGGCCAATAAGGCACAAGCAGAAATACACCTCGAATGTTGCAAAGAACTCCTTCCACTCATCAACGATATCGACTACCCCATGGAAATATGGGAACCACTTAGGGACCGACTTGACAATGCCTCAATGAAACTCGGCCAGACCCAAGTCCTGCGGAAGTACACCGCCTCTCGACCATCGCCAGACGCAAAGGTCACCCAGTACTTCACCAAATGAATTGCTTTCCGCTAGAAGCTAGTTGGCACCACAGAAAATATCCCTGATGACCCAATGAAGACACATACCGTCACTACCTTATCTAATTTGTATCGAAAGAACAACCCAATGCTTGAACAGCGGATCCCCGCTCCCATGGCCCTCCAGTGTATGGATGCAATCCGCAAATATGCCGAGCGAACGACCCAAACCAAAGAAATTGGAGATGCGTCTACCGGAGCGGCCCTATACACGCGTGGCGGAAATTGTGGTCGTGGCTGTGGCCGTGGTGGACGTGGTGGTGGGTGATGTAACGGGCGGGATCGGGCGCAGGTGATATGGAGGTTGCAGGACTGAACTCGAAGTGTGTATCGAGGAACAAAGATCGAAATATATTTCCAAAGTCGTACTGTTGCTTGCTATACAAGAGAACGAGTAAAGAGAGAAGAAAAGGAAATCCTCCAACACCATCAACACTCTCTCTTTATATACAATTC
>Ga0307512_10000916_pt1 | contig 43406 bp, 44 predicted proteins | sample 14_EM_MG_FD_200267 | JGI IMG/M metagenome (GOLD analysis project Ga0307512, IMG submission 200267) | Populus trichocarpa ectomycorrhiza microbial communities from riparian zone in the Pacific Northwest, United States - 14_EM | ecosystem: Host-associated > Plants > Roots > Unclassified | place... | reverse complement strand
CAGTCAGATCAGTGCTCCATGAACTGACTGGTGCTAATTGTGCTCAAACAAAAGTAACAATTACTCTGATTGCAAAGTGATGTATACATGAAATATGCGTAATTTATCGCTCTTTCACCTCCTAGTCTCCAATTTACCATATCTTTAATATTGATAGAATGGTTGTGAAAAAACACTGATTGTCAGCGATTTTGGCTGTTTATTTTAAAGCTGCTCAATCAATTTTAAAGATATCGTAAATCAAAGACAGGGAGGTAAAAGAGCGATGAATTATGCATATTTCATGTATACATCACTTTGTGATTAGACCAATACTTGCAGACTTAATTAGACCAACTTTTTGTCATTTTTGTCAGTGCAGCTGAACAGAGAAAAGACAAACTTTTTTTTTCCCGATTTTCCCTACAATTGGCTGTATCGCTCAACGTAGTGACTGGTCAGCTCATCGAGCGTGTAGGCTCTGCGAGCTGACCGGTCAGTACACGGAGCCCAGTTATTCCACGAGTTGACTGGTCACTCCACGGACTGACATACTCCGTGAACTAACTAGAACAGCAGTAAAGGTTCATTAATTTGCTGTTCCTAATATGCTCTTCTAGGGATTTGTGGTTAGCTACATCCTCTGACTTAATTTCGACTAAGCAGACCGTGCAAAAGTGCTGGAAAGGTACCAAAACTAGAATACAGAGTTTGTTGTGCATGTTCCGCTGTTTTTTTGTTGGGAAGGCTTGCGGACAGTTTGTGCAGGCATAGCTGCCAGGAGTTGCAGGATACTGAGACGGCAGTTGGCAGTCATGGAGCCATAGGCCTGCGGAGGTTAGAAAAACCCCACTGCAGTCGCTACAGCATAGTTCACGAGCTTTACAGGCAATTTCATGTTGCATATGTTGCTCAGAGAGTTCGTGAGAAGTGATCGATTCGCTTTCTTTGCCAAACACATGGAGGTAGCCGAGGTTCTTTGTGGGTCCTGTGGAGCTATATCGTTTAGATTCCCCCTCAGGGTACTAGAACTGGCGGATCCGGAACAAGGTTCACTGTTGCGCAATCTCGCAGCGGCACTCCAACTTGGTGACAAGACTTGTTGTGCGATCCGAAGCCCACATCGTCCAGGAAGGCCCTGTCGCATAAATGGCAGTAGAGGTCCTTGCTTTTGCAGGCATCGATGGAGATTGAGTCTTCCTGTGCAATAGGATGTCCGGCTTAGTGATCCAGACATCGCATACTTTGCACTGATGCTGCGGGGTACCGGCTATGGTGGATCTTGTCGAGAGGAGAGAAATATTTGTCGCCGTTGTCATGGGACTCGAGGCGTTCGGAAGGCGATCGTGGGATACCTCTTCCGAAGAGACCTGTATATACTTAACATCTCATCCATCCTCTGATTCTCTGACTTGTTACAGATGTACATGATCTTACAGGTCTGAACATGGTCACTGCTGCAGGGGACTGATGCCTCCTGTATATATCTTGAGTCTTTCTCCTTCTCTCTTCTTTGTACCATAGAATACACGCACATGGTTCTCCCTTTCGTACTATCATAACATGACTAACTACTTGTTCAAAACTCACCGGAGGATGCAAGACGGATGGTTTGATGCCGCGGAGTGATATGCATCAGAGCGATATTTGGCGGTGTGTTCTGTTGACTTTAAGTGTTCTCCAATGGATGAAATTTGAACTCGTGTATTGCAGGTAGGGCAAAACGACCACTGGGGCACAGTCGGCGGAATGATTCGCAACGCTCGGAAGGTGGAAGTATCAGTTCGCATATGCTGCAGGGCTGTAGAGTTTGGTTCCAACGCTGGTGTACTTGGACTAGCAGAACTGGATTGAGGTGGAGAATTTGTGCTATTGTTGCTGTTTCGCGTCTCCGCAGAGGTATTCGGTGGAGCAGGCTCACTCGACGGGGTTCCACGTTGTGGCAAGACTTGTTGTGTGATCTTAAGCCTGCATTGTTGGAGAAGGCCCTGTTGCACAGATGACAATAGATGTCCTTGCGTTCACATTTATTAATGTGAGCTTGAGATTTGTTATGTAATGCAATAAACTGCGTAGCGATCCAAATATCGCAGGCCTTGCATGTCGAATAACGTGTTGCCATAGGTTTGGGAAGTTGGCTCGATGCTAATAGCTAGAGTTTTCAAGCGTTTGAAGGATACTGGCTCAAAATCTGTATTCGCTTAGCACTTGATTCGAAACATCATTGCTGCAACCCACGCAGCAGCCTGTCCGTTCTCTCGTCGCTGGAAGATGCTGTAATCACTAAAACTCACTTGTGGGGTAAACACGGACGGTTTGATGGCGTTGGATGATATGGACCGGAGTGAAGTGAAAGGAAGTGAAGGTTGCTGGTGCGGGGGAGATGGTGCTCAAATTCATATACGGATTTCAAGAACCTCGCCAGTCGGTTGCTGCAGCTTGAGGTGTTGCATATCAGTGTGGCTGATAACGGATCAGATTAGCATTGGTGTAACTTCGGATGTAGTCATCCTTGCTTGAGTAAGTCAGGCTATTCGGACCGAGCCGAGGTAGCCGATGCATCGTAACAAACCCCTGCTCTACCGTGAAACAGTGGGTGTGGCTTCACGTCGATTATAGGAGATGTTTATCATACGGATCGCTGCGTTCGCATGATCTGTCTATGATGGATCTGATAAGACATGATAACACCAATGTAAAGCATTCCGTTGCCGCCAAACCACATGTTCTAAATGCGGGGTTGGGAATGAGAACATGTGCACATTTGAAGTATCTCTCTACAGCATATCCAATCAAAGATACACGGTGGTGGCTTATGTTGTTTATACCCCAAGCCCCAGTACCGAGTATATATGTTCTGAGGTATTTATAATCATGAGTAACCGGAAATGCCTATCAGAATTGTTTGCCGATTTCGATCCAATTCAACAGTATGCGATCCCGCTATTTACTACCTACAACAGCGTATCTATCCATTCACAAACGAGCGCAACCACTTTGGCGTAACTCACAATCATGCTCAATCCAGAGCATCAGGGAGATAGCCGTGGCAAAGCTTGTCGAAAGCGACGGTCCAGCTTCACGATGGATGACGATAATATGTTCCTGTAGTCATGAACTCAAGGTTTAGACTCAAGGTTTAGCCCAAAGGCTCTCAACGTCGGCGAAAGTGACCGCCTTCCTGAACCTTCTCTCAAGGTTCGCTGTCGGCGAATGTGACTACTTTTCGACGACAGTGTTTGGTAAAAGTTTGTTTCTTGTTTGTATATATACACGCACTTTGGACCTGCATCTAGTCAATGAACACACGAGTTTCACCAGTCTCAACATCCTGTGCGTACTAGGTCTGGTCCTTTCAGATCAATCTAAGCCCGGTAGGAACCTAAAACCAAACAGCATATGACAAGAATGACGAAGTTAAGCATATTCTCGATTGTAGAAATCTTCAGTACATTTACATGTTTCCTACGTCTCCAGGTAGCAAAAACGAGTGCTAGTGGTATACACCATCACATACCATCACTCAAGATGTTTCCACGTTAGAGAAGATGCAACACTAGAAAGCCGTGGCGGACGTGACGGACGGTTGTAAGCAACGACAGAGAATAGCTATAACTAATGATAAAATACTGGAGGTCGGACTTCAAGAGAAATGCAGAGGGCAATTTCACCCGATGGTTAAAATTGAAGCACTAAGTCTTCCATGCTATCAATACCATTGAGACGACAAACGTTTCCTAAATCTAAAAAGATGTTCATATTGTAACCATGCCTACAAAGTCGCACCATGATCGCCTGACCAGTTTTATACGTAAGACCGATAGGTAGGACTAGGTCTACAAAATTGGGAAATGATCGATCCGAATTTGACAACCTACCCACTCGTGGACCTGAGGATTCACAACTCATCAACTCTCCAGACGAATATCAGGGAGCCGTGTTGCTAGACGCTTGCATTATTGGTTCCGGGGGTTCTTATGGATATACTGTACCCGTCATCGAGGAAAGTACAATTTATTTGGCTGACAGGTTTTTCCGATCTGCGAATGCTCAGGAGTCAGCCAAAAATGTAATCAAAACTTTTTAGTACACTCCCTCCTGACAGCTGACGTACTTTCCTCGATGACGGGTACAGTATTGGCTTTTTGTGCATTATTGATCGACCTTGACACTGGCTGAATGTAAGCATCGACTAACAAGGCGGCGATAGCGATGAGAGGCAGAGGTAAGACGCTAAGGTGCTAAAAGTGAGTTATAACTGGAAGGATAATTGTTTCTTTACATCTAAAACTTTCATCATAGAGCCATGACCAATGGGCACAACATATCAGTCGTTGATGGTAGCTAGCTGCATTACAACACGGAGGGATAGAGGGAAGGGACCTGAGCTCCGAGAACATGCCTAGATAGAGGTAGACCTTGGGCCCACAATGAAGTGCCTATTGTTTATTTAAGTTGTCACTCTCGTGAGATCCAGATTCTTCGGCTGCCTTGTGTAGCTGAGTGCGTATGCATGCGTGCAAGGTATACACGGACTTATGTCTATTTAGGCTCCCGAACATAGATTGGTAGATATAAGACTTCAACCACATCATTTCAATAGCGCCTGCGGCGCTGCATATTTGGTGTGGCAAAAGGCTGCACAGCTGTGTCTCCACTCTCTTTCCTTTGTGCTTATCTTCCACACTTGTCCTCTGCACTTTTTCGTCCTTTGCCTTTTTAAGGTGTCACTAACTACTAGTGGGAGCACCATCCCTTTTGCTCTCCTCAAGGCACCCATCATCTTAACACCCTCGCTGCTGCTACTTCCCTCCTTGTAGGTTTCGCCTTCTCTCGTTTGTAGTTTGTCTAGCCACGTGCTCGCAAGCTTGCAGTCGGCTGAATTTTATTCGGCCACCACACTGGGCACGAGAGAAGGTTTTGCCTGCCGCGTCCTACTCAATTTAATGTCTCTACAGTGTTGGTACTATCTAGAGTGGCGTGAGAATGGTGGTGATAGCAACGTGGCGGTGGCGGTGGTGGTAATTTGGCATATAGATTGTGTGGGTAGAGGAGGTGGTAATGGCTGTTATAATAAGAAGGAAGGTGAGCAGCCGATTGAAGCACTCTATGGGCAGAATAACTATAACGAATCATTTGCAATTAGTGGCTATTGCCTCAGCTTAAGAAAGGTAAACACGCAAAGAGACACAAATACAGGCACTTCTGAGAAAGTTATAAGTCCTGAAAATACACCATTTAAAGGTACTGCTGTAGAAAGTCACGGATTTAAGGCACCATTGGTGGGAGTCCAGCACTTCAAAAGTCACCAGTCGAGAGCGCACGCAATAAAATGCATTAAGACTTTTAGAGAGGCACGAAAACGAGTTCCAGCACTGCCAAGTGCCTTTTCACTTTATTTGTATGGGAAAATATATTTCCGACAACTTTAGAGCGAAGAGCCACAAATGTGCCCAGCAATCTAGTCCAAACTAAATTTAGTCTCGAACAATGATGAAGAGTACCATCCCACAAGACTAAACTAAATTGGGAAGGTGCCTTAGCAATGTGGGGCGAGGTAGCCGTGACTATAATCACCACTGCACGTACTTTGTCAAAGTTGTCGAAGAGGGCCATTACAGATCACGAAAACACCAAGTAGTCACGAATCACAGAGACCCGTACGGTGGTATCGGGTACATAAGTTGGTATCACACAGGAGATAATGGAGAATATTGGTTATTGCAATAAAATCAGTCTACTCATCACGCAGATAATTATCACCCAAACTCGTAAATGCCACCCCGAAAGCTTGTGTCACATCAGCCTCAAGCAAAAGCCAAACTTTGTCACGGTAGCTTGGATTAAAACTAAACAACTGTCACGCCGAAATGCCCGTACGAACTTCGGCTTTGGTACAGTACTGCAGCAACAAACCAGGAAACGGAGGTAAAGGACATGGCTACACTGGACGCAATCTCTGGTATAGGAATGTTGAGCATACTACTATATTCTCTTAAATGGCGAAGTGTGACTGTTCTGCATATATCACAAATTTTCTCCAGCTGGAAAAATCTGGTTATTTCTCACATATAGGCACGCAACGGAAAGGGTTTTTTGAGAGTAACATTCCGAAGAATTGGGAGGGCTATTGAGGGTACAACTGCGCCTCCTTTTGGAGATGAGCCATATTTATTAAGTAGCACACAATATCAACCTTGCATACCTACCCACATGCAACTTCATGCGATCCGACTAATTGGAATAGCCATGCATAAGTTCAAGCATTATTGCGTATGTAGCAATGAACTTACAGTACCTGTGCTCAGGCTACTTATTGCACATGTGGGGTATCATATGCCCGAAACAATTCCAGAACAATCATACACCCGGTATTGGGGCTTGGAGTAGCAACAATTTTTTGAACTTCCTTTTACAACGACATTCGAAAGATACCAATGTAGAGATATAGTGCTGAAAATGTGAGTGGCTGAAAATGTGCTAGCTATACTCGTCGGTTCACCAAGTTATTGGACACGAGACAAACCCTAACCCACGCCGAGCGCTTAGAGGAGCGTGTACCAGCGTGGGGTTAGGGTTAGTACGTGTCCAATAACTTGGTGAACCGACGAGTAGAACGATGTGAGGTTGTTGTATTCATGACCATATCGGTGTCTCAGGGTCTACATCTTTTTGGTACTTAACCCCTGGCAGATGCCAGAGCCTATACCCACTAACGATCCCAGCCTCATCAGAGAGCAGCAAAGCCTCATCGCACACAGGACTCTTTGCGAACATCATGCACCCCTATCGCATATTTTGGTTTAGTGACCCCCTGTCAAATTGGGGGATGATCCCTGGGCAGGCATTGTGATCCCTGGTTGGTTTTGTCAGTTCCGTCTGACTCGAGCACAACCCCGTTGGTGGGTGTTCAATCTGCAAAAATCTCGGCCACATAGATTGGTTACACAACCAAGAGATAACACCAATCATGATTCTCCACGGGCTCTGGGGTTTGACCGATTGCAAGATATATAACTACTCAAGAACGATAGAACTTCGAACAGGCTGGAACATAATCTCCAATTGCTCTGTGCCTTCGTTGACACAACCTACATTTGACATTAGCAGCAAACTCGGTTTGCCTGACTCGTAAGTACTACACGGATTATTCATTCACCCCAAGGGCATGCCTCAGAGTCATCCACAAGCGCCGGTAGTTGCGATCATAACAGACAAGACCACCCGCAACATACAGAAAGGGGCTAGACTAATGTGTCTCATTCTGTGTAGTTTGGAAGAGTTATCTTCCAAACATCAGTATTGTTGTAACGAAAGTAGTACACCGACCAAGAATTTCCGATGTTAAATTTGTCGTATCCGGAGAGTGCATCGGTACTGTTGCATAACGCTGCGAAGTACGGAAATGAGAGCTCCATAAAAGCGTCGCTACTTGCCGGTGCTAAAGTCAACGCTACCAATGAAGACGGACGTACAGCACTGCTGGAAGCTGTGATAAATGGGCATGGAGGGGTTGTGGCGGAGTTACTGGACGCTGGTGCGAACGCCAACGCTATTGATAAAAACGGACGTACAGCACTGTTGGAAGCCGCTAGAAAGAGGTTCGAAGCGATTGTGGAGATGCTACTGGGCGCCGGTGCGGATGCCAACGCTACCGCTAACAACGGAGATACGGCCTTGCTGGAAGCCACCAGAAATAAGGACGAGGTGATTGTGAAAATGCTACTGGACGCCGGTGCAGACGCCAACGCTAGCGCTAAACACGGATCCACGGCACTGATGGAAGCCGGGTATGATGGATGCGATAAGATTGTGGAGATGCTACTAGACGCGGATGCTTTCGATGATGACGGATACCGTGTGTTGTCACTAGCTGCCAGACAGGGGCACGAAGGCGTTGTGAAGATGCTAGCTATAAATATCAACGCCGACACTAATGCCGCATTAACTGATGCCGTGGTTTTCGGATGCAAGGGGAGTATTCTGAAAATACTACTAGATGCCGGAGCCGACGCCAACATTATCGGGAGTTGGGGATGCTCAGCTTTGTACCTTGCCACGATAAATGGGCACGAGGAGATGGCTAAAGTGCTATTAGACGCCGGTGCCGACGTTAACGTTACGACTAGTTATGAGGACCTAATATTGCTACCAGCTGCTAAGCAAGGGTATGAAGGTATTGTGAAGATGCTACTAGACGCTGGTGTCGACGTCAACACTACCGATAGAACTGGAAACCCAGCATTGCTAGAAGCCTCTAAGAATGGGCATGAAGGCATTGTGAAGATGCTACTGGATGCTGGTGCCGACGCCAATGCTACGGATAGAACTGGAAACCCAGCATTGCCAGAAGCTGCCAGGAATGGGCATGAAGGCATTGTGAAGATGCTACTGCATGCCGGTTCGGACGCTAGCATCGTCGATGGAATCGAAGACCTAGCATTGCCAACAGCCGCTAGGAATGGACATGAAGTAATAATGAAAATGCTACTAGACTCTGGTGTAGATTCCAATAAATTCGATAAAGATGGATATACACCGTTGCAGTTGGCAGCTCAGGCAGGGCATGAGAATATTGTTAAACTGCTGCTAGCTGCCAACGTTAATATTGACCAACGACCCAAAGACAGAAATGGGATATCATTACATCAGGCAATAGCGAATGGGCATTTGTCAATTGTAAAACTACTAGGTGAATCAGGTGCGGCTAGTAACACTAGAAATAAATGAAATCCGCTGAATACAGAACAGATATGAGCGCAAGAGATTCCGACGGGAGAACACCATTACACATTGCATCTTCGCAGGGTCGACTAGATATTCTGGACTACCTTTTAGAATTAAAAACTTCGGATATTAATGCCCTGGATAAAGACGCCTTAACTCCGTCAAAGCTGGCACAAAAGAGAGGGAGGCGTGATGCCTGCATACGTATTGCAATAGCGAAAGCAGACCAAGAGAACGAAGACCACAAAAATCGGATGTCATTGCAGGATGCTCTCGCCACCCATGACATTGTCACGGTGGAGCAACAGCTTAAAACAGGAGCCGACATGAGAGGGTTTAAACCAGAAACATGGCGTGCTACGCTTAGTGCCACGGATAAACAGGTTATTGTTATTGTCGAAGATGGAATGTCGCAATCCATCGTGAAAATATTCACTCCGGATGTGTGTTTCCCATTAAACAACTCGACCCGACATCTTTGGTTTGTTGCATACTCTCAAATACATGATCTTCTAGACTGACTCCGCTCAAAGCTGCGCATCCGGTCTTAACATGGCATCGTACGTAAATTTAATGCCATTCTTAAACCCTTGGCAGGACCTTCCAAGCCTCACTCAAGAGAGGGTCAAACTAAGGTTCATGAAAAATGCTGCTGCGGTTGAGTGGATATGGAGTCCAACTGAGCCGGGTGCAAGTTCGCCTGGCATTCCAAAACCAGACCAGATAGGAACAAAATCATTGATAGGAGGTAGGTGATTCGTCGAGCCCTTCTGCGACTTATTGCATTGAGTAGTGCTAAATATAAGTAAGCCTCTTTGAAGTGCTATGCCCGTTTTACATATTTTCAGAAAGATATGGAGAGCCAGGAGGATTTCCGAGTAGCAGAACAACAGAGCCGGATTTTTTGGATAATGATACCGAAGCCACATATCAACTCGCACGGGCTGGGATTGAGCAATCTCGGATCGGGAGACGACACTGTGATTCTATGGTCCAGGTACTTCATGAGCTCCTTGGGATGTGGCTGGATTCCAGGCCACGGTGTCGAATTTTTCCATCTATGTCTAATAGATTTGATACAAAATTGGTCTGAACTTTTGGACGCAGCGGAAAGTCATCTGGTTACCACTGTAAGTGTTTTACAGCCTCAGAGCATCTTATATTGAGGCTAACCTATATTTTACCTAGCATGGGAGAGTTTTGGAAAAAAGGGGAAGAAGCCACAGCGTCATTGAAACTCTCCTAACGAATTCACGGATGTGGGCAACTTTGCAGAACCAATTAGCTGATCATATTGATGTAGCCAATAAATTTCTAGGGGAATATGCAAAAAATGATTTCCTCTATCACGAAGTAATATACTTGGAGGAGAAAAATAAATCGACATTTCCCCCAATAGACGACCCCAAGATTAAAAACGATTTAACAGAAGATATTAAGACGTTGGAGGAGTTTAGTCGAAAAATCCAGAAACTGAATGATGATACGAGGGACATGATCCAGCTCGTCAGTGTCTTGTTCCCGCAGCGACAACAATATGCTAACTGTGAGGCTGTGCAACTATAGGAATTTAAGCTGGTTTCGATCTATGAAGCTCAAAGATCAACATCAATGGCAGCAAGTATGCAGCGGCTGAGTTGGGTTACTGTATGATGTACCTTCTCAAATAGCATAATAATAAGCTAATTCTGTCTATCAGTTCATCTTTCTACCGTTAATGTTTGCTTCGGTAATTCATGTGATACTTAACATGTTTCCCCCGAATCTAATAGTTTATTAGAGTCTACTCGGAATGAACATCAACCTTTTGAAGAATAATCCTGCCTGGTGGTGGTATGTGCTGGTTGTCGGTGTCGTTCTGTTCCTGGCCTTACTTGGATGGATTATTTTCAAGTACATCAAGGTTTGTAATCCCGCTCTCGCATGAGTTCGTGGTTTCTCGGCACAAGGCTTAAAAAAATTGTTCCATAGATTGAAGAGTATCTTGAAAATACGATCGGCCGGCATCTAGAACGCAAGGTCGAGCATCTTTCAGCGAAACTTCGAAATATTAGGCAAGGGAAAGGAAATACTGACGAGGACGTAGAGAGGGGAAAAGAGAAGGAGAAGACGGTTTAGGACAGTTAGTTGGCAGCTGTATCTCAGATTGTGCCTCCCTTCATAAAGCAAGAAAATATGTTCTGTTGCTTCCATGCAACAATGATTGATACCTAAGCCGTGCGTTACGTATGGTTCATGAGCATTGCTAGGTGAGCAAAGCAAGTTACTGCAGTAATCCGTCGTTTTGGTTCCTGAAAGTGAAAAAAAGTGACACAAGGAATCGCCTGCCAGTCATATTCAATCGTTTAGGGTCGGGGGAGAGAAGTCATCCATAAGTTGCGGAATTCCGGAATAGAGTACTCCATGCATGGATACATGGCTTATTGCCTCGAACTTTCATAGTAAGACCTTTGAGACTTAAACTGGAGTGGCAACATTCCCCGATGTTTTAATTGTCGAAAACTTGGGCGGTATGTATTTGGGTAATATACTGTGAATTTGCATTCCTGGGGTAATGATGGGAGGATGCCAAGCCATACCCATAAATATCCGGGCTCACTTCGATCCGCCCGTTAATCTCCTCACTCTGGAAGTAATAGCACCCCTAAGCCACAGTTGTTACACTCATCCGAAGTCAAAAGCTGACATTATTAATTGTCAGTACGAACTTAACAGTGTGGAAAAGGAATCTAATTGTAATATCTAAGGAGCTTTCCGGCATCATGCAAACTGAGGAATTTTTATGATTCTCCGAAGACAAATACTGACCACATTTTTGACTGATTTGAGCGGGAGATCCACCCCCAGTTCGTGGAGCGACAGTAGAGCAAGAGCCACAATATGGTGAGTTCAGACTAGGAGCGGTTGTGGGTACTGGGTAGAGCTCAGTACAAAGGTGATAGTAATTATGGGGAAGACGGTAGATTTATGATTGCAGACAGGCATACACAGAACATGAATGGTCTCAGATGTGATCTCGGATCTTAGGTCGGTGGTGGGTTGGGGTTGTGCGGGGCAGCTGAGGGATTCAGGCGTGTCGCGACAAGCCCGGACTCGTGCTAGGCTAGTTGCCATTCGCCCGATATACGTCGAGTTGAGTCTATTCATATTAATACGACAAGCCCGGATCAATCAATCACTGGCTTCAAAGGTTTGTATATATCGACCTGCGCATGTATAAAATGCTCAGCAATGAATGATTCTGGATGATCACTGAGTCAATTGAAGCCGGGTCAGGGCTCATTTTCTTATGTCGCACATGCTCTTCCTCTTCCTATATTCCATGTGTGTCTCTGATATATACGTTCATACTCACTAAATCATATTATCAGTTTTCCTGTGTCCCAATGCATTCCATTGAATGGCGGTCACTATGAAATTTTGAAACGGAATCTCTGAGCCAAACCTTCGCTTCATGAAGATGTTGGAGCTGTAGGAAGTGGGTTAGACGATTTCATAGAGGAGATGACTGCTCCAGGGTGTTTACACACATGATCTGCTATGACTTATGAATTGACTATGATGCATTGGAAATCCTATATGAACTCCCGGCTTCAGAATATGGTCTGCTATTGACATCATTGGATAAAACATTAAGGTTATTGGGTGGAACAGAGGATACAGATCTGAATTCAGGCAAGGCTAAGAGGTGTTAGGCGTATTGGACGTCATTGATTATTTGTGTACATAATATTTAATCTTTTTGTAGTTGTGATGATTTGTATTTGTAATTCATTTAACCAAGTGGTCCAAGCTCGTCGCTCTTCATTATGCACTAAAGTCAGGCTAATGCCAAGCTCGTCGAGTTGTTGTCGCTTGCCCGGCCTCGTGGTGGTTTGTATGAAAGGCCGGGCCGTTGCGCGATTGACCTTGCACGAGCCCGGGACACGGGTTCGTCGTTAATTGACTCAATCTCTCCGTCGCCCCGGCTGCCGCCCTGCACAGGGTTGGGATTTTCATCAAGCGGTAGGTTAGATTCTTTGCCCGTCGAGTCGACTTGCTCCTAGGAAGTAGAACTCTTGGTCATCTAGTCGACCTTACAAAACTGATTGCTTTGCATATATATCGGAACATATACAATTCAGGACTTAGTTTCCGTTGTTATTTCTGGCTAAGCTATGCGGACTCTGGGAACTGTATCAATAGGCACCTTGTCTTTATCGGATGCTTGCAATTTCATATACCCATGATTCGAAACTCACCGAGACACCTCTGCGTGGGATTGCAATCAAAACTGCAACACCGATTAGTGTCATAGATGGGATGGGGATGAAATGGAAAAGACAATATTGAGATGCAATGGCCATAGTCGGTCGTGGTGCGCACTTGCACTATCAAGCGAGTATTTCGAACGGCTGAGACTCAATTTTAAGCCTTTCCACTTTCGAAACGCCGGATCATCGGAAATGTCATAAAAATCGCCCTAGGAGCCGGTACGCTGAACCGTGCATTCGGCCCGCCCCCAGTTTGCATAAGGGCCCCCTCTACCTTCAGTACGGGGGTTGGTCGCCGGAGTTTTAGGCTCCCAAAGCGCTAGTTTCCCGGCCCGTAATGCCGTCTTGGCACTTGACGGACGCGGGATTTCACGTTCTGACCCCGTGATTCACACTTTTTGTGATTGGCATGAACTGGAATGGTAGTTGGGCGTGTTCGTTACCTGCCAAGCGCAGAGTAAGTGATGTGGTATAACTCCTGGCGAGTCAATGCCCTGCATACGCTATAATGAAACTTAGGTGGGTAACTTTTATGTGTGTACCTACCCCCGAGATCAAACGTTGGAAAGTCAAATGCCTTTTTCCGACACACTTCAGAGACCCAGACGCCAGGCGGCCAGGATATGGAATAGATGTCAATAAAATATCTGACAATGACTCGACGGATTCGACACTTTGAAAAATGTTTCTGTAGATTTAATCAGCCCTAAACACAACATTTGGATCATGTTTGGAGCTTGGTACCGTGAACCTGCACCTGCCTGTTTGTATGCGGAATTCAGGGTATCGATAGTGATGACGATGCAGCCGAGACTTCCTTTGCAACGGAATGCTTCCGCACAGTTGGCACGTCGGGTAGCGTCGCCGCTAGACATGTCAACACTGGACTGGCCGCCAAATAATTTATCTTCGCCGATAGTAGCATTTAATGTTCTCAAGCAGGTAGTGCCTCTGGATTATTTTGTGATAGGCATGGAAGACTGAAAGTCGTACGTCGCTTAAAGTGACAGTAGCTTCATTTAGTAGTGTGGATCCCCACGCTCGCCCACAGCACCTTCCCCCCCGGTAGTGTCATACATCCACACAAACCTATCGTCTAGACCTGCACATTTTCTTACATACCATACTGCTGGACAAAATCCAGAGGAAGCGTTGTCCATAGCATTACTAGCAGGGATGCCGTCTGCGTTCGGTTGACGTTATCTTTACCTGTTTCAGTGCACCGGGAGTGGCTTATGCAAAAGCGGCCACTATCAGATAGTACACTATCATTTCTTGGTTGCTATTGCGCAATAAGCGGAACACATTCGAGGACATGTGATTTGTGGGATTTAGAAGACACTTAGACCCCTGGCCTAGCGCAGACGCTAAATCTTGCGCGGTTATAGTAGAGTACGTAGCCGTTGTAACGTACAGGGCGCACGGGCTGTGCGGAGACATTCCGCCTCTGCGGGGCCCAGGGTCGATTCGAACCATGATGGGCGAGAAATAAAGGATAATGCATCACGATGCAGTTGCAGTGAAATGGGTAAATAGTGTTATTATTTCACTGAGAGGGCCCGTGGGGGCGTATGTGATAAGTAGAGTTTGAGCGTGAACCGAAGGCGCAGTAAGACATTGAAACGGTCTGAGTGCATACGTTCGCTTGCCACCGCATGTCTTAAATCGAATATGAAAAAATAACAACGCTTTCACCACCTCCGCATACAGCCCGGGTGGGGTGGATAAAGTCCCTCCCCCAGGCACCTCCGTCATCGGAAAGAACCGGCAGCACAGCCATTTTCTTGTCCGAGCATTAATAATTATCCCGCACATCCTGCAAGACCGGAAGATCGCCATGCGAGCTGTCTACATTTGAAACCTACCCAACCCGTACCTGGCGATCGCTCTCGGGTATGGCGTCTGCATGCGATTGCCGATCTTCAGGAAAGACGAGTATGAATCACCTATCGCGGAGGTACTTCCGAAGATATTCTGGTGCAGTCCCAGCGCACCGGTATCGAACAGAATCGTCACGCTTGGAGTCTCGTACGAACCGAGTGCTCGGTACCATAGACTACGACATTGACAGCGTTACGGCTGCGGGTGAAACAGGTCCTACATGTATCAAATGTCGTCACTTTAGAATTAGGTGCTTACGAAAGCTCGGAAGAGTAGCAGACATGCTTGTTGTTGGTAATCATTGGGTATTCACTCTAGAGTATGACAATGTCCATTGTCCAGTTCCCCTGGGTGGCCTAGCCAGGCAGGGAATATCCCAAGTAGATATGCTTTCGTTCGACAGGTTTGCACAGGCACTTGTTTTCACCGCGAAGCGAAAACGAAAGTCTATATATATGGCGCAATCGGGATTTTTTCAACCCGACTCCAATAGAAATTTATATCGATACAGCCTAAATGATTTACGAGGACGGGCATATGTATTGTATCCGTTGTGGTCGAATCTCCGTAGCCCTGCAGAATGCAGACTGATGATCGGCATTGACATCTTGCCATTCGGCGGTCGGTCCGTGAGCCAGCACGACTGAGAGATTCGATAAATGAAAGCAGCGGAGGCGACCTGCGGTGCTACAAATGATCCGGATACCTTCAAATTCTGCGGCATGTGCTCTCATTCGTAAGATTTTACTGGCGCTCGTTTTCGCCGTAAGCGAAAACGACAGCCTGGTGCTCTCTCATTTCCAGCCCCTCAGAATATACGCGAGCAAAGTGCACATAAGTACTGTATCCATTGCGGCCAAACCCCCGAACGCTGGATGTCTCTGCGTACATATGCTTCATGCGCAGCAAGACGGTCGTTGATGTCTTAAGTTCGGCGATCGGCCCGGGAGACAACTGTACTCGTACACATCGCAAACCGCGCATTCTCCAACGCTGCAACAAGCTTTCTGCACTGAAGGCTATCGCCGCTAGGAATAGAGCAAGGCAAAATTGCCGTGTGGACCCGTGCGTCTGTCCTATTTGTAATCACCACAGCCCCCCGGCCACAGATTAACCCGATTCAGTTCCGAGTCCTTCCACTCGGGTGCATACGCCGGTGCGCTCTCCAATCGGACCCTGTCCCCGACTTCGGCCGAAAAGAGGATGCCGAATCGAACCAATCCCGGGTGCAGTGGTTGATTCATCTGACGAATGCGATGGTTCCGGTGGTTCCGATTGTTTCCACATTTACGAAACTGCGGTACCCTCAGAGTCGTCACTGATGGTTGGTCAGCTGCGACATGGCCCGAATACGTCGCTCCTCCGAAAGCTTATCGCCTAAGGCGCCGAGTTGCTGAGTGTACTTTAAGTACCTCTACCGCCGCGCTGCTTTTAGTATCCGCGTTGCTTTTGGTATCACTCGATTTGCTTGCGCGTGATAAACCCACTGCTCTCCTCCCTCTTCCTTCCCTTACCATGTTACTCCCTCTCCCCCTCCTCGCTTTCTTCCCCCTCCTCGTCGCAGCCTGTCCTCACCATGCCCGCGCTCCGGCTACTCCTCCAGTTCCTCCAGCCTCCGAGCTGATTTCGAAGGGCATTGCAGCCCTTGGCGGCTCCTCTGCCCTGGAAAGCCTTTCCGGGGTCACCTACCACGTTCCAACGTCTGCCCTACCGTAACGTTCAATTATAATGCCAATGCTGATAACTTACAGTCACTACCGCACCACAACTCTAATGCAATCCTACTCCCCGTTCAAGGCAGACAAATTCATCGCCACCGCCGGGAACCAAAACATCTCATTCTCCTTCTCCGACCAGCTAAGTCAGCGGATCGATAGATTTCACCACCTATCAGGTGCGGAGCCCAAGGACGTTGTGTGTGTGTGCTAACGGCGTAAAGATGAGTGGACCTGGGCATCCCCGACACTGGAGCCAATGAACTACTCGCTTGTGGTAAAGGGCGGGGACAGCGGGTATGCGTGTTACACGAATGGGAATAACATGGTGTTTCTTCCGAGGGAGGTACCGGGGGGGTGTGCAGATCGTTGGTACCAGCTGCCGAACTTCTCGTTCCCTGCTGACGCAACCAGCCGTGCTCGCGGAGTGGATGGTGAATAGGGCAGAGCAAATGTCGCCGACGCTTCTCTCGCGGGTATTTCTCCCTCCACTCCCTGGAATCAGCGGCTAATAGCGTAGATCACACCCCACCTTGCAACCGCATCAATAGCAACTCTTCGCCCGGGAATCTCCATGCCCGCAGGTTCGTCGTCCATGTTTCTGTAGTACGTACTGACCCGTTACAGTCCACGACCCAACCCTCGACCTCACCGTCTTCCTCGACCCCGAAACATACCTCCCACACACGATCCGCTCCTCGACCGGTGATCTGCGGGTATACAACTACACCTCCGTAGCGGGCGTACAATTCCCGCGCCGCTTTCTGCTGCTACAAGCCGATCACGTAATCGAAGACTTCCTAGTATCGTCCGTCACCACCAACCCCTCATTCACCCCCAATTTCTTTGCCCCTCCCCCGGGGCCGCCGATAGTGATCCCGGGCGTCCAGTACACACAAACCCAACTCGCCGCGTTCTCGGCGAACATGCTCCCCACCACGCCATTCACGGGGACGCTGGAGAACCTAACCGTCACGCGCCCACTCCCGGGGGCGCCAAAACTGCACCATCTAGATTTTATCGACGCGCCGGGGTACAAGCAGCTCGTGCTGGAGTTCGAAGACGCAGTGATCGTGGCGGATGCGCCGCCGCTACAGAGTTTGCTGGTTCTGCAGTGGGTGAAGGAGACGCTGGGGAAGAAAGTCACGCATTGTTGGGTACGTATTTGGGTATCGGGGAGGGGGATGAGGCTAACGGGCAAAAGATAACGCATCACCATGGTGACCATGCGTTAGGTGCGGCCGACTTTGTGAAGGCGGGCGTGAAGCTGGTTGTTCCTAAGGTGGCGAGTAGGCTTTGGAAAGAAAGTATACCGGAGGCTGAGATTGTGACTTTCACGTAACCCCCCCATCCTCCACCCCCGCTCTGCCTAGCTGACATGGAATAGTGACGAAAAACCGTACACTCACCGTTCCGAGACGATGCAACTGCGGATCTACTGGGCGCATAACGCGGTGCATGCGGAGGACTGGACTTATGCGCACATCACGGCCGGGGAAGCGGAGGCTGTGTTCCTGGCAGATGTGTGGACTCCTGGACAGAATCCGGATGATGGGGTGAGTATTGGCGCTGCGAGGGAGTGGTTAAATCAGGCGGTGAGCGATGGGGTGGCAAGGAATGCGGTTGTGCTGCCTGCGCATGGAGTTCCGACACCGTTGAAGGAGCTGGTGGAGTTGACGGGGTTTGATTATCCGGAGGGGGGTTCGTAGAGCGGCAGTGCTTGAAGGTGTGGAAAATATCCGGGGGTGGGTTTGTTTATAAACTTTAATTTGTAGATACTTGTAGATGAACTTCTGAACATCGAAGGCGGTAAAGCCGCGTTAGGCTATGTTAGATACCACTAGGGTTTTTTAATGAATGGGATTAAAAAGGTAATTTCTAGAGACCGCGGCACCCTCTGTGCCTACGAGTTGTACAGGTAAACAACCTCTAAGCAATCGACGGGTAGCAGGAGTGGAGCTCCGCCATCTAGCCAGCCAGCCCGGAGGCGGAGGGGATTAAGGGGCTGTCATACTCTAAGTAGAGTGAATACAGTATGATTAAAACAAAAAACAAAAAAAACCTCTAAGCAATCCATAGCCAGCTATGGGGCCTTATGAAAGAAATACTCGGGTGGTTCCTACGTCAAAAGTGTAGAGTAGCGGGAACCCTCGAATTTACGTCGAACAATAGTTCCTATTGACTAACTACTGTTTTTCGGTTGTTTCCTGCTGCTTTCTTGTTATAACAATGGCAGTGGTAAGCAGTGAAATTAGTCTTGGAGGTGGCTTCTTTATAGGCTATCATTTTCCACTAATCGCCTCTATCTTCAGTACACTTCACCGAATCCTTTACCGATGTTTGTCACAGTTTATGTAGTGTCTCCTCACATCTCATGAGATTTGATCACTCTTTACTGCTTTTGTTCTACACCTCTACGGTTTGTTGCTTGCTAACTATCTCCCCACTTCTTTCTTCTAGCTTGCCTACTGCTTTATTTTCCTGCTTCTGATTGGTGCAGCTTTCCGGCTTATGTCTCGCCGTTGGCCCGCATTTCCTCTGGAGCGGGTCAAATGAATGGCAAAAAAAAAGCCTCACTATTGCGTTATATGGGCCTATGGAGTGCCTAAAGAATTCCAAGTCGGTATTACACTCTTCAGTCCGGTCTTGAAGATCCGATATTGCAACTTGATTCCCGGGGTTCTAAAACCGCAAGTTCTACAGCCAACGACAGGCGATGAAGAAATGACATCTTTTCTCCGTTCGATAAACGCTATACCTCCTTCCTAAAAAATTACAGAAGTGAAATTGTGGCTATCCGAAGAGCTAGTAGGCACAGTCCATGATGATGGATTGATTGACCAAAGGGCTAACTACGAGATCTCCCCGTGACGATTACCCACCGCATCGTTAACTATGCCAACGGGTATCGCCGTATTGTGGAAGTGTCACTACTTTATCTCAACATGCCACTAGCGAATGCCTCCACCGAGCTAGTCTGCCATTTCTGTGCCTTCCCCTTGGGTGGGGGATCTCAACGTCCCACGCGATGCTGGTTTCTTTGGGCCCGATGTTACATTTCATACTACCCTAAAGTGCCGTCAGAGTATCTAGAGACTATAGGTGACAAGCAGGTATGGAAAGGGGATCTGGCGGAGGAAACCAGGGAGTGGGAATTCGAGTAGCGTAGTGGGTGGGTGTATGTACATTGGTACTTTATACCCTACAGTTCATCAGGTCTAGGGGCAATGCCACGATAAATCATGGTTGCATTTATAATAGCAAGTGTAGTAGCAGTTGTAGTGCCATTTATCAAGAGATATATTGAGCAATGACACTCAATGCAATTGGCCAATTGATGGGTCATTTACACAATCAAATTGTGTAAATTACACGAAATTTTTGTGATTCACACGATATGTTGTATATATCCCACCACTTCTGCCACTTTGACGAACTGCCCATTGGTTGGGAAGGGGAGGAAATTTAGATTCGGGTTCAGGACTTGGGGGCTCCACATGGTTGGCTGTGCAACACTGTCCATCACTATCACCATCGCCATCGCCATCACCACCGCCACTGCCATCGCCACTACCACCAACACTACCATCACCATCACCACCACCCTCATCGTCGGCACCACCCCTTGCACCCACACATCGCACATACACACAATTTGACAGGAAAAACTGCCAAATGATCATCATCAAAATTGTAAGCGGAAATGTGAATGACCCGAGACCGTATCTCCCAAAACTAAGCCATCCCACTGCTTTGGAATCATTAACACTAAAATTTAATTTCACGATAGTTGCTCAGGCCTCTGCATGATATATCACTCGATTGTAGTGTGATTTACACGTTGCATAGAATATCACTCACATCAGAGTAGTGGTAAAGCTCTGGTGGCATTGCCACTACTGCCAGATTCATGCCCCCACAATTAATGTCGTGGGATCATAGTGTGAATTAAACAAAATGTAAACTACATTATCTATTTTACACCATATCTCACACCACGATAGTTTACTTTGTACCTTAGGTATAGTTTGATCGTCTTCGGGAGCAGTGGTGATAGCCAGCGTCTATTCCCACTGACCTAAAACATCGTCGACCCCCATCCCAATGGGACAGGGTGTGGAGCTCGTTGTATCAAAAGTGGTGGTAGTGTTGGTTAGTGGAGGTTGTCGGTGATCTGACATAGTTTTGACTCACCACTCTTGATAGCTTTGCTTTCCAGCTTGTGCCCTGTCCTCGTCCCTTAGTGTGTATAGCATAGAGAGAGGCATCAAGCGCCGTAGAAAGTAGAGTTATTATGCGAGATTTTGATAAGATAACATCTACGCAAAGAATATACTCTACGCATAGATGAAGAACGACTGTCCAAAGTGACTAAACTGACGTTGGATCATATATTGTCACTCGTTGTATAATTTCAAGTTCCTGTTGCATGTATATATAGAGCTGGCCGCTAGCGGGGCTGGTAGCAAGGGGCACACTTCTCTCTCATATATAACTCGCGTCTTTCTCCTTCTCTCTTCTCTCTGTATCTAAGTCTATACACATGGTTCTCCCCATATTTCAACAGTTCCGTTCCGTTCCTGCACCACACAATTTGACTTTGTAGAAAATAACTACACCCTAGTGACAATACGAAAATACACTACGAAGATCTGAGGGTCCGGTTTTGTATGATTTCTTCGGGGGTACTTTATGTAAATTAAGTAGAATGAACCACCCTCTGTAACCGTTATCTATTGGCTGTGATAGTGAAGAATATGAGATTGACCATTGGCAATAGTTACTCGCACATATTAAAAGTTTCCAGATAGTCCCTTTTAGGTAACAATCCAAAACATTGTTCTAGGGATGCCAACTGCATATGATGACAAGGGGGTAGTTTGCTCTCGTTCCCAGATTTTCTCGTCGCTCGCGAGCTCGTTCCTCGAAAGCCAAATGATGCGGCTAGATTTCGAGCACAAGGTCGGTTATCGACAATTTTCAAGAACACATTTGGTTCTTATATCAAATGATCTAATCTAATCAATCTAGGTAACTTTTGGTATGTACAAACCTATTCACGACACTGAAACGCCCATCGGCGGCAGAAAGTAGGGGAAATAGTCCACACACCTCTGCCAGGGAGTTTCGCGGTCACTAGCGGTCACTCGGTAAAATACGTTTTCAACAAGCCCGGACTTTGTTTGGGGCCGAGGAGAAAGTGTTCGGCTTGTTATCATGACATCAATACGTCGCCAGCTAAGAGAACAGATCTCAGAAATCGCTATCCAAGCTCCACCTCCCTCTATCTCCGCCTCCTAAAACGAACCTTCCCCTCCCCCCTTGCCTGCAGTGTAATCATTGCCCACCCCCTCTCCATACCCTTCCTGACCTCCTCCTCCTCCCCAGGCTCCACAAAAACCTCAAACTCCCTCACCACCACCGCCACCACAGCCACAAACACCACCTGTGCGAACTTTCTTCCAATGCACATTCTCTCGCCATCACTGAACCCCAGCCACGCTCCGCGCTGCGGTTTATGCACCGTCTTGTGTTCGAGCCCGGCCGCCATCATTCCCGCTTTCCCCTTGTTTCTCGCTAGAAAAGTGTTGCTGTCACGCGCATCCCAGCGCTGGGGCAAGAAGCGGTGCGCGTCGGTGCCGTAGTGCGTGGGCGAGAGAGACACGGAGGTGGAGGAGAGGACGATGTTCATTGGTTCTAGAGCGATGGCGCGGGTGGGGAGATGTAGGATTGTGGGGGATGGGCAGTACTTGGGGATTGCGGGGACGATGTTGCAGAGACGGAGGGTTTCGAGCTGGTTGCACGTTATAAGTCAGTGGAAATGGTTGAGGGGGAGTGAGGGGGACCGACCATTAAGCACAGCGGGGCGAGGAGGCGCGGAAATACCTCCGGGTATTTCCATTCGCTAGTATTGCGAGGTTGGTCTTTGAGCACGGCGTCGACGTTTGCAAAAACCCATTCCTGAGCCTCGGGATTTAGTGCCAGCATGAGGAACGCAAAGTTTAGTGTTTGCGCGGTGGTTTCCTGTCCGGCGAGTGTGAATATGAAGAGATTCCCCGTCAGCTCCTCGCTACTGAGTCCGTCCGCAGACACTAGGAGGTCCAGGAGTGTGTTTCGACCGCTTGTGCCGGCTCGCGTTGTCAGCGCGTGGAGGTACCCCGTGAAGTCTTTGTGGGCACGTTGGTAGGGACGGAGGAAGGGGATGGGCAGCCATGAGGGGAGACGCGTGGTGATAAGGACGTGACGGATTATGTCACCGGCGATGAAGGAGAGTGCTTGTCGGAAGGTGTATGTGAACCCGGTCGGAGGCGTGGCGCCATCGGTGAAGAGGTCTTTCCCTCTTCCCGGTCTCTCTACGCTTTCCCCGCCAGAAAATGACATCGGAATTCCGTAGGCGGCTCCGGCGACCGTGTGCATTGTAAGGCTCATCAGGCTGTTAAGCAGATTGGGGGTGTATCTTTCGTCCTCGGCCTCGTTTTTCTCCCAGGACTCTACCATATCTACCGTCTGCTGCAGCGCCGTCGCCCACACTAGCCTGTTATTACGTTCTGCAAATGCTGGAGCAACGAATTTGCGGTGGTGCGCCCATTGCGTGCCCTCGGTCTGCGAGCGTCAGAATCTTGCGGGGGATTGGGGGGAGGGGGATTACGGAGAGGATGTTGGGGCCGTAAAGACGGAAGTCGTCATACCCGTCGAGCATCTTCGGGAACCTTACAGGGTCTCCAAGGATAGCAGTGATTGCATCAGTATTGCTGGCGAACAAGCACATGCTGCACGGGGAAACGGCCAGGAAGATGTCGCCGTACCGCTGCGACATGCGGTCTTTCACCCACCAGTGCGTGTTGTACGCCATCAGCCAGATGTAGTCCTGCCATGCGGGCGAACAGGTGCGGCGGATGAGGGAGTGAATCTTGGGCTGTGTGAGGAGGAAGACAATGATTGGTGCATCGATCTCGAAGGGGTAAATGAGGTAGTTAAGGCCGGATGATCGCGCGTAGCGGATGTGCGAGATGAGGGAGAGGAGCGGGCGGAGAGTGACGATAGTGAGGATGGGGAGGAGGAAGATGGTTGGGTATGGGTGCGACAGGAGGAAATCGACGAATGGCATGTTGCGTGATGGACTCGGCGACACCCGACATGCGATGTTGCTTGAGATAACCTATAAGCTTAATGTGCGGGGATGCTTTTTTGTGGAACTTGCCGGAGGTATGAGGGGAATTTGCTTCATGCACGAGCAGGGTTCTCTTGGTACCCTTGTACCGCTCTGCTGAATTTGCACCAAAAGTTACCTGTATTGTTTCACAGCCCTCGTGCTGCAATCTTTTCGTGACGAGTGATTTCTGGCGCATATTTCAAAACACGTGCTCTCATATCCAATCGAACGACATCGCCGCATCGTAGTGGGCTATACGAGGCTTCAAACGACACACCTTTAGACGGGATAGATAGAAAGAGAGATTTTGATGGAGCCAGCAGTCTATTGGTCTTATGGATTTGACAACTTACTAGGTTACCTCAATCTATGCATGCTTTGATACAGAGTGCAAAAGCATACACCAGTACCACCACCACCACCACCACCGGTGTACCGCACATGTATAAGTACGCATCCACTACTACATTTTCACGAGATTTCGCTTAACGAGCTAAACAGCACTTCCACTATCATTCGCATGCACACGAGGATTTTCCCCGCAACCCAAGTCCACTGAACGCATGATATGAACTACCGGTCCTTGAGCAGTGCAACCAATTATCTCCGGCCTAAAATTTCTGCGACGGACTTCTACCGACGAAGTTCACTTCTTCGATATGTTGAAAGGTTCAGTCATTGCATTGTGTTGATACCGCTGCGGTATCACGATGGGGTATCGGCGAGGCTCTAAGCTTATCTGATGGTCACAACCCAGCGCAAGTTAAACGTAGTTCCGTGGCAACTTGTGGCTGCACAGTCTCGGGGAATCTTTCACTTCCATACATGCTCACATATGGAACATGACTACTGGCGAGATTGCAGATTTCAGCTCATAATGTTGAATGGAGAACTTCCCGTGGTTCTATAGCGAATAGGAAAATGAATAGAAGAGGCGGCTTCTCGTGAGAAGAGCAGAGGTTCTATAGCTTTTAGCTACCAGGCCGGAGTCGCATCGGTCTGATGTCACCGGAGTGGATCAACTCGAGAAGTCAAGTCTTAACCTTATCCTCGGGTCTCAATAGTTAGAAAGGTTTCCGGAACATTTTACCCATGATACAAGCTTCACAAGTAGATGTCTATGGGCTCTTGGCATGTAATTGGATGCCTTTGACGACGCTAGTTGATTAGTTGATAGACGCTTAATGGCTGGCAAACGGAGATGGTTGAGTCAAGCATGCTATACGAGGATATCCTTGTCATCTACCGTCTGTCAAATTCCAGACTAGATTTCGGAGATCGTTACCGAGGCAAATGCCAAGGCCGATGCTCGGAGCATAGAGAGGCTGTTGATCAGTGGTGCCGGATATATAAGTACCGATCTGAGGCTTGCCGTATCACCATCGAGCTTGAACTCGAAGTCGACGCCTTTCAGCATCAGTTGGATGATACTAAGGAGGTTATTAGTGCCGCAGGCAGGCACATAAAGGACATACTACAAGACGATTCTTATCGGCTTCGCACCCGGCCTCTCGACATAGAAGGATACTGTACAGCACCTGAGCTCTCAGCATCGACGAAGCTATTGTTAACCGTCTTAACTTGGTGCTCCCCCTTGGCCATGGCCTTGGAACGAGGAGAACAAGCTAAAGCAGAAATCATAAGGACCTACAGCGCCACCCAGATCTCGCATCAACCCGTGCATACAGCCGTACTATAACATTCTAGTTACTAATTGTCATACTGCCGAAAATGCGCACGCAAGTACCAATGAAAAATTCCACAGATATTTTAATATCATGCCCGCTGAAGGCCCTCCAGCCCTACTATGTTTACTACCTTCTCTTCAAACTCCATCGTAAACTGCGGTTGACCAGGTTTAGCCTTAAATTCGCCCGACAAACACCTGATGACTGCCTCCTGATATTTTTTGCCCATACAGAGTGCCAAATGTTTCTTAGCAACCGATATAAACCAATCTTGCATACACTCCAAATCCGGCCACGACCTTTTACTAGCATTGAATGGTGACAGTTCTTCCGGGGCCTCTTGATAGTACAAATCCAATGCGGTTTTCCATAGTCCAATCTCAAGGAGCACTATGCCGAGGGAGTATATGTCACTAATCTCATTTTGAGAATCGTGAGGTGGTCCTTGATGACGAGGGTGCCGGTAAAAGTTATTCTCGACGTCACGGTGGAGAAAACCACCATTATCTGACTCAGTCCTTGAGTATTCGAATCCAAGCAGGTATGGGTTCTGATATGTGTCCTGATAATCGTCATTCCTTGACATGCATCTTCCGTGGGAGAGGAAGACTATGGAGCTGCATCGAATATTCCTGTGGATCCACCCAACCGAATGTACAGCCCCGACTGCTCGAGCGAGCCGTTCACTCATACGAAGACGCGAGTTCAGTTCCGCTTTGGGATGTGGGATCGGCTTTGTAATACAGTCGAATAAAGTACCAATACATTTATACCTATCTTTAGGAATTTCGAAAACAAGACTGAATAGTGATTCCGTAGGTTAATAGATATAGCCGCGGCATCGAAGAGTCTGAAGTGATGATATCTTAGGGGAAGAGAGAAACATCGACAAGTGGCAAACTTTGCGCTCAAGCCCCTCGAGATAATTTGAGTAATGGGATGATTGAACGTGTTCGTATTGCTTGTGCTCCACAATTGCTTTAGTCGAACGCTCTTTTGCACCGTCCTTCTGAGGATGTGCCATAATCACCGACTCATACCGCCAAATCCCGGTAAGAGAGTATCCATGAAGGTGTAAGCGATCAAAATCCTCCTGAGAAGGTGGGTTGGCTATCGACAAACGGATACTGGCGGCTGTCGACAATCCGTTTTGATTCGAGCCCGAATCGTTCAGCTTTGCTAAGGATTCAAGATCTGTCTTCGTCGAGCGCGCGAATCGTGGATGAACCGCAAGTAGCAAAAACATTAGGTCGTTTAGCCTATTCGTCAATTCGACGAAGTCTGACAGGGTATGGGACAAATTCTTAGCAGAAAGCATGGAGCCCATTTCTTGCCCTATTGTCTGTCCGTAATAGCTGTGCATCCCAATATTCATATCAATTTCCTTCGATGGATCTCCAGCCGAGGTATAACGCTGGTATGCTGCATCGTATTTCGTCGCGAAGAAAGAGTATTCAGAACATGCCTTCCACAAACGCCCAAGAATTTTCTGAAAATGAACTAGCCATTTCTCGCCGAGTGCTTTGTCGTGTAGCAGTGCCTGGTCACTCAGTAATAGCTTGTATAGCGATTCGAGGTACATGTCCATCGAGCGGAAAGATACCCCAACCCGCCATCCGTGCATCAATGTGCGTTCCGAAGTGAGGGTAGCCGTGAGGAACTGCGTTACCAGGTAGATCTCTTTGAACTTTCCGGTAATTGACAGTGCTAAACTTCCAGGCTCCATTGTAGGCACTAGAAGTCTTCCGGTTCTTGATCTCGGGCGTGCGCGGGAGCCTTCTAAGAGAAGTTCTTTGGGGGAGGGGCAGTGTCGGCGTGAGAGGTGTGTTCGCTAGTAATTCAAGATTCGAGAAGAAGGCTGGCGGTCGTTGAAATAATCAGTGGAGAATGAGCAAGTATGTAAAAGTTGAGAAAAAAAAAACTCGCTCTGTTACCCTGCATCAAGCTTCAACAATTAAGTTGCCTAGCTGTAACACGGGTGGACAACGCATTTTCATGTTTAGTAAGGATTTTGACTATATACTGTTCAAAAAACTCGACTGAAAATCTGTAGGCAACTTTACTATCATCACTACGGAGAGAGAAAACTCAAGTATAGGCAACCCAATAGTGCAGAATCATTTCTGAAGTCCTACTGTCTTGTAGTTATGCATAGTCGATGCTTGAGCAGTTTTTCTTGGCACTGCCTCAGCGCAGTGTTTTCTCCCTTATTGTACGCATATCACTACAACTCCGCCTCATCCACTTGTGGGAAGATATTTAGACCAAACGACCGTACAACAAATAACAATTCTCTCGTGCCCAGTAATGGCGAAATTAATTCCTGTCGATTGCGAACTTGCGAACACGTGGCTAGCTAAATAAATAAAGATCATGGCTGATAGGATTCCCAGTGGAAGGCATCGTAATTAGCTGCAAATTGAAGAGAAAGTAGGAAAACTATTGGATGTATACATTACGGATTCTCACTGCCTAACTTGCTGGTCAGGACTTTTAAAATACCGTAGTAACCCGGATATAAGATACACTCTGATAAAATTGCCGTATATGGTAACAATCCGGAATTAAAAATATCGCAAAATTATTTTAATTTCTCTTTCGGTATGTTTGATACCGGATATGACGCGCTAACTCGGTTAGGGACGTACCGTATATCCGGGTTAGTACAGTAGTGGCGACGCTTAACTTCTTGGGAACTTATTGTTGCGAATGTAAAGCGGAAAAAATCTATTCTACTATCTAAGGGAAAAGCTCTGTCTTTATATACATGCGAGCCTGGAACCCCATGGAAGTCTATGGAAGCACACGATTGCAAATACCAGTTGTTACTTTGAATGCTTCTAAGACTTGTTGATTGACTGATCTCCCGATGGCAGAAGGCCCGTATATATACGCAAACTTGTCTCCTATATCCACATCCACATCCGTGTCCATATCATATCCGTTTGCATATCCGTTTGCACTGATATGAGCCGCTCTCTTGAGGCATATCCTCCTACACCAACTGCATATCAAACGGACCTGAGCAGTGAGGCTCACGATGCAGGTACACATGCAACACCAGTTGTTGAAATACTAATTGCTAGAAGCTTGTATATATTCTAAAGTACAGGTACATTCATGGACTTATATACGCGGTAGTCGGAGTATGTCTTTGTATGTCTTGTACGCATGTATGCGCACTCAGCTGGCATCTCCAGCTGAGTGGCATCTCCAGCTGAGTGGCATCTCCAGCTGAGTATGGAATGACCATCATCTTAGAGAGATTATGCATCAGCCCAGCTGAAGCCATACGACAGGAGATAAACCATATATGCAACACCAGTGGTGGAGCCGGTGGCGAGTGAAAACTCGTGTATGAGTCTACGACTGTGAATCCGCAGCGTGTCCGCAGCCTGTGAGTCAATTCGGCGATCTCAATGTATCGGCGACTTCCTTTTCGGCCATATAGTAACACTTATATATCATGTGCTATCTCAGTGTATACTGTGAAGCGGATTGGTCGTGTGTCATTCCCATACTATTGTACTAATTTTTGAGTATATGCTTTAATTTAGTAATTAAATTATTTAGAATACTAACAAGCAATGATCATAATATAAGCGACGCTAAAAGAGTTTTATCTAAAACAGACAAAATGTATTCTATGTGATAAATCAATCTAAAATAAACAAAAAAGGCTCCACTACAAGTCCAATAGTTACTAGACGGCTAGTTCTAGGCTTGAGGCGACCCTCACTCATTTAAGGAGGCCTGGTATATCGGATTCATTACACCCAATCCCGTTCAAGGGGGTGCACCCATTTGAGTTGTTGTTTTGACTTCAACTTCCGATGTGTATATTTTTCTCTCAACCTACACCGGGAAAATGACCTCGCGCGACGCGCAGCCCATAGAGAAGCTGTTTTTCGGACTGTATTCCGTAGGAACTTTGACGCGTGGCACTATAAAATCCTATAGACCCGCGTATTAACTAGATAACTATGGTACTGTACAGAAAAAAAAGTCTGTGCTAGATACTATATTATGCTATGTTCAATGCTCTCAGGTGCACTCGACTCCCAGCTTCTCAAAGCGCAATTGGTTCCATTGAGTGCTCAGTATTATACCCACGATTATAACGCCAGAATCTGGAGATAGATAGGAATAAACTAAATCCGAGGCAATATTAGTTGGTAGCGCAGCAGAATCCAAACTTTGAGTGACATGTAATGATATCACAGCTGTCGTGCTAACCTCCGAATCAACTACTACTCCGGTATGGAAACCCCATCACCGTTGATGTACTCTCGCTCGAACTCATAGCCACATCAGAATTAGTTTATTTTAAACATGACACGGGGAGATATTCCAAGACATATTTGCAAGTGCCATTTCTCCGGATAGTCAATTTACGCATTCAAGCCGCACCAGTCGACTTTGACTGTCCGAGCTTTTTAGATCCTAAGCTATCCATATGGTTAGTAAACTTCCGTTTTCCTTTAGATAGCATCTTCGTTGAATTCCATTACCACGACAACCACCAACGAGGATGGTAGGGGGAGTAGTGGGCGAGAATTTCTAGACTGAGACCTGCGTGAAGAAGATAAGGACTGCAAGTTGTGAAGGCATTAATGTCAGAGGGCGGCGGTGAATTCATGTCAGCTGTATTCCCAAAGCTAAGTCTAAGCAACCTCATGAGTACTCGCAAATCACCAGAGGACATCTTACCGATGCAATATATCATGTCTCGGCTTTTCGCATCCTCTCCGTCTCCCCGTCTTCCACCAGCAAGTTGTAACCACTCTCCCTGGAAGGTCTGTTGTTCAATGCTATAAGGTGCACAATGTCTGGTTAGTTATGAAGCGCGTATGGTTTCACCATACCCAACGCGGTAACTTTCGGGTTAGGGAGGCAAGTAGAATATTACTTGCCCAATTGCTCGATTTGACTATCCGGGGGACATGGCCATTTGCAAGAGTCCACCACCGTGAGTAATATTATATGATTCCCCGGTAAATATTCAAAATGGAGTGGCTAAAAGCTGGTTTGGCTAAGTGGAAGTGTGGAGGATGGTGCTTGATGGACGTGGATGGAAGTTGACAGATGCGGATGGAGGTGGGTGGCGGTGTTGTTCAAACGGCCCACCAGCCCCAAACAGGCTAAACTCAGCGAGTACTTCCCCAAGCCGGCAACGGCCCGGCTCTAGTTTCAAGGGCCCTAGATAAAATTCGCAACTCTTAAGGTCTGTAAACCAGTGCCGGGCGGTGCTATAAATGCTGTAAATTGTGTTTCAAAAAGTCGGCAACTTATAAACGGGCTAGAAACGCAAATGTTGCGACAATGAAGGGGAGAACCGTGTGTATTGGCTATCGTGCGATGACTCGGTACAGGTCTAAAGGTCCAAGATGCGTAGGGAAAGGAAGAGTAGTGTGAAATCTAAAAAGAGCAGTCACGAACCTTAGGGCTCTTTCAACAGCAAATGTCTAAACGAGACGAATATATTATACGAAATGGCCTGTAGTTATGGGACTCTAGGAAACACCGGGAGAATACAGTAACCAATTTAGGGTACTCCGGGAGACCTGCGCAGAGGTCTCAGCAGCTCTGAAATTTAACCATCCTATTAGCCAAATCTCATAGCATCCTAAATGCACGTCCACAACTGCAGGAGCTTTCAGGAGCACCTGAGAATGTTCTTGGAGCATCTGAGAGCACATCGCTTAGCCTCAGCAGAGCCTGGGAGCACCTGGGAGCTCTGGCCGGAGCTGCTGCCGTGGGCAAATTCACATATAATGCTGGTTATCATAAGGCTACTGGAAAGACCCCACTCGAGGCGGACCTAGGCTATAACCCTCGACCACCACCGGATGTCATGGCCACCATGATGGTGTCGTATAGAGGCGCTGCGGTACAACCTGGAGGCTAGCAGCCGGTCAGTTTCCCCACCACAATAGCCAACATCCTAGCCCAACTACAAGACCACCTGGCGGGTAACTCAGGAAGCCCAGGTAACGGAGGCAAACAAGAAACGACAACCGCACAGCTTCCAGTTGGGCGACCGAGTTATGATTAATACCCGAAACATGCCGCTCAGGTATGGAGCAGCCAGTACTGACACCGCGGAAGACAGAGCGCACCTGAGTTGAACCTTACAGCAGAGATTTATTGGCCCTTATACCCTGAGTCAGCAACGAGGCAAGGGCAATGCGTTCGAAGTCGTCGACATGCCCGAACACCTACGCACCCGCAAGACGTATAACATCTCCCTCTTCAAGGAGCAGATTTGAACTATCACCTTCGGAGTAAAATAACTTAACATTTACACTCTTACGGATTCTATTTCTGCTCGCCTGAGTGCGTCATCAATCCCAAACCTGATCATCCGTTTCCACAACAACCAACCAATCAATTTCCTCTAATCGGAATCATCGATGGATGTTCGAACTCAGCTAGAGTTGAGCACGAGACTGCACTAGTCTGCACCAGTCCATTTTCTGCTAATAGTACTTATCTAGATTCGGTATAACTCCTAGCACGTGGCCTACAAATTTACAATTCGTGCTGACTTTTAAGCTGCGAACACAAACCAATAGACGATCACCCCTCTTTAAGAAGTGCACCATCGACGAGTCTCAACCGCAAGCGCCGCCACCGCCAGTCCGAGTCACCAGGGGTGGTGACGCTGAGTACGACTCGGAGGCCATCCGGTGGTGGAGAATCTATGACGAGAGCGGCAAAGTACAGTTCCAAGTCAAGTGGACGGGTTATACGGATGCGGAAAACACGTAGGAACCGCTGACGCATCTAACGCATTTCGAAGGGAGAGTTAGTGCGAGAGTAGTTACGCAGCGGGGCTTAACGACGACAGCCTGAGTAGACGCCTTCTGAAGGACCTCCACCCGGCACCAGCTATACCACAAACGCCCAAGGCCAGGGACCAAGTATCAACGAGAAGGAGTAAAAGACTCCACGGAAATGGTGAGTAGGCATAGGAAATCCACCCGAGCTGCATGGATCAGCAACGTTAGCCACCTGAACCCACGGGCAAAGGGCGGACTTTCCTTCCTTGTACCGAGCTCGAGCGGGCTGGCAGCGTTCTGTTTTTCTGTTTCTGCAGGTGGGAAGCTTTTGTGGAGGAAGGTGGATGTAGGGTGTACTTCGGCTGCGGCTCAAGTCATGTATGCGATCTAGTAACGTGTGCGGCTCAGCTGTGTATATAGTGACCGCGACCTTCTTGGAATAGACGTCACGTTTCTAGCAACTTACAATTGAAGCCTCACAAACCTCAACTGCATTTATAAATGATAATTTAGTACGTTTCGGAGCTGGGCTGTAATGCACTGATGATGAGTTCCGTGTAGTCAAGCTCTCAGTTTGTCAGTGCACAATGGCACCATCAGCAAGATGACAGTTACGTTCAAATGGCGCCGCACGGGCGATATCAGGCACTGACAGATATTACGGCAAGTTCCTCAGTATTGCACTCCTTGGCCCCGAGCCAGGGGCATCATATTAATAAGATACTAAAATAGTACCACGGAAAACAAACCTATCCCTAGCACTGTCCAAAAGACTGACTGCTACTGTATTCGTATATTAACGCTCGATTACCATTTCCAACCGCACATCAAGAAATTACAAACTTCAACACCGAAGAAAACTACAGCAATAATATGTAACATTATTTATCAATATCCATCCACACACTCCGCCTCATGATACAAACGCGCGGCCTTCTATAACCCTACGAGAAACTTCAACGAACGATTTCTATAAGAGGTATGAAGACCCACAGGTCGCCAATGTTGTGTATTGACTGTTGAGAAACGCCGGCAAACCGAACCGCACCTGCCATGATTTGAGAAAAGAATCAACTGGGTCAATGACAACATTCGATGGATGTACTGAGTATGTGGTAGGCAAACAGTAAGCGAAGGGTAGATGCCATGGAAGTTGGGGAACAAAGGTCATGGAGGCCGAAACTCAATCGTCATGAGCAGTGTTCGTTGTCTATCGAGGCCGAGCTAGAATAGCAAATTCGTCCCGGTAACTCTCTGGGGTATAACCGAAGTCATCGTTGGCTTTGTCGTCATTCAAATTTAATCCCTTCATCACCTGGGTACAAAAGTGTAGGGCCATTTCATAGTCCCCCTGTTTCCGATAAAAAGTACCCAGGTTGTGAAGTGTCCACAGCCTGTCCGGATGGGTTTCAAGTCCCCAATCTTGGAGTGAATTCCATCCATATAGGGCTAGCTTATAAAAGACCAACGCTGTCTCACTGTCTCCCAATGTCTCACAAGTCTCACCCGTCCCAAGGATTCGACGCAGCAGCCGGGGAGAGCAGCTCGACATTGATCGCTCATATCTCCACTGTACCTGACGGAACAGCTCCAGCGCTCTTCTATCCTGCCCTTGCACAATATATATGACCGCCAGCTCCTCCAGTATCATCGCAATTGCTTCATCCTCATTGATATCATCCCAAAAACACATGCGGTAGCCGTGCAATGCTTCGTTCAGATGATTCTGCGCCTTTTCGTAGTCCCCAATTGACAGGAAGATAGACCCCATTTGAGCCGTTGCAAAGAACTTCAGGTTAGTTTCCCTAAGTGTTACCTTGAAACCGTCTAACACAAGTTGAGTGAACTCCCTCGCCTTTTCGAAGTTACTTTTTTGAATGTATAAAGCGCTCAAATTCACCAAGTTGAGATGCTTGAAAAGTAATATATTTCTATGACCTCTGCAAGTTCTCTCCAAGGACTCTATATTTGCCAGAGCTCTGTGGAAATACTCACGGGCATCCTCATAGGACATAATCCCACTTAAGTTTACACCCATGCTGAAGAAAGCTTCGTAGAGAGGAGTACCATTTGCATCACTTGTTGGATTATAAGAGACTGAAATCTCTATCCGTGAGAAGAGACACCGCATTCGAGTTTGCTTTTGCTCCAATCTTGGACTTTGACATATGTCATCCGACAAAAGATGTGGGTCTTCTTTGCCAGCACGTTTCGGAAGAAAACCAATAGCGTCTGACATTAGAATCGATAAATTATAGTCCACGCCGCTAGAAAGTATATCTCTTGAACGACTGCGGTCCTGGCGAAGATCCTGACCCTCACATATCGCATGTCTCCAGGGATACGGCAATGTGGCTAAGCCCCGCGGTATGGTGATGACGTCATTCTCATCGGACATTGCTCCAGATGGTCTGAAGATCGTATCGCTCGCCGTTGATGCCGCGTTCAGTTGTGGATAGAGATAATTTTTAGGATCTGTGTTGGAAACGTAAAGTAACTGGCCGCTAAAATTGGGCGTATTCGTAATGGAACTAGGGTGAGATAACGGTGATTTTGGGAGCGAGAGTGTCGGTAGAGTAGTGCTCTCTGTTGAAACCGAATCAAAATCCATCATGGGGGAGGGACTATTCATTTCCGGAGATGCCGAACGTGGTGTCATGCACTCAACGTCGGAAAGCGCGGCTGATTGGAGACCAGTCAGGTCTAGATTCAAAGCATTAAACAATGTTACGTACGTGAGTTTGGGAGTGAAGAGCTCCGTTCTAATCTCGAGAGTTCATTCTTGAATCTTCTTCGTCCGCGCTCTAGCTTTTCGCGAGTAACGACTTGTCCATGGAACCGATAGATGGTGTTTTTGCCTCGAGCCCATCTCCGATCATGCTTTCGCAGCATTTGCACCATTTTCTGCTTGGGAATGTTTGGTCCGATTTTCCAGGCTGTCTTTCTCTTCTTGTACTGTGCCACACTTAACCGCATCAGTGTTAGCCGCCAGGCTGAAATTCGGAGTGACAGTGAGATCCTACGTAGCAAAGAAATTGTGATCACGCTCCATTATTTCTCTAACTTCCGGAAGTGTGTGGGTTTCAAAAAGATTGGTGATGATGTCACGGTGGTTCTCCATGGCTTGCACTGTGACTGGGTTTCGCGGGTTGCAGTGTTGCTTCAACGAATTCATGGTTAAAACTTGAGATAGCGGAAAGAAAACGAAGAAGTGTGCAGAAAACTGAATTGGATGGTTAATGGAAGGACCTAGCGGCCGGGTGGAGATTGGGGTCTTTATATCGCGTCGTGGCTTAAGAGCATCGTCATTTCCAGTTTACGCCTGATCTTATCCCAGGTGCTGGTAGTGGTAGACAAAAATTCCCGCAGGTGTGGGTTCTACAGGATCTCTATTGACCGTCGACAAAGGATTCGTGCATGTACCGTAGCCTTATCCGACAAAGGATCAGTGCATGTACCGTAGCCTCATCCGACAAAGGATTCCGGCAGGTGCTTGGCAGTCATCATGCGAGAATCCATGTCTTTACTACGATCACGAGCGATAACTATGCGTGCTTATGTGGGAATCTTTTGCAAATACAGATAGAAATAGCTGAATAGCCTCTATTTATTCTATGAGACTACCTCCTTTGGAATCGAATGCTAATTGAAACGAAGAAAGTGCTCTGCTGCGTTATCTTCAATCATTCTTAGCGATAATGTGCAGTTGTGCCTGCCATATTTTTAGTTCGGGAGTGTGATAAGTACTAATTCACCTAGGGTATCACTCGGATAGTCAATACATTACTGAACCCTAACCCCGTGGATTTTAACTTCTCCCACAAGATTTTGCAAATTTAGAATCGAGGGAATTACACTATAATTATTTCAGTACATATCAATTCGCGTTGTAGTTGAAGTGTGCCATTATGCGCCGTGCCTGCATGTAATAATTAGCTTGCATAAGACCCCGATAACCGCTTAACATGCAAACACTGTATTATCTTATCAGTGTTCTTCAAAGGCGATGTTTGGATAATCAATTTTTGCTTTGCCGCTGTCCAGCACTTCTACTTTAACTGTAGAGTTTCTAAAACTTTTCAATCGCTTCAATTTCTTCTGACTTTTCTCTCGAGTTTCATTGACCTCAATTGAAGAATCTAAGTAATTTTTAACTACATATTATTTGTAAAGACGTCGTTGGAGTGGTGCTCGTTGCATCACACCACGCGATGGAACCCATTTCTACGATCTGGGAATAAGGTAGTCCTGAGTGAATAAATTGCTTCGCAAAATGGCATATAGGGGTTTATCCGATACTGAAGTACTCAGGGTTTGTATTTCGTCGGTACCCATCATATGTTGTCACTTGCTTGCAGTGTCCAAGATACTCATGTGAATGTCTGTCAACTCTATCAATACATCTGTGTTCGAATCTCTCCCGCTGTCATCTAATTTCCTTGAAAGTCCGCTTATACTAGTTTGTAAACTGACTGCGAGCAACAGTCAAATTCCGATTCCGCTAGCGAATGCGTTTGGCATTTCATCGAGTAGTACGGAGTCAAACACCGAACGGGCAGAGATATCAATCGTTGCTGGAATACCGCATATCCCGGTAGCTAGTGGGGTAACTGGTGATGGAAGTCCGCGCCCTATGTACAAATGATCCGGGAATGCGGGATACAGAATGGAAATCACAACGTTCGTAGAGTGAGAGTAATGTACCGGTGTGTACGTTGGCCTACATGCATTTGTACTACGCGATATCGCTATCATACCTTCCCAGACACCTTGACCATCTATTGTATATTGATTAATCGATCTCACGGCAGGGGTAGAGGTCAAGCAATACTGATCGCGTCCTCCCCAGTGTCTAACTCAACTCAATGCTTACAAGTTGTCATAATTTATTTGACGCCTCAGAGTCAAAACGGACACGGATCCTTAGGAGAAGGGGTGGGACGGAGACTCGTTTGGAGACTGTCGCTGCAAAATACATAAATTTCCGCGCATCACTATTAATTACTTGTCTCGTGCCCAGCCACCAGCTCATACCTCGCTTCCCAGGGCTGGATGTGTGGTGCATGAACCGAGGCTACATCCTACCAGGCGCGCCACACATCTACTTTAGTCTGGGCATGAGAATAGTTAATTACGAACTCTAGGGCACACTCCCACAGCTAACACAGTTATGACCTTATCATGATGAGGGATGGGCAGATAACGGTTGAATGTAAGTCCGAGTAACGAGGTTCGCATTTTGGTGAGTGCATAGCCAAGATTCAGGGATGTTTTCGACTCCCATCACGTGAAGTAATAGATAAGATCGATTGAATGATGGGTTGGAGATAAACAAAATTCAGAGCGTAAACAATTTTCCTCGTAGGAAGTTTATAAGGTTAATCCTCTCGTACTGAACTATTCAGCAGGGCGCAGGAAACGTAGGAAATATACAATGACCCCAGGTTTATGCACCTCGTCACAAACCAGCGGGCACCGAGAGCGACCAAGCCACACCAGTCATCAAATGGCGGTTTCTTTTGTTTTTGGGAGAGAGGACTCGCGACTTTGCTTTTGTTTCTTTATGTTACGGAAGAAGCGGGGAGGAAATATGTACGGGTTATGCCATGGCCACTAAGCGGCCGAATGCAATATGATTACAAACAAACAAACCAGTCATCGAATACGTCTTCTACTAGGCAGCCAATCGGAATGCAAGAATTCACTTTAGCGAACTTGAACGGAGAATAGAATTAAAGATTACAAGCTTTGCACACTATCAGAATACTTTAGCAGGTTATACAACCGATCAAACAACTGCAGTCGTAGTTCAGCTACCGTTTTGAGCGCATCAGTACGAACGATCACGTAATTTTTGGAGGCAGGAAATTTGCGAAGGAATGAACACGAGGAGTGATGGGATGCTCTAGTAGCAGGATGTCGAACTATTTATTCCCGTTTTCAATGGATCGTCCGAGTGGTCTTCCGATTCCTGTGCTCACATTGATATCCATCCAAATATATCTTCAGTGCAGGTCTGACTCATGTCTCAATATTCCAATCGGATACACAATCCGGCGAACAGGAATACTCCCCATTCCACCCTCCACTGGTTGTGCTGCATTTGTTGCGGGCAGAAACCTAGGAATAATATTGTTGTCCTAGCACACGAGACTTGGTGTCGACTTATTATCGATTGAACAAAGCTGGACGACAAATTGGCGGCTGATGTTCGCTAGTCTATGGTTGGGGACGCCTATATCCGGGGTGTTTTAAGCTTCATTTTCTAGCTCTAATAACTCCAGCACAAAAAAGTTTCTTTAATTTTTTTCTCTATAGATCACTTCATTGCTGTCTTCTCTACAACTTTATAGAGAGCTTTTATTTTTCCAGGCATTGGTGGTGGAGCTATTGGATTTTGAAAAGTTGGGTTATGTGTGGCAGCCAGACCAAGTGTCCGCCCTATTAATTACCTTATATGGTAATAAAGTGCCAATAATTGCACTTTATTACCTAAAATGGAAATACTAAAGGTCCCATTGTGGCTTCTTGGCAGTTAAAACCAATATCTTGGCACCTGATGGCTGAGTTAACCTTATTTTTGGGGTTAATTATTACCATTTTAGGTAATATTTGGGCGCCAAACCAAATGTCCACAATGCCCCCACTCTAGGCGTCCCCAACCATACCTGCGTGCGGCACTACCGGGATTTCCCGGATTCCAATTCTGTAAGAACTGAGCCGCAGGAAGCCAAATAATTTAGTGACCACTCGTGATCGGTATGGTGTCTTAAAGTCGCTGCAGCCTAGACGTAGTGTAACCTAGTGCGTTTTGAATTGAGTCAATCGAGTCAATCGAGTCAATCGAGTCAATCCTCCGCATGCACCTACCATTACTACCGCCCTTGCTCACGTCAACTTCTTCTTCCCTCAGCGAGTCTTTCAACTCACTACCATGCCTCTAACATCGCTCCCCAACGAGCTCCAATTCGAAATCGTCGACAATCTCCCAACCATCGACAAGTTACACCTCTCCCAAGTCTCCCGCCGTTACTACAGCCTCATCCCTCCCCCCGCCCGCTCCGAAATCTACACCCACCGCCTCACCATCGAGCGCGCAGACGAACACCGCCTCCGCCGCGTCTGCACCCGCTGCACCCGCCTCCTCCCCTTCTACCACTTCTCAACCACGCAATCCTCGCCCATCACGAAAAGCAGCAAACGCATCTGCCTCTCATGCCACGTCCACGACCCGATCGCGACGCACCAAGCCCCCGCCGACGTCGGCTGGCTGTTCGGGACAAAACTCGGTGTCTGCCGCCACTGCAACACTATGGTCCTGTGTACCCCCGGCCGAAGACGCTACAACCACGGTTGCAAGTGCGATAGCTGCCACAGCCCGATCCCGTCTGACGCGGTTCTGTGTAAGTGTCGGGTCAACCGCTGGGAAGACATCGATTCTCCGCGGTGGGAGAGCTACCAGAAACGCATCTTGCCGCACAAGTTTGAGTCCATCGTGGCCAACCTTGTCTCCCGCCTCGACGCATGCCAGACGCGAGAGGAGCTCGTACGGCTGAAGATGGACGGGCGGACGATTGGGATTGAATACGGTGTGCTGGATCCGGTTGGGTGTTACATCCGAGAGACGGAGGAGATGTTGTTACGCGGGGAGAGTGTAGGGGCGGAAAAGTATCGGCTTGGGATCTGGAGGACGCAGGGGAGCAGGAAGCTAGCGGGGTCGGAGTATTTTCCTAGTATTAGGGAAGTGCAGACGTGTGAGCCGCCGGTGCCGTTGAGGCCGTTGAAGGAACGTGTGGCGGAGCTGAGGAGGGTTAATGAGTGGACGCCGCCGACGCTGGTGATTCCAAGGAATCTGTGGGTTCCAACTAGAAGGGTTCAGCACAGGGCTGTGCAAACCGCCCCATTGCCAAGAACACAACATGTGGGAGCTCCGCAGCCTGTGGGAGCTCCGCAGCCTGCGGGGTCTCAGACTCAGAGCCGGTCCTTGGCGCAAATGGTTCGAGATGTGATTCGGGCTGCTTTTGGGTAGGAGGATAGGATAGAGTGTTATGGAGATGGTGCTGGTTACTAAGGCCTTTATTCTTTTCTTGTTCTGGTCTTCTGGTGTTATGATTCTTAGTTTATTAATAGCTCTTAACCAAATCTTGATCTTGTTTCAACGTTTCCAAATCCTTCTACATGAGCCGGAAGTTGTTGCGGATTTGGATTGGTACGCCTCAAACCTCCGAAATTCGAATATTGATGGGGTGGAAACCACGCTCCTTTTCATCCGGAATCCTCATTCTTAAATACCGTAATCCGGGTAGCATCCTTGCCCTTTTTTTTTAATCAAATAATCTCTAAGATAGAATCATCAAGCATCTACAAGTTCCTTCCTAAAGGCACTGGGCGTGAGACTTAACCTGATTTCGGAAAGGTAAGGTTTCAATGGCCGGGTATAGTAGTACATTGGGGATTCTGCAGCCGTAAAATACATCTACAAATTGTTGGCTAAGGATTTAGCCCGAAGGCCATCGGAGCTAAGGCGGACACTAGATTAGTCGCGGGCTTTAGCCTGCTGGGCATCGAGACTAAAGCGGGCACTATATTAGGGGCTTGGTGCGGTGCCTATCTCCCCGCAAGCCTCTGGCCTGAGTGGAGCTTCGCGCCAAGTATAATTTGTTTTCTTATTTATGTCTATCTTATTCTCTCATTGTACGATAGACAATCGGCATCTTTCATTCTATTTATTAGTTGCTCTCAACACAAATTACTTCGCGCTCTACCGTGGGATATAGTAAAGAATAGTAAAGCGGTTTCATTCGTGATCACTCGTCTTGCTCAGTGCAACTGCTGTTGTGATATGATGATATGAAGGGGAGAACCGTATGCGTAAACTATGGTACATTGTGTAGAGAGAAAGAAGACTCAAGATACATACAAGACAGAGTGGCGACACTTGCGTGGCATTTGCTACGTTTACCACCGGATATAACGCTGTCCGAGCTAACCATAAGCTGAAAGCTAACGATAGGCATCCGGTGGGGCACAAAACACAAAATTCTCTTGAATATGTCTCGAGTCTCTCTACTTCTATACATATATGCTCTATACCACAGTTAATACACACGCACACGGTTCTCCCCATTTTGCAATCCCAAATCTACAATGTTACTATGCAAGGTGTCCAAAAGGTGGCACTGGCCCTTGTTGCTAGAATGCAGTTGAGCAAACTGTGCGGAGATATAATCCTACATGTTGTGTGAGAGCAAGTGGGTGTGCCTTTACATTTATTTTCTTAGCTAAATCGGGCTAGAAAACTGGGGAAAGATAATGATAACTTTATTTCAACCCTAGCTGATGCCATTGCTGTTGTCTATACGTGGCATTTGTACGATTTCAAATGTTAGACACCACCACATATCCAGGGATATTTCACTTATACAGGTATACTACAATGAGTGTAATGACGGACTTGGTGGTGGGATGGGACGGAAGGCATTTTTTACTCAACCATTCACATCAAATCAGCCGGGGAGACTGCACCTGATCAATCCAGCAAAATTCAAAGAATATCCGCACACTCGCACACGAGAATCATCCCCCGTGCAATTCCAAGTGCCTGTACTGTACTGTACTCTATCTATAATTTCTTCTCGATTTGGAACCTCACCACCAAATTCAAGTCGACTCAAGCAATTCACCAGCGGTCATTCGATATCGTTAGCCTTACACGTGTTACATATCCTGTGGCAAGTGACTCAGAGTGGCGAGTGGCGAAGCATCAAAATTTTCTCCGATGATCCTCTGTATATAAATCGAGTCTTTCTCCTTCTCTCCTTCTCTTCACTGTATCATAATATACACACGGTTCTCCCCTAAGTACTATAAAAACAACACTAATAAACACGATGCATAGGTTATCACTCGCATTTGCATCGTCTATTGTGTTGCATATAAGATCTGAGACGTGTTATAGACCTGATACAAGCTCACTGTAACTGGGGTTGATGGTAAGACACCCAAATCTCCTGTATTTATCTCGAGACGTTCCCCATCTCATCTCTTTGTATCATAGTCTATACAAGCGGTTCTCCCCTATCGCAATATATTGGGAATTGAAACCCGGTGGTAGAGTACAACCCGTGACACTACAATTTTGTTTTGTTGCGGACGGCTTCGCAAAATTATGAATCCTTATGCTTGAGTTTCTTCACTCAGCCTTATCATCGAGTAACTTGCGATCTCGTCTTTACTCTTTGTAGGCGGTGGTGTAAGTCTAGATAAGGTGTGGCGTTGGCAGACACTAGTGCGGGCTACATCACGATCGGCCGTGAGTAGCCGTAGCGCTTTCGCTGCTACACTAGATAGACTTCCCACAATTCCTCCTCTTTTCATTCCAATGAGAAAGTGCCCATGCATGAACTTCATGTCACGAATGGTATATAAATACATATCAGAGCAGAGGACCCTATGCCTACTGACCCTATGTCTACTGAAGGGAGAGCCAAAATTTGCAGGCACATTGTTGTTACTATGTGGATTGGGAAGAGAACAAAAGGAACCTACAGAATAAGCCATGAGGCGGAGCTGACAATATAATATCCGGACGAATGTAAGTAAACTCAGAAAGGTTCACACCGGCGGAAATTTGGATCTAGTTTTGCACGCTGTAGGAGGAAGAGGGAAAGAAGGAGTAGCTGGTTGTGGTACACCCGGCGGTGTTGAAAGTCTCTCAGACCATCAGGGTGTTTTGGAAATCGCTGATGCCACTGACAATTACTCAAGCTGCCGTAACATTAACTATTGGCGTTGAACTTATGAGCGAGTTTTCATGACCCGATCACATGACTTTGGATCGGATACTAGTGATAGTCTGTGCTGCATGTATTGGGTACGTTACAATTCCAGCGTTGGTATGATGCGGCATCTGTTGCTAATTGTCAAGCCTTAAAGCTTTTGTCAGGCTCTAGGGATACAACGAATCAACAAACAATGTTAAGGACTTCACCGCCTGGACTCAATTGGTGTTAATATCAAATGTAATGTCATGCAAGATGTACGCTGCTATGGAAAAAACCAGGGGGATTTGGTCGCAGATCTGAGTCTTGCTCCCCTTATAGCTGCACAAACCGCTATGATCGGCTATGTTGAAATAGTGATGCTAGAGAAGCTTGATTGTATTCTATCTAAGAGGGCCACAAGGCCAATATATATGAAAGTGCAAGTACGGCTGAATGCCATCAGCC
>Ga0307512_10000915_pt1 | contig 43433 bp, 41 predicted proteins | sample 14_EM_MG_FD_200267 | JGI IMG/M metagenome (GOLD analysis project Ga0307512, IMG submission 200267) | Populus trichocarpa ectomycorrhiza microbial communities from riparian zone in the Pacific Northwest, United States - 14_EM | ecosystem: Host-associated > Plants > Roots > Unclassified | place... | reverse complement strand
ATGACGGGGAACCATCCCAGTCACAGTAGCCGTCCACTTTATCCAAAAGAGCTCGCATTAGCATAAACCGGGAACGCCTAGTGGGATTTGTACCTGCAATGCGGTAATCACTTTAAAGTTATAAGTTGGATATAGGTTGAACGGCTCACAGGGAAATAGACGAGCCCCGTGTTTGGCAGATCAGGGCCAGTGCCAAGATTGTGGCAAACATACTCTATACAAGGTACGGTGGCGGCTTCATCGCCCTTTACAGGGACTTAGATAGCTCAGCCAGCCCAGAGTTGTCATTTTCGGCGGCTCCTAAGCTGGCTCATCTTTATGCTTTCAGATGTATGTAACTCTAACATACTCTAAGAATTCAAAATTGGTTAGATAGTCTTCAGCCAGCTTCCTGTCAGTAAAGCATAATTTCTAGTCAGCACTCAGTGAGCGTATCTCTCAAGTCTCTGTGAGCCTGTTGCTCAAGCAACCATATTAGTAGCTGAGAAAATGCCTTCCACTTGATGTGGGCATGAGAGCACCTTCCATTCAACAACTCCAATTATTCAAGTTCAATTAAGTCCACAAGTTTTGCTCTGATTACAAAGTGTTCTATATATGAAATATGAACAAACAAGTCCTCTATCACTTTCCAGTTTCCAATTACTATATCACTAATATTCATGGTGCAGTTGTACAAAAATGCTCCAAAAATACTGTTGATAGACAACTGCTTACTCAATATTTGAGATATTGTAAATTGAGACTGAGAGGTGAATAAGGGAATTGCTATCCACATTACATGTATAGGACACTTGTTGTTGTTGTTTATTCATACTGTATTCACTCTTACTAGAGTATGACAGGACCTAATACCCCCTCCGCCTCCGGGCGAGCCGGCTAGATGGCGGAGCTCCCCCCCCGCTACCCTTTTTATAGGACACTTTGTGATCAGAGCCAAATTCATGGACTTAGAAAGGCAGGCGATTTTAGATCTGACTTTAAGAGGTAGGTACTTGCCACAATCAACCACTCAGCCATAGAATTCCAACCAATCAGAATCGAAAAGATACATGTCATCTCCTTATATGAATAATGTAACGGTACCGCAAAACTGGGGTTATATCAAATGAAGCTGGTCGCCTTTAAATTTTTGTGCGATAAGAGGTAGGTAATGCCACCCTTATGTGTACTAGTAATTTGTTACTTCTCGTAGGTCCTCACTTCTCCGAAGTCCAGAAACAACATCCCTAAAACTTCAGGTTACCCAACAGTATCGAATCTCCTACATATAAGTATGTGCTTGTTTATATCGTGAGTGCATTGCACTGCTCGCTAAGGTAATAAAACCTAAACCTGGTGGGCGAGTACCGAACATTCCAAATTCTGAGGTATTCTGGCTAATGATTTGGATGCTGGTTGTGATGGCTTTGAGATAAACATGCCGCGAAGCTGGGAGGTATCATTGTCACGAGTCGCAATAACCGTTCCGAATAGTTCTCCGCCTTCAAAGCTATAGGGCGTTGTCCAACTGAATCAAACCTTCCCTATGTTTCCCCACCTTCTGACCCCAGACTGCCGGCGATTATATAAATTTAACAGCCTTGCAGCGCTAGCTGATCTTTGTCATGATCAACGGGACTCCGCTTTAGTACGGCGACTTATCACGGCGAAGATGCGGCCACTCGGATGCCTACTCTATTCACTCCGACACCAATCAATACAGCGGGAAGGACCGAGATCGTCGTGTGTGATTGGTCCAAACCAATGATCTTCACAAAACTGAAGCAAAAGGCTCTAGGGTGCGTTTGCTGCTGAGTGATCAATCTTAGCCAATCATGAGCTTAGAATCTGCTACTTCCAGTCAAACAAGACCCATCTGAGTGGACGTCTATCCGAGTGGTCCGGGATACTTTCCATATTACTCACACTTCGAGACGATCATTGCTGTCAGTCGATTATTCAACGTAAGGCGTCGGTGGATCGCCCCTCCGTGTCGGAAGTTAAACACCCGGTCGATTCCCCTTATATAAACGCCCTTGGAAATATTGCGAAGCTATAGTCTTTAGATCAACAGCTTCTACCAAACGCCTGGAAAGGAAAACAACCCGATATATACGAGAGCATGGCCCAGAAATTACACTTCCGAGACATCTTGGATTGCCCGGTATGGGTTTGGACTTGTCTACCATTCATACTGGTAAGTTCCCCAGCATTCCAGAGGGCAACCGACTTTTTTTCATTGATACCTGGATATAGATTGCATGCAACTTTCTGTGGAATGGGATCTACAACCTTTACTTTCACCCGCTGGCGAAACTTCCCGGCCCAAAATACGCTATATTTTCTCAGGTTAGTGAGACCCCTACTACGTGGGTGATTGCATTAATTCTAAAAATATTAGCTGTACTATTCGTACGTAACGATTTCCAAGCGGTATCCCTTTATCATTAAAGACCTTCACGATAAATATGGACCGGTCGTGCGTGTGAGCCCGAACCAAGTTTCCTTCGACAGTGCCAAATCTTGGAAAGATATCTACGGTCATGTCGGTGGTCGGAAGGTGTTTCTCAAATCCGATTTCTACGATTCCGACGGGCGGCCCAAGAGCGTTGTAAGCTCCCGCGATCCAACAGAGCACGGTGCCATGAGGAAGCTCCTCTCAAATGCCTTTTCCGCAAAGGCGTTGGCGGAGCAAGAGAGTATCGTTCACAGCTATGTCGATCTCTTTATAAAGCAGATTGGGAAACATGCGACGGGCAAAGAAGAGGGGGAGGAGATGGTGAAGTGGTATAATTGGTGCACGTTTGACATAATCGGTGATCTTGCGTTTGGAGATCCTTTTGGGTGTCTTGAGGCTGGAGTTCCGCACTTTTGGGTTTCTACGATACTCGATGCTGTCAGAAGCGGAACTTATTACGCCGCTTTGATCAAATATTTTGGAAACTCAAAGTTTTCAATGGCGTTGAAGAGTCTTATCATTCCACAAGGTCTTTTGAAGCAACGAGAGCGTCATTTGGGTTATAGCAAAGATAAATTGATAAAGTATAGTGCACGACATTCCTCGGGAGTGTGAAGGACATTCGAATTGGCTAATTTTGTTGGTCTAGACGCATGAACAATCCAAATTCCACGAGAAAGGACTTCATGTCCAATATCTTGAGTGAGAAAGAAAATCGGGGAATCAGTATCGAGTCGCTGTCAGCCCATGCTGCGCTTTTAGTGTACGTTATCCATTAAACAGTTATCTTATTCTCCACTGACCACTGCCTGGACCTCTCATACGTATAGTATTGCCGGCTCTGAAACAACAGCTACTTTCCTCTCCGGAACAACTTACTTTCTCTGCCGTACACCCCATGCATACAAGAAGCTCGTTGACGAAATCCGTTCTAAATTCACAACATACGACGACATCACTGGTCTTGCTACCGAGCACTGCACTTATCTCAACGCCGTGATCGATGAGGGCCTGCGAGCGTATCCTCCTCTTCCTATCGGATTGCCCCGCCTTAGTCCCGGCGAGACTGTTGATGGCGTGTTCATACCAGAAGGCGTTCGTATCTCATCCCCGGTTCTTTGCCACATACTGATATCCACAGGTGGAGGTCTTCACCAGTGCTTGGGCAGCCACACATTCCGAAGCCAACTTCCACCGCCCCTACGACTTCTTGCCAGAGCGTTGGATCGATAAAAACTGCACCGACAAGAAAGCGGGCAGTCAACCCTTTAGTCTCGGCACGCGTGTGTGTCTTGGTCGGAAGTGAGTAGAAGCTATCTCGTCCTTTCTATACTGATATGTGACTGACGGAATCATACGCTGCATAGCTTGGCTTTGCTCGAGATGCGCCTAATTTTAGCCAAGTTGTTGTGGACTTTTGACATGGAACTTAAAGATGAGAAATTGGACTGGTTGGCCGACAGCGAGTCGCGCTTGTTGTGGCAGAAACCGGGACTGCACCTCAACTTTACGAGGAGAGATGAGATAAACGTGCCACCGTTGGGTGCTTGATTTCAGCCTAGGAAGATACCAGTGTAATTGATTCTCTATCTGACTATAGCAATCATGTCATGATTTACCGTTTCAGCAAATGATAAATTCATCCTACTTATGCTGCTTAAGATTTCTTCATGATTGAACATGAATGGAACTGCGATTCCCTAAATTATGCCTAAAAGAGGTGAGAAATTTGGCGTAGTGATCTAGGGCAACGACATGTGAATTTTAGTCAATTCTCACAGCCTCTCACTCAGGTTTTGAAAGTTTAAAAACAGCACCTATTCTCGATATTAGGCAATGGAGATTCTGATATCTACAAAGCTCGGCCTCAAAGCCAGGTGAAGTTTTCTATACCTCTAAAACACTATCATTGGCCTAAATGAGCAATTTCAATCATCCTAATCTCTGTGGCAGTTGGCAACTCAGGTACGGGGTGTGTATGCGTCAGGGGCGAGTAATGTGCAGGAGAATGTAACGTAAGTACTAGGCGGTGAGCGGAGTGCTGCCTGGAACAGAATCCTAGTCATTGGCTATGCATTAGGTAAATACGTAAATATACTGTCTGGCAGTTACTGGGCTCGGCAGTAAACAATCGGACATTCCAGCTCTGGTAGGTTGAAGAGAATTTTCGTCCTAGTCTGTAGACCCGGTTTGAGTTGCTCTCGTTCCCAGAATTTTTCGTCGGCTGACTTCGCAACTCATTCAGCTGACGGGTGGTTTTCGAGCCCAGCTTTAAGTAGGGGATTAGTATTGGCATAATTGGTCCCAAATATTAATAAAATCTAACAACACTAAAGAAAGGTGAGGTAGTTGCTCGCCTTGGCAACTCTTCCATACGATGATTCGTGGTGGGTCTCTGTCGATGGGGTAGAGTAAACGGAGATTAGATGAGATAAGAGTACAAGATCTGATTAGATAATCTGCATCGTGATGCTAGTTAGAGCAGTGCTTACGAAGTACTAAGCTGATGTACGGAAAATGAGTGAGAAAGAAGAGGTGAGGTCTAGTTCTCTAGACTTCGCGAGGTCCAAATCCCCCAGACTAACCAAGATCTCCTATCTAATTGGATAATTTACCCGTCTATCCGAATCCTCCATCCAATCGGATCCATCTAATCTACAATTATTATCTCCAAACTCATCTCAAGGTAAAGTCTAACATGCGAAAGTATCATATAGACTTCATCATCTTTTCCTATGCACAGTCATACCTCAGCACACCACCATCCGTATCGCACTAGACCCGGCATCTTAGTATCTCTAGTCTGCTGTCATGTGTGTTATGACATCCATAAGATAGGAAGGGAATGAGACCTGAATAGAGACCTGGACGTCCTCGTCTTACGGCAGTTTTAATCTTATTAATCCAGAACGTTTAGTAAGATCCCGACGGTTGTCCCGTAACGTCTCGTACGAAAGTTTATGTTACACACCTTCGTTATCACTGGTCATGTCACCACTCACAGAATCTAGGCATACGCAGCTGCTTCTCAAAAATCGTCCCAATATATCTCATCCAGCAGCTACAGAGGGGGTGGAAACGAGAGACGAGGCGGATGAAGTTATTATGGCACTAAGATTGGACGGTGGGAGTAGAAAAGAAGACACAACTGCTAAACGTTGAAGAGACAATACTTAGATTAAGGGAAGGTCACACTGAAGGATGCTCCCAGGTTTTTGCAATGTTCCGACGAGCTCCTTCCCCTTCGACATTGTTTCGCAATACATTCCAGGAATCACCGTACAACCATGGCATCGGAGAAATACCAACAGAATGATTTTAAAGATGTCCATGTTCTATGGCTTTTCTACTATCTCACAGCAATAGACCTAAGGTTCCTTGCGGGTTAGAAATGAATCCCGAAGAATCTGAATAAATTCGTTCAACATGTCTAACGTGGCTCTTCGCTTTTCTAGATGTATGTATGACGAGAAGGCCATGAGCCGTTATTCAACCTGAACATCAGTTCAAGAGTGAAATCGTCGGTTAGTATATATCTGTTTAGGGGTGCTTGCGTACCTTTTCGGATCCCGAGGGATCCATTTTCTGATACCCTTCAGTTCTCCTAGTTTCCACCTATGAACCGTAGACAGCAGTAGCCAATAGCAAAACCAGCGGTGCGGACAACGCGGCGGCGTGGAGTACGTAGAGACATAGAGACGTTGCGCCGTGCGCGTGAAGAGTATATGTTAGTTGTAAATAACATAAACCCACCTAAGCAAATAAGTAATCAAATTAGTATCACGAAAAAAATAATACAAATTACCAACTCCCCGGCCCCATCTACCACCACCGCCACACTCCGCCCTGTTGCCCACCGCCACTCCCATCCCCGCCATCAGCTAGTAATCTTCCCGATGACCGCAGACTCGTCCGTCGCGAGGCCGTTGCGATCTAGGTAGAGATGCAGTGAGCTTGCCGTCCACACGGATGGTAATATGCCAGGCATCAGCGACCATCATCTTCAGGAGTTTGTCATGTGAGGCAGAAACAATGCGTATGCTCATGGGGCCCTGCTGCCGCACGCCAGCCAGCGTGAGTTTATTCTTGATGTGAGATTCGTATTCCCTGTCCAGGGGATATGCATCTAGAGTTTGATATGCGTCGGTTCGAGGTCAAACACGTAGACTTTGCGTGTACAAGAATTTTCATGCTCGCTAATGTCTAGTGTTCCTAAGCGGAGCCGGCCTGCATGAAGCCGGGCCTGATCTTCGCTAGTGCAGGCCTGTAAATTGATGCATAATCGGCCGCTAAGCCTAGATCCGGCGGCCGCTAGATAGCTAGCAGGTCGCCAAGTCTTATGTAGGCTTCGACGATATATGCAGGCTTCAAAGATATATGCAGGCCAGCTGCCGTATATCTGCCGGCCTGAAAATCGGGGCACGAGAGCACTCTTACCCGCCCCAGCTCTTCTCCCACCACCATCACACCCTCGCCATATCCTCACCGCCAATCATCGCTAGTGGGAGTAGAGAGCGTGAATCGTTTATGTCCCAAAGGCTGACCTTATGCGCGATCGCCACGGCATCATCGCCCTAGTACGGATAACCAAATTATATTATGTACTATCACCTGTTAGAAGTCAAACCTATTGATGCACGTGCATTGGATAGTTTCAAACATACGACTTCATCAACGCATTCCCTTCTTCACCTGCTTTTCTAAGTCCGTAACCCGCTCGTCGAGCTCCGCGTAGGTCGCACTTGCTTCCCCCGTAGCATGCGCCGCTGCTTCTATAAGGGTTACTAGCTCGTCAGGGTGCCCAGGGAGGGAGACATGATGCGATTACACCATAGCTGTGTCGTTTACTCACTGGTGTGCTTAAGTGGGGAGATGGAGAGCGTGGGAAGGGGTTGAGTGGATTTGGTAGTAATTTTATTGTTAAAGCTAGACTTCCTGTGACTATCCTTTCTGCCATGTGTGCTCACCCCGACAGCGGTTTGAGCGGCAAATAACAGCGTCTATGGCGTTTAGGGTATGTAATTTCTCCGCTCAGGCACACATCTGAACCCATCTTCGTTATCGGAATCGGAATTGGTGAATGTTACTAACGTAGATAGGATGACCTACGAAAGCTCCGGCTCTCCTTCAAACGTATCTCCGCCTGTTCACTTCTACCCGAGCATAACTACTGAAGATGATCCGGGGATTTGGGCGGAAAGCGGAGCGCTACGACGAAGACTAATATTTAAGGGTCAGTCTATTATGTTTATCTCATGCTGGCTGCAGAGCGGGCACGTCTCCATATTGCACAGTTCTATATGCACGAAGCTCTACACGGCAGAAAAATAGGAGCCCCGCGTTGCGTCGAGGCAACTTTAGCTTTGACATACATTTCTTGTTAATACTATTTCCTGTATAGCATCATCATTTATTTAACATAATTGAATTTGGAGTTTCTGTGGTACGTAGTATTCCCAGACGTCTTCAGCGGCGATGCCTTGGGCACCCACCACCACTGGTCGAGTACTTGAAATGTTACTAGGTGCAATTCTGACATCCTCACCCAACAAACTCGACAATAAGCTCGCCCACTCCTGCACTTTTCATAATCTCCAGTATTTCCTCAAATCTTCCCTACCGCACATCAACCACAACTTACATTTTTCCCTCGGCGGCCAATCTTTCCAACTTCTCCAACGCCTCCTCCCTCTGCTCCACTGTTAGCTCGCTTGCCCGTACAATCTCGAGTCTAACGTCCCTCTCATCCTATTACCCATTAGTAATTTCCTCCACTATCCGAACAAAAAGCTCACCAATAGTCCCTTCGTCTCAGATTCAACATCACTGTCTCCACATGCCACCACCACCGCACCCCTCTTCATCACACGCAACACCTCCTTATCCCCACTACATGCCAAAACGACATTCACCATCTCCATCTCCCTCCTCCACTCAAGATCCTGCAACTCCCACACTCTCTCGCAACCGCCGGTGTCTTTTGCGACCGCCACCCCTTCCACCCCCTTCGCTACCCCCCACACCTTCCACCCCATCGCTCTCGCAATCTGGGCAGCTAACACCCCCACGCCCTTTTCAGCACCAAAAACCATCAAGACCCCATCACCACCCCCCGCAGCTCGAACACCAACCCACGCCTCCACTCCTCCAGTAGCCAACGACAAATACCTCGGCAGATCCCGGCACTCCCGTTCCGAAACTTTCCCCACTGTTGAAGTGTGCTCCATATCGTGGAGTACATACTCCCTCCACCCGAATGGTCCTATCACGGTCTCCCCCATCGTGTACCCGTCGTGGAAGCTCTCTACTATGCGGCCGATGCTAAGCGGGGAGTTGGAAAGGTGCGTAGTTTTGATTAGGAGTTTGCCACCGGCAGCGCCTTTGCGCTGAGGTGGCGAGGGAAGGTTTTGTTGACTGTACAGGGAAACAGTAGTAAGGACGCCTGCAGACCACAGGCGGGTGATGCCTGGGGTGCTGGCATTTGGAGGGTACTGGGATTTGTGGGTTGTTACCATGGTTGAAATGTGGGGGATGGAAAAGGGGGAAGAGAATGGATGAGGGTACCTAGAGTGGTGGTGACGATATGGAATGACGTAGAGTGGAGGTAAGGTTACCAACCTTCTTCTTCATTGTCAAAACAAGCCGATCTCAAGTCTGAAGTTAATTAGGCTTCAACTGAGGTACTTAATTTTTGGCCGATGACTCTGGAGCTTGCTTTCCCCGAACAGATAACACAAACCGAATGAAGCTCGAGCCAATCGAACTCCACAATCCCCTATCACCGGCACCAACGAAACTTTTGACAAATCAAGGAATGTACGGGAATAGCTCAATCAAATCTAAACGACAGATGTTACCAGCACTTTGGAGGGGTGATAATTCATGATAGTTACCAATTTTCTCAATTGCTCAGCCGCAGCAGTTTACGGGCTTCACAGGTGAGGTAGAGTCAAAATTCAGTCGCTAGATGTGCGCTCGGAGCCCGGCCGTATCATAAATTTTAATATATCTAAGGAACGAGTAGCGACTTATGAGACTCCCGTATTAGCACTTCGGAGAATGCGTACCTTGGTGGGCTGCAGTGAGAAGGCCATTTTGGGGATTCACACATTTCTCCTTCGATTTTTATACGCTCACGGTTAGTTGTATGGTACGTCACTTGCTATGATTACAGTCACTCGATTAGTTTTGTTATCGCATGCTCGTGGTACTGACACCTTGTAGCGTTTGCATCTTGAATGACCGCGTCTTTCTAGACCTTATGAGGACTTAGAGAGTTTAGAAACGGGAGCAGGTGGCGCACACTCTTAGCGAGTGTATTTAGTATTCGCAATCGTTAGGCCTGAGATTATTTCGAGATTTAACTGAAGAACTACGTATAAGCTAACCCCTAATCCTCTAAGTTTCAACACCCGTTGCTGAATCTTATGACTAATAAAGCCGAAGCCTGGACGATTATATCAATCTGTGCTTTTCTTAGCTTAATTCGTTGTAATTGTGATGCCAAATCAAATGGATGGTGATTATCACTTTGTTTCAAGGTTACTTTACTTGTCTTCAGTCAGCCACAATAAATTGATATGTATGTCCTGCACGGCGGGAATTGAATCTGATTCGGAGAACCCGAACTTTGCTGTGGACAGCATGATTCCATCTTTCTCTTGCCACCCCTCACTGCCGATAAGCAACCTAATATTGTCCCTCAGCATCTGCAGTGCCACCGTTTCGTGCGGCAAAGGTGCTTTGGACCGAGCGAAAAGCCCTAGAACGACTTCTAGTTTGATTAGACGACCTGAACTGATTCGGATTCTGGAGTATGTTCCGGAAGGGGTGAGGTATGTAATGCTATAACACAGTTAGAAACTCACCAATGAGATAATTTGTGTAGAGAAAGGGCACATACCACTTGCGCGACTTCTTGCTCACCTCTAACTTGAGAGAATGCACCGCCGACCAAAAGATAGCACCTACAAACTTCCTTGTCCCAAAGCTCCTCATTCCATACTTCAAGATTGGCTCGACCAGTTTGCTCCAATGCTGGAACAGTTCCCCTTGCGCAGCGTTTTCTGCTTCGCGACTCTTGCGGCGAGACGAGATATTTCGCCCTGGACACTTTCGACAGACGGTGGGAATCGTTTCTGCAGTTGTTCGTTAAGCTCTTTGAAGTGGTGCATTGGAGCGGCTTCGTTAGAGCTACGCTGGATTCTATCTTGTGTGATATCGAATACTAATAAACAGTAGTCAGTCATCTAAGTTATCACATCGGTGGATGAGGTAGTGTGCGAGGCTGACACAGGCGACTGCTGCGTTCCAAGGGGCGAGTTGAGGTTGAACTCTATACCGAGCGGCACCCTCTATGGCGGTACCTCGGCTTGGAGGCGCAGTTGAGATTTACCCGATTGGTCATAACTACTGTACCAAAAAAGCCCCGTTTATTGATGCCGAGTTAATGCTGTATTAATGTTGAATTCTTTATAAATGTATACATTGGCTGAACTTGTGGGGTATTTTAGGATTTGCAACAATATCAATTGTTTTGAATGTGGGATCAATTTCACAATAATGTAGCACAGAAGACCACATTGGATGGTACATTGATGCCACATTGATGCTGGATTGCTATCATATTTAAAATGATGTGCATTGAGTTAAATAGTAGTTATACTACATTACTTCCACATGTGTATATTTTGCATATGCTTGCATACACCTGCACATGCCCGCACATGCCCAATGGCTTGCCTCCAGAACTGATGCTGCCAGTGGCACCTCTCCAGCTGACTGACCTATAGTAAAAGAATATCTCAGGCATGATTTGAACCTGTTTCAGTGTGTATTTTACACACCTGCTAACCACTATACTTGGTTTGTAGTTTGCTGAACATAACATCATGTTAGGGCTATTTGTAGGTATGCTGGTTTATTACTGTCACATCATTGTGACAAGAATGTGAAATGCCTGCCCATCTATGCAACTGCTCAATGCTACTCAATTGACCAAAATTATCCCTTTCAACTAAATGCTCAATCATTTACAATGTCATATTTGCTGGTAACTTGCATTACTGTGGTATTTTGAGCTATTCCCCAGTAACTGGAATGTTAAATTTAGTAATACGTTACACTCACTGGACTCTGGGAGTCATGCTGCACTCGGGTAAATGTGGCACTGCAGTCACATCAATAAACGGGGTTTTTTTGGCATAGTATCCATAGACTCCATGAGATCTTATCTTTAATGATCGCTTTTAAAGAACATTGGAGGCAGTGTTCCTAAGCAGCTCGACAGGCCGCTGGGGTTTTTTAGATATTTGACGGCGGCCTGCATATATTTGAAGCCTGTATATATCTTGGAGACCTACAGAAGCCTAGGTCGGCCTGTATAAGCCTGGCATAATCCAGGGCTGGCCTGTGTATATCTTTGAGGCCTGCGTAAGCCTGCATATACCTTCGAGGCCTGCATAAGACTTGGCGGCCTGCAGACTATCTAGCGGTTGGCTAGGTCTCAATTTACAGGCCTGCACTAGCGAAGATCAGGCGTGGCCGGTTAGGAACACTGCATAGAGAAGAGAAGATTTTGGTTGGACGATTGCGGCAAGCGATTAGGAGGGGGTGGTGGTGGACGAGATAGTAGAAGAGGCGGTAGAAGAGGTGATGGAAGAGATGGTGAAAGAGGCGGTGGAGAGTGGGTCAGCAAACAGGAAATGCGTCTGTCTAATCAGGACGACGAGTGAGGTTGTTTTGGTGAAGAAGGTACCTGGAGAGAATTTGGCTTGAAACGACATCGACCACCGAGACTCCACTATCTCCCAACTAGCAACCCGAGAATTGACCGTTTCCTCATCCGCCGCTCGACTCACGCACAGCATTACTTCTGCGTAATAGTTCCGACTGAGCTTCAAAGGGTCACAGCTAAGCGAGACGAAGCCCATGAAAGAATCAGGGAAGACTTTTCGTATCAAACGCCAATATGTACTTAAATATCCTTGAGATTCACTTCCTGTGTTACGAAAAACTCGAAACAGTGTAAAACTTCCCGTCGTTCTAGCCCAGTCTATCGCAGTAGAGCACGTCGTTTTTACCTCCCCGCCGATTTCTATGGGACGCTATATATTTAGCGAGAGCTAGTGACTCGGCTAGCCATTGGCGGACGAAATCTATTCGCCCCCGCCCAATCTTCAGAATTCGCTCGAGGTTTCTCTCGACACCAAGTGTTCCATCTCACCAGAGCCATTTTACTTAAAAACCCCCATTCTTTTCATAGAAAGACACAGATACCCTATATCTAATGTTCCACCAATTCCATCCAATCCGTGGATCGAAAAGACAGACGGACCACCGCTACAGCCGCCGCTTCTACGTCTGCCAACAATGCTGAGCAAAATCCGCAGCAGGACATGGCTCAAGTCTTGGTTGGTGAACCGCCTGTAGTTGTACCTTGCAAGGGCACCCCAGGATCTTCTTTGGATGGCGGAGAGAAGAAACATGCGGAATCCGGTTCTGGTAAGCAAGAGAATGGGGTGTCTAGCTGTTCTTTTGCTGACGATTAGGAGGAATGGATCTTGCGAACATTATTACCATTCATAATAATGATAGCTACCAGAGCTACTCTAATATATAACTCAACAACTATAAGCACTACATCAATAGCGTCATACTAATCAATCAACTAATGAGGGTTGTGTCATCAGACTGTCTAACCCTAGCCCTGACCAGAGGAGAATAACGGTGGCCAGATGAGCAACTAGAGTACGTCCAGTTCACTATTAACTCAAGCGAGGGATGAACAGTTATGAAATGGCTCGGCGTTCAGAGCGATGTTTAGAAGAATCCCCACCGACGAAATCATCAAAAGCTACCAACAACGGTGTTGCAGATAACTTACTATCACATTCGTTCAGAATCCTGGCCACCGTTGTTCTTTTCCAGATGAAGCCGAAGATATGATTCGAGTCCTCAACAATGAGCAGAAATCTGCATCAGACGATTAGATAACTGGAATTCGCCGATATACTCTCCTCTGCGGTAGCGCTAAGTCGTCTCTGCCCGTATACCTGTCAGGGCCGATCGCAAGACTGTGGAGGTGGATGTCTGCTTGTGGCTTTCAAAGGTACCGTTTCTGCAATACTAGTTTAACTAATAGTGTGGATACTACCCCTAGCTGTAGGCTTAAGTGCGGTTGGGGTTTTAGGTTAGGATTTGGTTGTACTTTCTGAGGCTTTGCAGATTTATTTGGGTTAAGCGGGTGTTGGGGTTTCTTTTCAAACTTTTGTATCATACACGATAGTTTACGTTATATCACAGCGTACTTCCGGTCTAGAACCTTCCATACCCGGGATCGTCAACTCAGCGTGCATGTCTTCATTCTCGTCGACAACAACAGAATGGTACGTATGCCCTTCCACTAAACATGATGGATGATGCTAACATACCCATGTGACAGTTTCTTCCCAGCTCACCTAGTCGAATCTGGGTTTATCAAGCATAGCATCACAACTCGTGAAAAGTCTTCGTCACCAAGCGCCCTGGCGAGCAGTGTGAAAAGAAAATCTTGCAAGACAAAATTCAAAAATTCGGAGTGAAGACGGTGGCGGTTTTTAGCGATTCACAAGCCGCCATTCGACGGACAGCACATCTGGAACCGGGCCCTGGACGGCGAATAGCAAGACGGATCAATCGAAGGGCGCAGGCTCTCCTCGCCCACGGCATCGAAACGGAGATTCACTGGGTTCCGGGACACTCCGGTATCCCCGGGAACGAAGAAGCAGACCGTCAGGCGAACGTAGCCCAAGATGCAAGCGGAGACACGGCGATAGAGCGGCCATACACCTCGGCCTCGAATATGGCCATACGAATCTCCAAGGGAAGGTCAGCAGCCAAGGCAAGGTGGGAGGCCGACAAATGCAGCAAGCGCTTCAGCTATAGGCTGAAGGGCAAGGCGGGGGCCAAAAGACCTATTCCAATGACAAGCGTGAAGTCACTGGCTGCCAGGTTCTACCGACTAAAATCCGGGCATGCACCCACTGGAGTTTACCTAAAACGATTCGGTCACCGAGAGGACGACAAGTGCTGGTGGTGTAAAGGGACAGTGGCCCAGACGCGGGAGCACCTCTTCCGCCACTGCAGCCGGTGGAGAGACCAGCAGAACGTGCTCTGGAAAGCGGTGGGAAAGGTGAAGGGCTGGAAAGCAGGCAGATGCCGACACGTGCAGGTCTCTGAGCTGTTTTCCATGGAAGAGTGCGATTAAGCGGTGGACTTCCTGGCGGCTACTGAGGTCGGGAAGTTCCCGCCCAAATGAATGAATGGCGGTACGGAGGGGGCGCAGAGGCTCACGGCGGCGGCAACGGGTTTATATCGTTCTTTCTTTCTTTCTTTCTATCATTTATCTTTCATTTGCCAGCGGGGACGAAGGGTAGCGGGGGGGAGCTCCGCCATCTAGCCGGCTCGCCCGGAGGCGGAGGGGATATCAGGTCCTGTCATACTCTAGTAAGAGTGAATACAGTATGAATAAACAACTACAATTCAAAAATTGGATCTTGCGCCAGAGGAGGAGACGAAATTTCTGATCTAGTTCTACACAAAATAGTTAGACTCCATTTGTAGTACATATCATGAGCAAAGAAACAGACCAATTCCAAGTGCCGTTTGCGGATGTTATGGTCTTGCTGTCGATAAACGTTGCCAAAGAATTCGAAACCTTCAGAGCTCTCAAGTAACCGCTCAACCTACCCATCGGTTGCAACATGATGGGAATAAGTATATCTCTTAACGCTCCACAGGCATGCTCGTCCAACACTCTGTGCACATCAACACGAACTTCGCGCATCCAAGTCGAACCCCCCACAATGTATATCCCCCTCCCTCGCCCACCTCTTCCGCCCCTTCTGCACCATGCCTGAATGCTGCCCCCAATGCACCTCACTACTCAAACGCATTGAAAAACTCGAGGGAATGGTACAAGCCCACAGATGGGATCTAGGAAGAGTCCGGCTTTACGCAGTGGCGACCAAAAATAGGATGGAGCGGTTAAGGGCTTGCATTGAGACGTGGACTGGGAGGTTTAGTCGCGGGGGGACGTGGGTGTATGAGGATGGTGTTGTTAGAGTAAGTTTAGGCAGCGGCGATTGGTGCCGATCACAGCTAGTCACTCACTAAAAATATTTATGTAGATCTCATAAAGTCGCATATCTAAAAGCGCTACTGAACGATAATTGCAGCAGGATTCGTGGTCTAGGTTTAAGGTCGCTATTCTATAATATGTATAAATCTGCACTCTGACACTCCTGACATTGTATTTCACTTGCATACAAGCATTCACAACAACCTCGCAAAACTTCCGCCCGCCAATTGCAACTGGTATTGGTACTCCGGTTGGAATTCCCAAGAATGATTTTCCTATCTCTTATCAGTAACAGTCTTCTCTTGAGGTAGTATGAGCATACCGGATCCGCCGTCCCCTCCTGCGTCGTCGCTGCACTCTCATCATTAATCACAAACTTCTTCAAATTCCCTGCCGCCAGCGCCGCCTCGACCGTAAGCTAGACCTGACACGCTTGTTCCAGCCCAATAAACAAAAACGCGGCTTCGTCCACCGTTCCCCCCACACTCATGAGTCCATGATTCCTCAGAATGAGTGCCTTCCCTTTCCCCGGACCCCCCAGCGTCCCCGCAAGCCGTTGTCCTTCCTCATCACTCATCACTGCTCCCCCAAAATCGTCATACACCCCAAAGCATCCCCAGGGAATATACAGCTATCCTAACTCAACATATCCAACCTCCTCCCTAGCGCGCTCCATACTTTGCCGTAAGGTGTATGCATATGGCACGCGGCCTAACATCAGGCCTTGCGCGGTGAACCGCAGAGTGGATGAAGTACCCGGCAGCGTTGGCAGGTTTTTCATTATTTCCGTCGACGGGCTCACCGTGTTCGTTGACGAGCACCAGATCGCTCGGCCGCGACATCGCAAAGTGTCGGCCAAGCGGGTTCGTCCAGTATGTATTTGGGTTGTCGGGATCGCGGACCGAGATGTGGGCGGACATGCCCTCGTTAAAGCCGCGGGCAGCGAAGGAGCGGAAGGCTGCGCACATGTGCGATTTTATGTGGGCGCGGCGGACGTCGATTGTTGAGAAGTCTTTTGCACGTGGGGGAGTGGGGAGTGGGGTTCCCGAGGTCATTTTTTGGCGGGGGTTGGAGCCGAGGTTGCCGGCGTTGGCGGAAGGGGGTGACATGGTGTGGAGTGAGTGGGAGATACGAGGGTGGGTAAGGAATGTACGAAGTGCAGTGTGGAGTTGAGTCTTTGCCGTGTTTAGAGAGCCCGGGGATGCGTTTCGTTTTATTTCTGGCGGATAAAGAATATTACATCATTCACGTAATACCGTTTTATTATTCTGGCTTTGCGGATGTTTGATCGAGTATCCTCAATGACAGGGCAGAAAATAGCCAAGACAGGTGCCCATCGTGCGGTCTAGAAAGGAGAGTTTGGGTGCAACAGATGATCACGGCCACCAAGCTTAATGTTTTTGTATTTTTTATAGCCGTACAAATTAGACTAAGTATCTTCATACTCAACCGAGAGCTTCGCTCCCGACCCTGCATCCGATTGTTGCTCAACTACCGGCAACCAAGAGACCATCCATGCTATAGACACCAACGTTTCCAGTCTTGCCTAGCTAGCCGACAGTCATCTTGTCTTCATGTACTCTAGGACCACTTCCTTCCATCTTTGCCAACAGAGCCGCTAACGCAGAGCGGTCAAAACTACCTAGGCGTCGTTCTCGAGATGGGATTGTGGAAGTGGAATACTACTTGAAAATAGCTGGAGAGTTCAAAATTTTGTCCGATTATTTGTACAGAGACTTGAGGAAGTCAACAACACCCCCAGGGAGATGCGCCGAGTTCTCCAAGCCGGTCATGTGAATGAGAAGCTTCTCAACGGTCTTGACACCCCCACCGCTTATATCCAACCCTTACGCACATTACTGGCGAGGCTAGAATACCACGGATATGAAGCATCACTTCGAGGGTAGTCACTCCGTCCACCAAGAATTAGAAATCTGGTCATCCGAAGACGCTGTCACGAGATTAATCAGGACAATAAAGAAATCAAAAGGTAAGAGCGGTCGACTCATATTGAATGCGCTGCTTCCGCTTATATACCTGTCATGGGAAGTACCACCAGCATTTTGGGGTTCTGACGTCCTCTTGTTGTTCGTATTATAAATTTCCTGGGTACAGAAAACATGATGGATTGATGCTGGCTTAAACCGAAGTAGATGGGGTAGCTGGGACTTGGAAAAGAACTTCATAGGATGTAGATATGTTGTTCAGATTCAGGTTTAATTTGATTTGGTAATACGCAGGTTCGCATCTTCCTATTGGAATAATTAGCAAGGGGAAAGAACCTCGTTAACTTATTTTGATTTCATCATAAATTTCTTGGTCCAAGGACTGAGTTCAAGAGCCTTTCTTAGCTGAGGGAACATCTCATCCGATGGAGTTGACAACACTTAGAAGGGCACTGGGACTCCAGTATATATTCCTCCGGCATTTAGCGCGGTTTGATCGGCCTCCTGTTCGATACGTCGCATTCAAGCAGCTCTTGCCCGGTATCTGCAGCTGAAGCTGGCCAATTACACGAGGCTAGTCAGTGTCTGTAATAGGCCAGTCCGGTCGTTCAATCTGCTAATTATAGATCAACATATATGCCTGTCTTAGAATAGTCAATCCAAGTGAAGTCAGATTATAGATATCCGCCTGACCCACCGATATTGGGTTCTATAGTCTGACCCGGGCTATATTTCTATCAGTCTGCTGTGTCAAACGTCATCGTTACGAACCGGGAGACGATTATGAGTTTGAGGGACAGGTGCATTGGCCGCTGGTGGCGGAGGTCTTTCGACGTGCGTCGGAGCGTAGCAATAGCTTCGCGCAGCTGCAGGGATGTTTTTCGTACCGGCGGCACATCAGATGAACGGGGGATGCTATGGTTGACATTGGTTGTCCTGGTTCAGAGAAGTAGGAGGAGAGCTGTTGGGTGCCTAACTCGGTAGTGATAACGTTGGAGCAATCTTGGTGTGTCGTTGACACCGCGACCCTCAGCAGTCTCATGCCCTAGCACTTTGTTTCTCCGAAGTCATTGAACTGTCAACGAATGGTCGGAGAACCTAGATTCACCATTCACACAAATGTGATGAAGTACCTTTACCTTCTCACGAACGCTCACCTGGGCCTAATACGAGGCATTCTCTTGGATGTATCCGCGATCGAGCGTCAGGTCAGTTTACCATTCGGTAACACACTATTCATTTCTTCAATATTTTAATCTATGTTACTTTTTCAGAATAACCGCCCAATTGTCGCCGGTGGAGGACGAAATCACGATGGATGATGCTCGCGGATTCTTCGGGAATGATGAAGAATTATTTGGATGTGTATAGGAGCGTACAAGGAAGATTATCTACAAGCTGAGTTCATCGACGACGAAGACATAAGGCTGGTTTCTTTCCTGTCTACTCTTCATCATAGGTAAGAGATACACGTTGTTTCTGCTTGTTGTTTGGGCTTTGGCAGGGCTAATACAACCCAGATACCGCGAGCGACTCCTACATCCAGATGACTACGACGGCATTACATTCACAAGTGCGAAGGAACTCTGCTTTGAAGCATTACAACACTTCTCACCTACACTGCTTCAGTCTTACACAAGCAAGGCAGTGTGCTCTGCAACTAGATTTCTGTACGATACACCAAGTGTTCCTAAGCGGTCTTAGGCTTTTAGCGGCCGGCAGACCACGCCGGCCCGGCCTCACTATTAAAAACCTACGCTACATAAAGTCCGGTGGCTGGCACTGCTGCCCACTGATCAGGCCGGGCTGGCCTGGCCTTTTAGGAACACAGGGTACGCCAGAAGCCCAGTATGTGGGCGAGTTGTATCATTGCCTATACAAAGTGACCGAAGGCAAATGTCTCATCCACGCGATTTATTCTTGTTGATATTTGGTGGCACATGGAATTAGCGTTGTAGCAAGCTTCTCAATGAGCAGGGGTTTTATCGGGCTGTGACTATCACAGAACACAAGTGAGGGCTCGTGTAAGAGCAACTGTTTGTGTCTGACGACGATATAAAGTTAGAATTAACGACAAGGAAGACAGAAGCTGGAATTGATTATGCAGAGTCTTATGGATGATTTGGGGGTAGATATGAAGATGTTGAAGAATATTTTCGGGGGAGGACAGGTTTGCATTTGCGCGCACGCTGAGTAGGCTTCCTTAAAATTTACCACGCCGATTTCACTTCATCGAATAACGCAACGCCAAAGATAGGCCCCACAAGGCAGCTAATGACTGGATAGGCTGCTGCATGATAACGTAAGGCTATGCCGCAGTTAGAAGTCCTATAGGAGTATTGGGCAGGTAGATTTTTTCCTGAAGAGGTAGGTGGGGAAGTGAGATATTGAAGGACAGTGGGTTCGAGAACACATCCACTGTTTCGAATTATGGAGCAATTATGGATCATGGAATATCGTTAATGACCATGTTCTGTTAGAGTTTTGAACAAAGCCACTACGTAAAAATGAAGTAGAACGACCCCGCTCACGGATGTAAACTTCTTCAAGTATTCCTGCTAAACTTTAACATGCCAGACATTTCGCAGTTATTTCATATGATCTTCACAGAGCCTCACTATAAGTATTGGGTGATTGATTCTCAGCACAACGTTGTTGTTCCTGTGCGGCCGCTTTTATTGCGTAACCACGGTCAATCTTCATGATGGTGTTCGGTAAACTATCGCACAAAATCCACAGCTGTTATCGTTCGTCAAATTGTAGTGGTTAAGGGGTACACCACCATACAGAGTGAAATTCTTGAACTTAAATAGCAAACTTCTCTTAGATACAGTTAATTAACAATAATACCAAGACAATAAACAATCCGCCAAAAATGCGACCAAAACGAGTGATTTTCCATACACCGACCTATATCACCCAACGCCTCCGAATATCTTCGATGTACCCATATCCGCGTCACATTGAACCTTATATGTTCGGCCATTATATAAGCAGATTGGACCTCACATCCACTTCTTCACAATGCTAGTCAAAGTCCACAAGGTCGCTCGAAGCCAACGGCACCTTCATACCCACCACCGAACCAAGGCGCTAGGTCAACAGTATAAGTAAGCCAGTCGGAGTCGGGTGCATGGAACTAACTCCCACTATTCGCTAAGACGTTCTCCCAAGTGGCAGTGGGCTCCCCTACAGCGCTCTTACCAAACGATGCTAATCGAAGAGGGCTGAAGCTTTCGAGTATATCCGCAACCACCTTGGCCTCACCGGACATAGAGGTATAATTATGACATTTAGAGTGGTATACCGATCTAGAACTGCAAGATTGTACTATCGTTGCAGTTTGGTTGAAAAGCTCGGTGAGATCCCTCACAACTATGCTGATGGAAACGTCGTGCGGAATACTATGGCTGAATTCTTTCGTCAATAGCCCGGCTTTCTTGAAGCCCATATGGAGTTCTGCAAAGACACTATGATCGCATAGTCGGCTCTTGCATTTTGCCGATACGTCACTTTCGTACTTCTGGTAAACTTCGGCGCAAGCTTTGACTATTGCTGTGCTGGCTTTGGATCGCTGCTCAATCATTGAGGCTGTGTATAATTAGCCATGTGCACCCAAATGGATTTGAAAGCTAGCCAACTCACTTATGACTGCCTGGGGCAGACTGCGGTGCAATTTTTGCACATCTTTCATGTCGTCGGTTACAGAAACCACAAACCCAAGATCTTTTATGAACCCTTTTTGCGCAAACAACTTGGTCAAGTCCCCAAAAGTTTTCTCTTGTCCAAATACCCAGCAAACGAATAGCAAGCCGTAATTTCCCGACCCGTAGTATCCATTCTCAGCGTAACTGTTCCACTCGTCTATCCAATAGCCCATCCACCTCCCATCCCAAGGCGCGAGTGCAGTAGCACAGTTGTAATCATTGCAGACGGCAGCAATATCAACAAGGCTGGCGAATGGTATAAAGTCGGGGAGCTCAGTCACACCAGCATGCAAGACAAAAAATACTACTGCCAGTGCTGTAGTATTGTGAGCTACCTGGAGTGCTATCCGGAAGTAGTGCCCATCACCTAACACTCGCACAGCCCGAACACGTGCAGGCGAGATGGAATTACGGAAGGCCGAAGAGCCAGCACGCAGTTGATGAGAAGATACCCTATAAGTAGCTTCAACAGTGTTCGTTTTTAGGATAACATCCATGTCTCCGTACGGACAGATATCGAAGTGAAGGCGCTGAAGGGCCTGGTGCTGGTGCATGTACCGGGGGGGATTCATCGAGTTACCCGCGTTAGTAGATATCTTATCCCATGTATTCTGGGATGCTCGTCCCGAGTAATTCCCTGAAAAGTCCTGGAGGTGAAGCGGTTGCGCATTTTCAAGTTGCCACTGTAAGCTTTGCACAAAGTTTCTGAGAGTATCACAACTGTAATGGCTCATGCCGTTGGTTATCGCATGAAAAATGTTTGTTGGGATCTCATTTACCGCATTTTTGATCTCCTGGAGTAGACTATCTAGTGTTAAGTGTACTTGAAGCTTAGGATCCATATCAACTAAATTTCTGGATACAAAGCACTTGTGTATGGCCCGAAATACAAGGCTGTCGCAATGGGCCTTTCCGTTCTGGCACTTTATCGGCGTGTCTTCGAGGTATCTATTGTAGAAATTTTTGCACGCGCTAGTAAAGTCTTCCGCATGCTTTATACGCCGATCTGCCATAGCGGCTATAGAAGTTTGTGTCAGGGTTCACTATTGTCTCTTCTTTGAAGCAGGCGTACCTATGATTGGTTGAGGTAGATGGGGATCCATTCTGACAAGCTTTTCTTCTACCATAACCCCAAATTCTCCATCTTCAATAACACTCTTCCTCAAGAAAGTCTTTGTCAACTTTTCAAAGATATTGCTTTCTCCGAACACCCATGATATAAACAGCCAATATTCATAACCTGGTTGTTGGTACACGCTGCTGGCAGATTTGATCCAGAAATCATCCCACGGCCGCATGGCCGGCGCACAATCATAGTAGTTGCAGACAATTGCGATATCGAGAAGATTTTCGGAAGTAACAGTACGCGGTATATATTGAGGTTTGGCATGCAAAACATAGAGAACAGTGGCGAGGGCGGTCGGGTCAAACTCGTCTTCCGCGGTGACTTGAAGGACGGGATCGCAGGAATTTGGTGTGGTGCTTCGGAGCCTACCTCCCTCGGCGAAATGTGGACCTAGCATTGACCGAAAGTAGGTGGAACCAGAACGTAGCTGAATTGAGGAGACAAGGTACGTTACGTCAATGGAAGGCGTAGTTATAACGATCTCCATATCCCCATACGGGCAGATATCGAGACGCACGGCCTCTGGACTCGGGTCCGACATGGCTGGCGGTTGGCGGTGGGAGATGTTGGTGAATCGTGTTTAGTGCAAGATCGTTTATGATAAGCGGGACAGTTCACGATTGCGGGGTTTTGTTGCGCCCGGCGGCAATACCAATAGGAAGGCTTCCAGGGCTGTGACTGTTTGTTATCTGCATAATCTACTCCTGTATCACTTGAGACATTCCGCTCCACAGGTCACACGACAGCATGCAGAGGATCCGAGCCATACAAGTGATTGAGCAAAACCTAATGATAGAATGAGGAAGCTACGTACCGTAAGCAAATCTCTAAACCCGTCGTGGAGCCTATGCGAGTGAAACCAATGACGAGTAGGAAAATGAATTGCCTTCATCGTAACTAATCTGATAGACTATCGGTACAACTAACAGTATACGGTAAGATAGGGTTGCAAGTAGAGTAATGCCAGTTTCGGAGGTGTGGTATTTTAAACTTCTGCGAATGATAGGTTACACCTCAGACGTCAACGTGGGTTTCAAGTTCGTGAGTGGAGAAAAAATCGGCATCAACTGAAAATATACTTACAACGCATTCACTTTACTCTGCGTTTGCAGCAACGTTTAAACACATAAAGGATCTCGAACTGCTGCTTGCGTTCATTGGCTAACGTTGCGTGACCTACTGCAGTTGAGGGAGATGATACCGAATATCGACGGACAACATAACGAACATCCTAGTCCTGTCCGATTTTACCCTCGGGTACATGGCTCTCGATAGGCGATAATTGCAGACACCTATTCATCTATCCGGGGAAACCTTCAGATAGTATGTATATAAACCAGGTCACGCCGTGCGGGATAGCCACGTTATCACCACTTCTTCTCAAGCGGAGAAAGTAGTGCTAAGATGGTTTCCGGAGGGTAGCCACGATTTCATTAAACCATCTAGTGCGAGATCTTTTTGTAAAGTCTCGGGAATGTGTACTAACGGTGATGTATCAATAGACAGAAATGAGCTGATACCTCGCATGCAGTTTGGTTGGTATGCACTGGTACCAAGGATGTTTGCCGCCATCTCTTCCTCTGGTATCACGATTTCGTTTATATCTACCAAACGATACCTTGAGATGTTGGTTGGAAGATGAAGCCTTGGTATGTGCTTTGGAATATATTTGTTTTACAACTATCATCGGGAGCCAACTCTCGGATCGACATTACCCGATATGTATGTCCGATCGCAGATCGATCGCCCCACCAGTATCCGTTATCATTGCTAGTCGCAGTCGTGGTAAGAAATTGAGTTCATGCTTAAGGATTCTTTTGGGTGTTGATCACCCTTGGCGTGTAAACTCACTTACTGTGACTGTATATGCTCCTATATATGCGACAATTAGCACCTTTTCTTCAATTTTGTTGGTCGGCAGGTCTAGCTAGCCAACGTTAACCAGTCACCACTTCAACCTTCAAACTTGTATGTCGGAAGTTATGAGGTGAGTTTGGGCCTACTTGTTACAAGACTTCATGTGGTTCATCATCACTGCACTGGGATAAGATCTTCCTTTGCCTTGATCGACCAGACGTGGAGTAAGACAACTTCTCCCGTCGCATTTTCCTAAAAACGGCAATCCTGATCATCAAGTAATTAGCGGAAAACCCCTGAGCAGACAGGTTCCCAGCAGCCCCCCGTTCAGGAGTGTTCACACAGGATGATTCGGCAAAATCTCGATGGAGTTTTCCGTCCGATCGCACTACTACATCATTGAGGACGCATCGCGGATATTGTAGCTCGTTATCTTCAAATTAACCCACTCTAACGAACCAACCGGAGTTCCTCCGGCGAACTAAGCACTCGGTACACACTAGGTGTTACGAGGTAAAATGTGGGATTAATTTCTGGCTGCAGCTGGGCAGATTCACTGTTTTTAAAAGACTATAAAAAACAGGGTGTAATCATGTGGGAAACCGCAGAATGATGCCCAAATCTTGAATCTGTAGACGGCTTTTGGCCGTGGAGCTAAGCGCCAAAGAAATACGTTTGACAAACTAAATCTTGAATTCTCACGATGAAGCCGTAAGAAGGCACTGCAGAGGTGCAAATTCCAGCCTGAAATGCGGCTCCGCGCCCTGACATCATACCAATCACGTGATATCCCGCCAATATCAATCAACCTGCTGCTCATGGCGAAGTGCATTGCCAGTTTCCTAAACGCCATCATGCATTTTGAATACGTAACTGGTCAGGGGTGTCCCTGGTCGTCCAGACCCTGATCTTCCAATCAAGGACGTCACTGCCAAGACTCTCATCCTCCAACCTCGTCTAGCAACGTCGCCGCCGCCAAACGTCTCTAAAGGACCTTATCACACTATGTTTCCCTCCACTCCAGCTCTTGTTCTATACTTCACCAAAACATCCTCACGATTTGACATCTCATAATACGATCTCTGCTGTTGGAAACAGCGTCACTTGGCTGCAGCCAGACAACACCAGTACGATCATAGAAACCCTCCGACAGATACAATATATACACCTTGAATTATGTCGCGGAAAAGGGTAGATGAAACACCCGCCCTAACCAAAGAGGCCTTGGAGCTTCTGCGCACTAGAGAACTCTATAAGTAAGTTTCCTTGGAGGAGCCCCAACGCAGCTGAACCTGATAAGATAAACCTTCATGGAAGGTACTTTGAACCGTTAACAACTCCGTCTGACGCCGACAACGATGAACACGATGCGGAGCAGCTGTCACCAACTCCGGGCAGCGATGATGAAGACTGTGGGGACCGACCTTTATCTACCGGAGACCCTGTTCTCGGCTCCCTCGTTCTACTCGCAGAAAGGTTATTAGCGGCGGATCGAGTAATCGTTGTTTTCGCCGATGCATTCCGTGGTATGAGGGCTACCTGTTTCCTACGAACACCATTGCCACTCCATTAATCGCTTCCTGTACAGAATATCTCGTGGCAGACTCCCAACAGGCGCTCAGCCATTTCACCGGGGAACAACCTTCAACCGATGACGCCCCACATCCTGGCAGCTGGAAGAAGCGCTGCCGCAATCGCAACGATTTGTTCTCAGCATTTATCTCGCCACCAGCCACTAACGAACCGCGAACTGTTGCCGACGACGATCTACCGATTAACGATAAATGGCGGTACGAATGGCCGGATATCCGACGTTACGCCGGGGTACCCATTCGGACACGTGCAGGATCCGTCATCGGTGTTCTTTGTGCCTTGTATCGGCAGCCCGAAAGAGACGGCAGCGTGGATGAAACAAACTACAATCAGATGTTCCAGAAAATGACCGCCGCGGTAATGCGTTATATGGAGGTCGTACGTGGCGAGCGGGAGATGAAGCGAGGACGTAAGATGGAGATTGCTTTGTCAAGATTCATTGCTGGAAACTTCTCGCCAGATAAGGTTGCCCTGACAGCCCAACCGGAGGGGAGCATTCGTGTCGAGACATCAAACCAAGAATCAGAACGCATGGATGGGGAGCGCGCTGAGGTCTCTAAAGAGCGTAGCCGAAAAGAACTGGAGCGATGGCGTGGAAGGGAAGCCAGAAGACAAGCTGCTGTTGGCAAAGACGATGAGAGCTGGGCCGGTTCCCCTGCCACTTCTTCTATCGCGGACTCCTCTGGTGCTGTATCTGGCCGTGCATCTGTATCCGACTGTCCCTCATACTTTGACTCCCGCCCATCACCGAAATATCGCACTCCATCCCGATCACCCCCTCGTTTCCCCGGACACTATGGACTACCGTTTAAGGCACCGGACAGATCACCGCCACTGCGAAGTGAACACAAAGCCAATCGTGAACGGTCACCAGGATCTGGATTCAACTCCTCGTTCTTGTCGCGGGAACCGCACAAGCCGTGTTTCCTTCCGAATGCCGAAGAAGTCACCTCATCATCACCGTTGTTGCAGAATAAAAAGAACAGTACTGCCGGGTCCGAAGCGGCAAGTGTTAATAGCCTGCCAGTAAATGTTGCCGCCGCTCATCACGCTCTTTTTATGCGAGCGTCAGACTTGATGCGGCGTGCTATGGATGTTGACGGTATCGTCTTTGTAAATTACGATCTGGAGGGTCTATCAGATTTGGACATTCCCGCGGATGGCCAGATGTCACCTTTGAACCATACCTCGTCGAATAATCATATGAGCGAGCTTGTCCGTGCTGCTAGAGCCCAAGATTCGAGGTCTCGTTCAGGTATCTTGGGCATTTCCGGCGGCCGTATCGGGACGTCAAGGAGTTCGGATCACAATCCTAGTATAGTTAGCGCAGTGGGTGTGGATGCATCAGAGCTCAGTGAGGATTATCTACACACTCTATGTGAGAGCTGGCCTCGAGGGTGTATCTTCGCATATTCCAGGGACCCCAAGCACCCAGTTATCGGGATTTCAGTCAACCCAGATGACTCTTCAGATTCTGACGGGCAGCCGCATGAGGAGACGGACAATTTGGAGGTCGTGAATGTTCTAAGGCGGTTCCTACCAGGAAGCAAGAGCGTCATGTTCATTCCGCTCTATGACTTTGTCGGGAAGGTGTTTGCGGTAGGGTTTGCATGGAGGAGTTCGGCTGTCAGAGTTTTCCGCGGCGATGTCGAAGGAGGATTTATGGCCGCGTTTTGTGACAGTATAATGCAAGAGATTTCTCGTATTCATGTGGTTTCTGGTATGGCTCTTGTTACCCCACACATTCAAGTTGGTCCGTCAAGGACTGGTTGTTTTGTCTCATCTATGCCATGATTATGCTGATAGAGAACTTGTGTAGCTAATGTCGCAAAGGGCAATTTTATATCTACAATATCGCATGAACTTCGGTCTCCCTTACATGGGATTCTCGCTAGCTGCGAGCTCTTCCGCGAGTCGGCTCTTTCGGATTACGAAAAAGATCTTGTGGGGACGATCACCAGCTGTGGACGGACGTTGTTGGACACGGTAAACAACGTTCTGACATTCACAAAGCTGAATACCAAAGCCAATGCTCGCAAGGATCGAAAGAACAGCAAAGGCAATAATTCCAACCAACAATTCCTTGTTGATCAGCTCGGAAAAACGGTATCGGAACAACCCGTGATGGATATCGACCTTGCTGAGCTCGTCGAAGAAGTAGTGGAGGCTTCTTACGTGGGGTATCGGTTCGATCCAACACCTGAACAACAAAGACGATCGAAAGAAGATGGCAGCGATATCGCTGCAATGTCGACCAAAGAGCACGTATACGTCACGCTGGAGATCGACCCGGGGATAACCCAGCGACGATTCGCCGTTCCGCCGGGTGCCTTCAGAAGATTGGTGTTAAACCTATGTACGAATGCGCTCAAATACACGGATCACGGATGGATACGGCTTCGGCTATCCATACTAGAGGACAAGAAGGTGATATTTACGGTTGCAGATTCAGGACGTGGTATCTCCCGTGAGTTCCTGAAAAACAGCTTGTTCACGCCGTTTATGCAGGAATTTCCAATGCACAGCGGTACGGGTCTTGGGATGAGTATTGTGCGGCAACTTGTGGATGAGCTTGGAGGCACCATCGATGTGAGGAGCCAAGTCGGCGTGGGTACAGAGGTGTGCGTAAGTCTTACACTGGAGTCAACACTGCCTGGAAAAGATGCGTATACAACGACGTCCGACGATGTTCTTTGGAAAGCGAATGAGATATTACCAGGAAAAACCGTATCCCTTGTTGGCCTTGACTACAATCCACGCTCCACAGTAACACGGGAGGCACTTCGCGGGTTGCACTCTTACCTCAGCGCAATCCTAACCGACACTTTCGGAATGAGCGTAGAAGAATCATCTCTGGACTCGTTACACACCGACTGCGCCATTGTGCAAGAAGGGAAAGAGCTAGAAGACTATCTCGAGGAGCTAGAGCGCGCACACAAAACACCCGCAGTTCCACTAATAGAGCTCGGCGGGGGTCGGGTCGGCGGTATCCCATCCTCCACCAACGCCCCGCGGAAAGAAATCCACCGAAACCTCGTGGTGTATCTATCCCGACCCTACTGTCCGCGGAAGATGGCCGCAGCATTGCTTTGCGCAATCCAACGCACTCCAGTCACAGCGATGCCGCCGCCACCAATACCCCAGCATCCAGTCATAACCGCACCATCCCAGCCTTCTTCGAACCCCTCGAGCGACCTCCCAACCGTCCTCATCGTCGAAGACAACATCATCAACATGCGTCTCCTCACAACATTCTTTAAAAAATCCGGATACCCTTTCGAACAAGCCATGAATGGGCTCGAGGCGTTACAAGCTGTCGAGCGCCGGCCTGAAGGGTTTGATGTAATCTTAATGGGTACCCCCATTCTCTTCCCCCCCATTTATCTATCACTAACAATTCCTAGATCTCCAGGTAACCCCTAACCCCCACCCCCGCATCATTCTCACCTAACAAATTAGATGCCGGTAATGTCAGGCACAGACTCCACACGCGGCATCCGCGCGCTGGAAACAGAGCGTGGCGAAGGGAAGTGTACGATTATTGCACTAACAGCGCTGTCGGGAGATGAGGCCAAGCTCGAGGCGTATAGAGCTGGCGTGGATGTGTTTCTTGTCAAACCGGTGAAGATGGGAGAGTTGAAGGGGATTTTGAGGGGGAGGAAGTGGGTGAGATAGAATGAATTGAGGTGGGAGGTACATAAGTTATTAAGGTCCACAGAGGGAGGGAGTGGGGGGAATACAAGTAGGCTGGAAGAAGTTAGGATGAGACGCTACATAGAGTACACAGCTTACGTTTTTTACCATGAACTCGATAGAATTGATATCATTTGTTTGGGGTACTTTCACTATAAGTGTTTGATGAGCTTCTCCATCCTTCCCGCGACAGGTGAGCTTAGTCTTAGATGCCGAGGTGTCAGGCTTCGGTTAGTTGTATTAGGTATGTGGTACTGGAATAGGTGTTGCCATCCTATTTTGCGGCGGGAGGGTAGGAGCGGGGGCGATCGTTCGGAGGTGTCGAGCTAGGCCTTTGCCTGGCGGAGGGGGGCTTGACTGGTGCGTGTGTGTGCGCGTTGCGGACTCGATTTTCGCTTATATCATCGTCGGTATTGTGGCGCAATTCGGTTTTGACGATGGGGACGTGAAGATTGTCAACGATAAGGGAACCAGGCCGGTTGGTTCGGGTGGGCGGGTTGGCGGGTTGACGGAGGGGGCGAGAGCTGTACGTCCACTTGTCGTTTCGGATTTTGTGGATGAGAGGCGGTATCCCAGAGCTGAGGTTGAGGTTGAGGTGTCGTACTAATCGAGACTTATCTTAAGTGCACGGTAACTTAATTAGCGTGACATTTGGTTCCCGTTGTCGCATATCCGGTGGCAAGGTGGCGAAAGGCCGCAAGTGTCTTGAGAGTCCTCTCTTCTCCCTACCATACTCGAGTAGGTAGTCTATGCACTCGGTTTCTCCCCTGCATATCGTAACACCCGTAGTGAGAGCCTCAGAGCTTGTCATTGGAAGGAAAGCTTATCTTCATCCGGTGATAAAAATAGAATCCCTCAATTTCCCTCAATTTCAATTTTCTCTCACTTTCAGTCGAGACAGACGAATTGGCCCCACCTGCTCTTCCCCTTTCTAATTAGTGGAGGGGTTACACAGCCAAGGTTCTCCAACACGACCGCGTTTTCAGTCTCGTCGATACGCCTCTTTCACATCAACCTTCATACCCCCTACAATCCACAATGGCCGAGTTCACACCCTACGAAGATTCTGCAGCTTGCTACACCCCCGCCTTCGATTCCTCAGACACGGACGCTGGAAATAACGCCGAGCCTAACCGCCGCTCCCCCACACCCTGTGACTCTACCAACAATAGCGAGTACATCCGACGCTCCTCTACCCCATACAACTCCTCCGCTACTTTCTCCAACTACTACGGCAATGGACAAGCTACCACCCCAAAACCCCGAACCATGAATCGTCCCCGCCGGTGGAAGCTCCCATGGAACAACGCGTCGCGTGCCTCTCCTGGCAAGGAAATGTCCAACGCCTCGGCAAAGCTCACAGATACCACACCCTCCACCACACTACCGACGAACCTAAAGTATTGGGTCTACATGCTAGCAGCCGTATGCGTGGGCGTACTGGGACGAATGTGCTGGCTTCAGCTCCAGCCTCCTGACAACGTCTGGGAAGGAGCCGGTAATTTTCCCGGTCTGATAAATCTGCAGAGTGATTTCGAGGGGATTCTCGAAAACAACCTGGGCGGGATCGTGATGGCGATGGATCTCAAGAACAGCGAGAGCGCAGTGCGGGATCTAAACACTCTCGTGAAGTACTCCAAACTCCCCAACCGGTATCCTCCCCAGTGCTCCCTCCGTTTCCCCTATCTCCTCCTTCCATTCTTCCGCATACACTGAGTGCTGACCCTACGGCACTAGTGACGACGTCTCCTCCAGCCTCGACGAGTTCGTGCAATCCGCCAAGTCCACCTCCCGGCAGCTATCCCGCTTCAGCTCGCGTGTCGGCGGTGCCTCGGATACGCTTCTCGCCGTCGACCGCTCCGCAATCCGAGCACTTGAGGCCGTAGCGGCCGCTCGCAACGAGGCCTCCTCTCACACCGGAATTGAAAACCTCTTTCCTCGGTACGACGTCGTTGCCGTCGCCGAGCGCTCCGCAAGTCTCACATACACACAAGGCACGCTCAGCGTGGAGTCCGCGATCTCCTCCCTCGTCCGCGAGGCGATGATTTCCCTCAGGATGCTCGATGACCTTCAAAACAAGCTTATCACGATCGAAGATATTGCGCAGCGTGAGAAGGCGTTCGTGAAAGATCAGCAGCAAGCCGAGAAACAGGGGCCGCTTGCAGAGTGGTATAAATCGCTCACGAGTAACGGGGTCCAGGCTGAGAACTTCAATAACCATTTGCAGTTGCTCACGGATGTCTCAAAGTACAGATTCCAGGCGGATGGACTAGTGAGGACGTGTTTGGGGCAGTTGGAACTGATGCAGGATAGCCTTGAGAATCTTCGGGAGACGGCGGCAAGGCCCGGACTAGTGGGGGAGCAGATTCCGTTGGAGGAACATATAAAGAGTATCAGGGACAGTGCGAAAAAACTGGAGGAGAGTAGGAATATGGCGAGGAGTCGCGATGATGAGTAAGTGCACCCATGTCAGTGATGGGTCGAGGTGGTGTTAACTTGATATAGGTATATGCGGGAGCTGAAAGCCGCTCAAGACGAGGCTTTTAAGAAGTTTGAGGGGTAGGAAAGGATGGTGGTGTAGAGTTAGGGGGTTTGGAGATATCTTATTCGATTATATTAGCAATAGCGGGCGCCAGAAGCAATCTATATAGCCGATCTTATTTATACAAAAGAATGGCAAGAACACATTGGCTGCTTCCCTTTCTCATGCGGGGCAGATATTACAGATATATTAATCTGGTGGTAACGCAGTATTCCGTGTAACATACTGCAGCTATTAAATACAGACACGAGCAATGTCACACCAAAGGGCGTTTAACCAAGCTGCATCAGAAGAGTGCTGCACGATAGAGATGGCGCTCAACACCCTTGGGAACGGGCATAGAAATAACATCCTAGCAACCACCAAATCGGAGATGGAACAAGGGAAGACTGTCGAGTGTCTGGGTTACGATATAGATGCAAACGCTCCGCTCCCGTCTATGTATTGATTGGTGCATGAACTATCACTCATTCGAGTTCAATCTCATGACCTGTAGATACTGGAACTATTGGGTAGGACAGGACAGTGGATATACCTTACCCATGAATCTCCAGACTTTGCGTCCAGGTCCATAATCAGTAATAACTGGTGAAAAAGCAAATATCGACACCTAATTGGTCAATCCAATGCCGAGGGATGAGTTCACAATGACCAACTCGCACGCAATCCGCACACCACCCCACTTTTTACCGTTAAGACACCCAATAATCCCCCCCAGACCTTCCCCGTTCCCCATGTAAACCATGGCCGACCAAACGTGCGTACCCTCCAGGCTTCGGTACCGAATCGATAAGGTAGTCCTCCACTGACTTGTGTTTTTCCAGAAACATCGAGCAAATCCTCGCCTCCAACAAACAATACGCCGCCTCCCTATCCGACGCCGAAAAAGTCCTCCCGCTTCCTCCAGCCAAAAAATACGCTATCGGTACGGATCCAAGCTTCTCCCTGCACTCGTGGCCAGAACTTTGTCGGACTAGCTAGACTGCCGACGCTGGTTATGAGCACAGCTTCTCTCCCCATTTTCTGCACCCCTGATAACCCTGTAGTAACCTGCATGGACGCGCGCCTTCACCCCTCTGCCGCCCTAGGAATCACTCTCGGCGACGCACACATAATCCGCAATGCCGGTGGGTCAGCGCGGGAAGCGCTTCGGTCACTAGTTATCTCGCAGCAGCTGTTGGGGACGGAGGATGTGTTGGTTGTGAAACATACAGACTGTGGGATGACGACGTTTACGAACGAAGATCTGCCAGAAGAGGCAAGGAAGGCGGTGGGCGATTTCTTGACGTTTCGGGATTTGACGAAGACTGTTGAGGATGATGTTGCTTTTTTGAAGGAGGGTGGGCTGGTAAAAGGGGAGGGGGTTAGTGGGTGGATTTATGATGTGAAGAGTGGGAAAGTTGAAAGGGTAGTGTGAAAAAAGAACGAGACATTATGCTTGGGATGGAGCTGTTCGAGTGATTACAAGTGTTCGGTGTTGGTTATAATGAACGATAAAACCAATATCTGCAATGGTCGTAGAATCATGAAGAGAATGTATGTAATTGATACTGCCGTTCCATTTATGCAACCCAAGCAATGAAAAGCCCCAACTCCACTTCGCAAAATCGAAAACAAGACCAGGTATCACGAAAGAGCCGACGCCTCTCCCCCCAAAAGACTTATGAACGGTAAATAACCATACTGCTAAGCGTAACTACGGTCCGACCCCTCTACTAAATAATCTCGTCCGACCCACCCACCTCATCCTCCTCTGGTGCCACGCTGCTCCCGGCAGCCGGTGTCTCACCCCTGTGCCCACGTTCATCAGGTACCTTTGTGTTTTTATCAACAGTTACTAGACCCCCTAGGGTGTGTTCTTCACCTCGCCCCTCGTTTTCCTGAGCCTGCTCGCGAGAGTGATTGATCTTCCTTCTGGACTTCGAGAGGCCCAAAATACGAGAGGGAATATCCAGGTTGTCGGGTTGTGGCGGCGGAGGTAGTGGTATTGATACGGGGCCGGGAGGAAGCGGTAGTCGATAGCCAAGAGGATTTTTTCAGAGATAGTTGCCTTACAGGCAGGTTTTATCGGCCCGATGTAATTCATTCGGCTAGAATCAAAATGCTTGAACGGTACTATTGAGTTATAGATGTCCGACCTCTGCAATTGTTGGCATTCACCACACTGTGGAACGAATCTCCGGATATCTTCCCACTCGTTGTCCTGTAGGAAAGGGTACCAAGCGGGTTTACTCAATCCTTATTTGAAGAGCAGTGTCCAACTTTGACTCTCTCTAGACTAACTATGACCGCGCTGATTGCATCTAAGAAAATTAACTAATGTGACCACAACCTGAGAATCATGACACTTGTAGCCAGCAGCCCACAACCTATATCTACCAGTCATAGAAATCCACAGCTTATCTAAATAAACGGTTATTAGAATGATAATTCGGGTTTCCGGTAGTTTGTACGCCCTGAACATGGCAGTAACGAAAGGTGGAGTCGTGAATCTGGAATTCATCGAAAAGGGTAGCTCTATTTTGCTGATGGTAGCGGTGGAATCGAGGGTACCACATTAATTGGAATGATTCCTTATAACCTGAATGATTTCAATCTAGGCATCCAAGCGGTGTTGGAGCTTTATTGTGGTTTCAAGTGCTGGGAGAAGAATATTGCGATCAATAGCACTAACTTCAAGCCTAAAGCTGTAGTTGTTCACCCCCATAAGGTGGCTATTAGATCTCAGGCTTGTATGAGAATATGTATGGCTTGTATCAGGATCAGGGAGAGCGTCTCATGATAGTGCAAACGCGTATGCGAACGGATATGGGAGCTTGTATATAGACAGGCTTTCGGCCCTCGAAGCCAATCAACAAGTTTTTCAAGAATCCAAAGTAGCAGACCGTGTTACTATAGTACTTAGGGGAGAACCGTGTGTTGATTCTATGATACAGTGAAGAGAAGGAGAGGAGAAAGACTCGATTTATATACAGAGAATTATGAGAGAAAACTTTGATGCTTTGCCACTCTTGAGTCACTCGCCACTCAGAGTCACTTGCCACCACTGGATATGTAACAGATTGTGTTACTTTGGATGCTTCTTTGACTTGTTGATTGACTTGATTGATCTATCTCGAGGGCCAAAGACCGTATATGTACAATCTCCCATATGCGTACGCGTATGCTCTATCTGACATGAGACGCATTACCCTGGTCCTGATGCATATCCTCATACAGCCACCATCTTCATACAAGTCTTCATTCTCATACGAGGCATCAGACGGTGCTGAGACTCACGATCCAAGTACACATGCAACAGACCGCATTAGAAAATACCGAGTGATCGTTTGTGACCTTTAAACCGTGTAGCGGCATCGAGTGGTTGGGTTCCTGCGGCTGGTACGCGACGCGTCCAGGGCCGGGTAACGGCCCTTCTATATAGTCGGCTCGCTACGAGCCTTAGTAGATCTTCAGCGATAATCTTACTTTACACCCCCACATATACTATCACTTGGGTCCTTGTTTGCAACCGTATCCTTTAATTACCGTCCGTATCCCTACGTAGCCGAACGCAGGCATACGCGTCCTTACAAGCCGTAGCAAATCCAATGGTGTAACATGTACACTACCTTGCTTGGCAAATATATTAGCAGCTCTCCGGCAAAACTTCAAACGCTTCTATAACGTGCCAAGGTTAGTTGTTAGAATGTCACTACGTGGTCGGTGGTTACTTGGGTTTCACTTTCTTTTCAGTGACTTTGACATCTTCGGAGGCACCAAGGATAAGCCGCAAATCGAAGTCACTGAAGAGGCCACAACTAACACTACTTAAGTTGAACTTTTTCTATGTCGTGCATTCCATCTATAGTGTCTGCGGTGACCCTGTCTAGAGTTTTATCTAGAAATCTAATAATCTCCAACCTATTTCACGAATAATTAGCCCCACTACCCCAAACCACATGTCTACATAAGTTCCCTTAACGCCCTCACACACACACTTTAGCTCCCGATTGCAGAATCCCGCCGCACCTCCGGGGCACCGATAGTGTCTTAATCACGCATCAGCGTCACCATCATAGCTGCATACCTACTCCGGTAATCAGCTGATATTATACCTCACTATTCACTTACAATAATTTGGTGGAAATATACTTACGCCGCTGTTGCCGCGATTACTTCCCAGCTTCTCGCCTTTGTCATCACCGCACCAATCAGTGCAAAGAACGACAAGAATAAAGAGACGATAATCAGTCTGGCCACAACCCCTTTCAACAAGGTTAGGAGTATGATGGGCGCAAGAAGCAGTGGAAGGCTACCCAAAACCTTCAGGTGTTTTTCATTGATCTTGCCCCCGAAATGTTTTAACTTTGTGTTTGTGCTTCTCCTGCTGGGGCGCGTCTCTTCAGGTGGTGTATCACGCCCACCCACATTCCTCCTCACATCACCGGCACTAGTCATCACCCTTAGGTTGTGATTATGAGCTGTGCGTTCTGGCATCAAGCTAGAATTCATTGTGATTTGAGGACTGGTGATATTCGGCAGTTGAGAGATTTCATTTAGTGAGCGTACCGCCTTGTCTGCGAATCATCAACATGTGAGACTTATTGATTCAGAGACGCACTTACTGTATCGCCGCAACAAGTTCTCCAGTTCCCCCATATATTCTAAATTTCTGTCACTGTGCTTCTCGTTGGACCTGCCAGCTTCGATCGCGATTTCGTCGGCGACCTTGACAAGTTGGTCACAGAGATGTGAAACGTTATCTCTATAGAGCTGTTTGATCTTGTTGGGCACAAGCAAATTTGCCACTTGTATAGGATGTTCGATTCCTTCGTCCCTGCTCCTAACACGGGAGCTTGAGCTGAATGCCTGGTTGGCATGTTGTATCAGGTTGTGATCTGATGAGCCATCCGTAGCATCGTCGGGCATCGGGATGAAATAGTCGTCTCGCCCCGGAACGTCTGGTATACTATTGTGTGTTGATTCCATAGATTCTTGGGTTGTTGATGAGCGCTGGTTGGTAGAAGCAGCCTGGTGTTTATGGATGCTAGATCCTCTGCAGAGTAGTGGTATTATCTAGCTACCTCCAACATTAATGAACTTATGTTTATGGTCTAGAATCTTGCTCGACAGAAGGCTGGGTCAGTGCAGGACACGCGCCTAACTGTGATAAGATGTAATTTGAAAAAACTAGCTTGGAAGCCCCTGCGCCTCATAATGTGGCAGCCTTGACCCCGTCTGTGTCCCGCTGACATTACTCGTCCTCGTTCGTGCAGCGAATGAATTTGTGCGTTGCGAATTTGGACGGAAAACCCAAACCCAATTTCAAAGGTGGCAGCGCAGATGTTGTGCAACCTTATACGACTTCTGCCTTCGGCGTTAAGTATACCCGATCGCCGATCTTGCTGATGCACGGGTTTGCCGATGGCAGTCCAGAATAGTTTGCTTTTTCGTCCCTATCTGATACTTAACTGCCGTAGGCGGCTTCGCCTCCTTTCACAGCAATCAACTAGCTAAAATTATCCTCCACAAAGCATCACAATGAGACTGACTCCCAAATCCGCAGCGTTCAAGACATTACCCACTTCGAGTCTTCAGCTTTAATGGCTTGATTCTTCCAACCCTGTACATTCGATCCTATCAGTTGCATCGAATTGGGTGCTCCCAGACGTGCATGATCCGGTACTCACAGCCCACCCCGGTTCTGGACCTAGCGAATGCTAGTAGCGCTCGGCTCCAAGATCGAGATTCGCAATTCCGGGGCCAGCCTCTCCATGCTTCTAGATGAGGTAGATGCCGCTCCTTCCAGGCCTAGTTAGTTGACCCTATACTCCAAGATTCCAGCGCCAAGTTCGGCCCAATTGGATGTCGAGGAACTACCCCTTCACTCCGGAATTGACTAATAGCTCTCCGAAAATCTGCATGTTTAAGACGCATGAACTGGAAGGCGGGGGTGCAAATCTAACATATGTATGTTCTGACGGGCCGCAACCCAGCGCCGTGGTAAACCTAGACAGGTATGCAGGGTAGGATGATAACAATACAATAGATTGTGCGGGCAGAAACGCACAGGTGCCATTACTTGCTGGCTGTTTTGCTGCGCATTATTGTCTGACTATTCGGGACAAGAAAACCGGACATGACTAAAGAGTGCGAACCCACGTGCCGCGGACACATCGAAGCAGTTGTTATGCAACATTCCACAGCGTCTGTCATATGCAAGGTCTGTTAGGTTGAGTCAGGGCTGACACCCAGCCAATGCCATTCGAAGCCCAAAGAACTGGGGACTGCCTTAGGAACTTCCTTCGTATCCCGCACGAGCTGAACTGGCCCGAGAATTCGCCGTAGTCGAGACAGGTGATGTGGTGTATCACGTTTAGTGCTACGTAGAGGGCTGTGTCTATAATATCCGCGGCACAGAGGTGGAGATAAAATTCCGTTGGAGGTATTGAGAATAGACGCCTTGATTTGTAGGTGTGTAGTTTCAAAGTACATGAATGAAATCGACGAGAACCGAACAGTATTGACAGCAGATGCTAAAAGGATGATATCTGGTGTAATGTGAGGGTTGAGTGATGATATGGTAATGGCTAGGATTAAGCTGAAGTAGAGAAGGCGCTCTTACCTTTGGTGTAACATCGACATCATTGCCCTACCGAAGGCTAGAGAGCTCCAACTCCAAGAATTGCACATCATCCTTCACTGCGACCGCCATATCCACTTCCACCACAACCACCACCACAACCACAACACCACCACTACCGCTAACTCTTTTTATACGGCAGGTGCCCTGAACAATCACTGTCAGTGCTCACTTATCTATATCATCGGAGGGTTCGAGAGGGCACACGACATTACTGGGAATGAACGAAGTCCCAATCACATCATCTCACCCATGGCCCCCTGGATAAACTGTGTTGCATGTGTACTTGGATCGTGAGTCTCAGCACCGTCTGATGTCTTGTATGAGAATGAAGACTTGTATGAAGATGGTGGCTGTATGAGGATATGCATCAGGACCAGGGTGATGCGTCTCATGTTAGAGCATACGCGTACGCATATGAGAGATTGTACATATACGGGCCTTTAGCCCTCGAGATAGAATCAATCAAGTCAACCAACAAGTCACCGAAGTATCCAAAGTAACAAACTGTGTCGCAAATAAATACCCATACCAAAGGACCCATGGTGTTGTTCTCGTATCCCAAACTTTCCGGGTTCACTTTGTGGACGAGCTTGCGAGCGAGGCGAAAAAGTCTGGCACGAGAGCACCATGGTGTAACTAATGGCTTATATGCACACTGTATATCTTACCCAAAACTTATTCTTAGAGGTTGTAGTTCGAATCTAGTCTACGCGGGTCCTTTCAGTTTCTTTTTGCAAATCGTTTCTCGGGTTACAGTTGGGCGCCCGAGTCTGTTTTCGGTGAGTCAGATACGCTACCACCTTGACCGATCCCCGTGTATATCGCCAAAGTGAAGGTAACATCTGCGGGGACAAGGCTGGAAGGTAGCTCTAACTTCTAGGGTAAAGGTGACTATACAGGAGTGATCGAAGGAATCAAAATGGAGAACGGAACCTTGGAAGTTGATTTGGCTCCACCTCTGGGAGAAGAAGATGCAGACGGATAAGGGAAGGCCGGAGGATGCCGGCTTTGAGATGAAAAATCCGTAGAAAACATCACGAGCTACTCGGATGTCCATCATCCACTCTGATGGATCTTTATTGGCTGAAGGCAACAGATCCTAACTTTATGATTGGCTAAAAATTGACCATTCAGCAATTACTGCGCCATTGAGCCCATCCGCAATTTTGTGAAGATCTTTGTTTTGGACCTTCAGACACGACGATCTCCGTCCTTTCTGCTCTTTTGATTGGTGTTCGAGTGAATGGGTATCTGAGTGGCCAGTGAAGTTTTCTACTCGAGTATACCGACACCGATACAAGCCTAAAGCTACACTTTTAACCACGTTGATGAGACTAATAACGGTGGTCGCTGCTGTGACAGCGATGATGTACTAGTATATGTTCAGGATGAATATGATCATGATAATGAGGCATTGGAAGCGGAAGAATGTAATAGTAATGGCGGTGAGGAGAAGCAAATTCTTTACTTTGCCCCTCCAGTTTGCTTCCCCTCCAGTACTCCTCGATAATAGTACTGCCCGCACCTTGAATCCTAATTAATGGATCTTCCATAATGTTTTCTCGAATAGGGCGCGTCTATGGCCCAACAACTTTTGTATCCATTGGCTTCAGCCACCCACTAGTACTCTTGTTATATGAGGGACGATCATTTTTCTTAAATTACCAGTGCCAAACTCCGTCAAAACAAGTGTTCAGTGCCATAGACTAGTATCGACGGGTGGGAGTTATACTGGAATGTTTGTTCTACGAATGAAGTCGTCTTTATCGACCGTCCCTTCGAAATAGATTCTAACCGTAATCACATCAGTTCCGTTGCACTATTCACTATTGAGTCGCTTGGTAACTTATGGCGGTTGTGTAATGCTTCGCCCAACCAGCATGTTTGAACCAAGCATGATGCTTCACTAGTTTTATTCAATTGTACCCATTCCGTTTCCCCTAGCTGAATCTCAAGAAACCATTTCTATTCGCGTAAACCCATCGTGAGAAGCGGTATTAAAAGGTGCTCTAGTGTTCAGCGCCCTATCCGGTTGACTACATAGTCGCCGTCAACAGATTGTTCAACCCTTAGTAGAGTAATGTAGTGCTATTAGGTACGTAACACATTAGTAACAAAACCAGCCGGTTAAGACAATCTCAACTCACCATAGCCTATCTGTATCCCATCGCAATTTATCCAATCCAAGGCTTTATTCGATCGAACTCGCGCCATCGGGAATGCTGATCTCCATTTACATGAAGTTTTATGCTGCATACTCTAATTACTTAGATAGGTTCTAAGGAACAATAGAAACATCGGGCCAGCTTGACTCTAAGTCTCAGAGTGATTCATGCTAGCGGAGAGGAGGCACAGAAGGGTGAGGAAGAGCGCTGGCGAGGCAGTGAAGGTGAGAAAGGAGGAAGAGACATTGAAGTATACTCAGTACCTAAAGTGTCTGTAGGTTTAACTGCAGGGGTTGAGTCTTCTTCGTGCGCGATAATTGCACCACCACTGGTTTGGTCTTCTACACTCCCAGACGCAAAATATTAGCATATTCTGTAGTCTTTAAGGGAGCTCTCCAAAGAGTACTGAGGGACAAAAAGGAATTATTCCGCCATCAAGGGAACTTCTAGTTAATGTGATCTCTTCATTATCGCTAAGAAACGAATTCTAATCTTTGATGTCGAATGTTTGTCGTCATTGGTTTTGGGTTTCATTGGTAGTGACTGGGCTTTGAGGTTTCTGGAGGTATATCCAATCTGCGCATTGTGCTCCTGTAGCTAGAATCCATCTAAATCGTATGCGTAAACGAGCTGATTCAACGACCTCGGGTTTGGGGTGCTCGAGAGTGGTTGGAGCTGAGACATTGCAGCGGTACAGGAATGCTGGTCCTAGTGAAGGGCTGAATATGGAGAGATTCGTAATTGACGATTGGTTTTCATATACCCCAGGAACCGGCTGGTGATTTCACACAACGATTGAGAAGCGGGTGGGTACAAGGGCCTCAAAGTCGCTAGAGTAAACGATTCTATCCAGGTGATATTATCAACGAAGGGCTATAGAAATTCTTGAGCGGCAGAAGATACTGGAGGAACGAAGGTTAGTTCGGTCGGATGCAAGAGGATAGTCACCTAGCTGAAGCAAGTTAATACTGAAGTTCCAAGGTTAGGGCTTAGGGCTTTCCAGCTTCATAGTCTCTCACTACACATATCTCCCTTATGCATTGTTGCATAAATAGATCTGACTGATGGCGGAGCTGACTGTAAGCCGTAGGGCACAAGGCACACCGCTTTCTTGTACTATACTAGCACTGGTGGCGGCTCTGCCGCCCCCAGAGTGGCAAAGCCAGATGGTGTGGTTGATGGAATCTTCCCCTGAAACTTCTACCACATACCCATAACAACTTCACAAACATTTGTCCAATAAGGACTGGAAGACCCTGGAAGGTTGTAGGTCTCAAAACTCAAGGTCCTATGGTTAAAGTGGTTGTGGATTCTCAGTTTGGAAAACTGTAGTTCACAATCAGACATGGCTCTAAATAGATAGGACAGATAGTTGAGAACCCTCATGTGCTGGATGGTCTGGCCAGATGCAATCTGTACAGAATAGCAGGCTTCAGGCTGGGCACAACCTGCATTGCCTGGCAGGACATCATCCAAATGGGTTAGCTGTTGGCTGGTTGGAAATCTTCGGCAAAAGTGCAAATTCACTATAGCCTGCACACACCCACACACACAGCTCATAGCAAGCTTCCTGTGGACACCTGCACAACCCGCAGTTTATTGTCATCTACAGTTGATTCATAGAGACGTGCGAGTGGGCCTATGAAACTATATATGGCTGCCAGCCAGAAATGGACTTATATCTGTCGATACTACCCGCAGTCTTCGTGGTTGTCCCGGTACCATACATACCAACCCTGCGAGTCCGCATCGCAGCCCCCTGGCGATTTATAGCCTGCTTCTAGAGCCTGCTTGACAGCCTGCTCGATAGGCTGTGTGACAGCATGCTTGAGAGAGCCGCGCTTCGAGCAGAGTAGGGTTTTCCACAGGAATTCTTTGGCCGATGGCAATCTATGAATTTGTAGAAGCTTTGACTATCAGAACGCTCTAAGTCTGTAGAAGCTTTGATGAAAACATTGATGTGGCCAATCTACTTGGCTAAGTACTACTGGTACTGTGATCACCATCACTGACACCATCGCCATCATCACCATCGCCATCATCACCATCGCCATCATCACCATCGCCATCATCACCATCGCCATCATCACCATCATCATCATCACTATCATCACCATCAGCCCAAGACCAAATGTGTACATATAAGCCCACAATCGGTGGGAAGCAGGCAGCAGATTCTTCTGGAACATCTGAGTCGGAGATCTGCTCTCCCCGAGATCCAGTTGTCTACCATTCCTGCAGAATGGAAGGCTGCAATGGTCAACACCATGACCATGAGGCATCATGAGATCACGTCACGGTGGCCAAGAAACAAATATGGTTCAGACTATGATATCAACCGTCGTCATGATATCAGCCATCACCGTCCGCCACCTGCCTGCCTCCTCAGGCCTCTTATCACCTGACATCTGCCTCCTGGTACCTGGCGCCTGCAACTCAGCCAGTCTCTGGATCGAGCACCCAGGACCATACACGGAAGCATGTACTCAAGTGAGTTTGGAAATGTATTGCCTCTGAAGAGTGTAATGGAGAGCATGCTCGGGAGTGTACTTGAGAGCATCTTGAGAGCATACTTGGGAGTGTATAGTCAAGCACGATGGGAGGGTGGCATCCAGT
>Ga0307512_10000914_pt1 | contig 43450 bp, 45 predicted proteins | sample 14_EM_MG_FD_200267 | JGI IMG/M metagenome (GOLD analysis project Ga0307512, IMG submission 200267) | Populus trichocarpa ectomycorrhiza microbial communities from riparian zone in the Pacific Northwest, United States - 14_EM | ecosystem: Host-associated > Plants > Roots > Unclassified | place... | reverse complement strand
TAATGATGAGGAAGTGGTCTGAGGTATTGCGACATCGGATGATGTGGCGTGGTTTTGTTGATATGGAACTGTGGGGTGGTGTATAAGATCATGGTTAAAGATTTGGATGGTATATCGAAGCATGAAGAATGATTTGAGGGAGACAGATGAACTGTTTATACATAGTGGTTGTTGTGTGTTGGAGGATTTCCTTTTCGTCTGTCTTTACACGTTCTCTTGTATAGAAAAGCAAGTTATGACTTTGAATCAGCTCCGATTCTTGTCTTGTTCAGCCTCTCTCGATACAAACATCGACTACCTTGTCCCAATTACGATATCACATTATTGTCACCAATATCAGCTACGCCCAAACCCACCCATTACTGGTGTTGTACCCTGTCCCTTGGTTTCATGTGACTTAATAGTAACCGAAATAGTAAATCATTGAAATTGACATCAGAAAGAAATGTAAGATCAAATAACCCCGATTCATTTTCCCACCAAAAATTGAAATTACCTCTAGAGAGTTGATATTTTTGGGGGTATTAGTTTACATCTATCTGAGTCAATGCTGAGATTTTTTTAAAAAATTCCACCATATTTGCACTTAATACAGCCTTAACCCCAAGCTGATCCAACTTGATTCAAATCTTTACCAGCTTAATTCCATTACTCTTGTTTACTTTACACTACAAATTTTGCCTAACTTACTTAGCACTTCATATAAACTGTATTTCCTTTACCCTAAACTCTTCTTTTCATGCCAATCCGGTCCAAACCCATGGTGTTGAAATTTTCACTGGGTTGACCTGTAAGCTTTGTGTGGAGCGATGTCTCTCACAATTCCAGTCCCTTTTTGTCACTTCCGTTTTCATCTTAGTGCAATGGTGAGCCTGATTCGAGGCCAACAAAACCCGAACCTGGAGATCCTGAGCTGTAGTCTTTCACGGCCAACTCCAACCCGCTCACGTGCAGTGCTCCCGATCCCTTCACCAAAAGCCCGATCGCTACCCATACCATCCTCACACCATCGAAGATTCAACCACACATCTCATGTGGTGTGGTAAGTGCACAGGTGCAAGGCATTGGGTTACCTTCCCACCTTACCCCACAAAATTATGCTTCCCCAGATTTTATGGAATCGCTCAGCGTTGGGTGTTTGTTTAGAATGGATAAGGAGAAGTGCGTGACGTCGGTATGCGCACCATCCAGTGGAACCACGCACAAGCATTACATACCGCCTATCTCACGTCGTCTGGAGGAGGGATGGAAGAAGGGAAGGAAGGAAGTCGCACGTTCCATAACCCGGGAGCGTACCGCTCACTCGGAATGTTGAAGTCCTGTGCAATTCCGCATCCGAGCCTTGCGTTGACCACCCACCACTGCCATCCACCACTGCCACCCACTGGATTCTAGTCCTGTCCTTGATTGAAAATGCCCAAAAACAAGGCAGGCGAGAGCAACAACAATAATAATTTTCCACTTTTATCTATCGCGATGATCCCCCCTAAGTTGGTAGAAAATAATCCCCCTCTCGCTCATCCCCTTCCCCTTCGTCTGCAACTGTCTTCCCCCAACAAACCACTCACTTCACTTCTCTGGGCATTTATCTCCTTTCCGCACGCGATACCCATCTGCTTCTTCCCTCTTCCTCTTGACTCTTGCTTAAAAAATTAGTTTCGAAACAGGCGTACTAGGCTACTAAGTATTTAAGCGCAAACAGCAGTACGAGACTAAACCCTATCCTGCAACCATTCCATTCAAGTTCATATTATTGCTTTTTTGTTTTTTCCCCGCAAACAGGCCAGCGATTTCTTGCGATCGTGAGATCCCTCTGGTGTATGTATGCACAATGTGGCTTTACAGGAATTTGGGTTTTTGTGGGGTAAACTAAGTTACCTGCAGCAGCAAGACGTAAGAAGATGAGTGACAGAACTACCATATTATAACTAACACTCTACTTCCATTCTACTCTATAAATGTTCTACATAATTGTACTGGTATCAGAGTTTATAGAAAGGAGAATTGAGGACTACTTAGTACTATGTACAAATTAAGACAGTGCGACTTCCGTACTATACTGAACTTTCGTACAGATAGCCTAGAGTGCTGTAGTTGGTGTGACAGATGTCATTGTGGAGTCTCGAGGAACTAGCATGCATCATCATCACAGATACGAGGTGGTGTACCTAGATGGGTGACGATAGGCTTCGTTTGACGCCTGGCATGGTCCCCTTGGCTATTACGGTGTTTTTGTAAATGTTGCGCTCTGCTCGTGCAGGTATGGCTACATGTTCGCTGCTCACATCATCACCAGACTTGGGAAGGCGTGAAGGACCTTGAAGAAATTCCGAGGCATATTACGGCGTCTCTCTGCCACAAGAGATATGTTGGATGAGTTTGAGAATTCGTGCCCAGGCTGACATCCTGGGTTTCCAGCGTGGATGGCCCGGTACTATGAAGGCCCCGAATATAAATCCCTTTTCTAATACCCACAGACTGCCAAATTCAATCCTCACGTGAGCTTTGCGAGTGGGAGGAGCCACGAGAAAATATGGACCTTTCCAAGAAACGGTTTCGATAGTACACCGCGCCAGATTCCCAATGTTCCTTGAGTGAATGCTCCCGTGACGTTACTAGAATCGCTTGCTATTTCCCCCTAATTGAACCCCCTCCCGAGAATGAAAGACCTCTATTTCACCCGGAGAGAATATAAAATCTCAGTCTTTCATCTTTTTCCTAGGGCATTGCATCAGATCCTCGGTACACAATGGCCGGCCATTTTCATCAGTTATGCCTGCAATCCCGGCGTAATGGCGTACATTTCTTCTTGATAATGCGGGTCAGAAGGTTTAATAGACAAGAGCAAGGTAGCTAGTGCATAGTGGGATAGTTTGCGCGGATCTACAGAGAAGTTTGGTGGTGCTGAAGAGATTCTAGAAAACTAACTACCCCATAGCATGGTGATTTATTCCTGGGCTGCATTTCGTAGGAATTTGTAGAGTGATGAATGGGCTTTTGCATATTGACACGAGGTAACAGAAAGATGGCTTCTGTGGGTATTAACATATCTACAGGCAATTTAAGCTGAAGCTGGTGCTCATCGAGGGCGGCCGGAATGTTACATACATCCGTAAGAGGGCTGGCACACGAGCTGAAAACGGGAAGACCAGACAGAGTAAGTAGAACTAGTACATTCACGAAATGCACAAAACTCCTGGGGTGTTATCAGTTCGAGAAACCAACTGTGCAGAAATCCATTCCCCGCCGCCAAAACTGGGTATCTGTGTTTGGTTTCTGTCGGCATCTTGATGGACTGGCTCTAGATCTCAGAACAAAGTTTACAGAACAATCGAGATCTTCTAAAGAAACTCGCATCAGCCTCTAGGTATAACATTATGCATTATTCTTTTACCTCCAAGCAATATAAGTTTTTTGTTTACTTTTCACTCATTTTAAGGTTCGGGGCGTTGATACTAACTTGCACATGAGATTTACGGACCAACCTATGACTGCTCCGCAAAAGCGCACAACTTTTGTTTTGGAGAAGAGCGTACTATATAGAGGGTTTAATTGACTTGAATTCCATGCACTTCATCATCATTTCCCCAACATTGAATGCTGCCCATTCATCCTGCCCCAAAACCTTTGTCCCGTGGTGCACCCTGAACTCCAGATCGATCGAAGAAATTATACACATAAAAAGAAACAAAAGCTACAGGCAACAACGCATATTCGTAAAAAATGCACCCCATCGCTCCACCACCATCCCCACCACCATCCCCCCATAAGGCTCGGACAAAATGAAGTACAACCAGAAAATGAACTCCCAGGTATAATGATGTCGTTAAAAGAAAATAGTAAAAAATATGATGCAATAATACCCAATGCTCAAAAAAACTCCACCCAAGCAACAAACAAAAGTAAGCCTGCACGCGCCCTGGTCCCTAGAACAAAGATACTGCTAGCCAAACCCATGAAAAAACAACCAACACCGGAAACAAATCTAGACCCATTCCCCAACTTTTAGTGATATTTTTAATCCCTTACGTCCACACGAAATAAGACCCTGGTGAAGGTATATGCTTCGCTTCTATAATCCAATCCCCGTTGTTGAGTGTCGGAACAGTCCAGCTCTCTTCCGTGTCCTCGCGCGGCAAATGTCCAGGTATTGGCTGTACCAGGTCCCTGCAATGTCACCGGCTCTGGAACCAAGAAATGCGAACGTCATTCATCATCTCCCACCCCAAAAAGTAGAAGAAAAAAAGCTATTTGTTGAAATGTACAGAAGTCGGGTTCATCCTTGCCAGGATTGGTGTACCATTACTGTAGGTGAGATACTTTTCTGGACTGGTAGCCGGTACCTCGGCAGTATATGGTTCACCCCGGATGGCGTCAAAGTTGAAAAGTGTCTTTAAGCTGCCATGTGGAGCCGAGGCAGGGCTTGAGGTGCTTCGTGGTGTGTACTTCTCCTGATCGCTCTCCTCCGTTATTGGTGCATGGCAGCCAGTAGTGATTTGATCAGCCCGGGGAGAGACGAAGGCCGACAAGAACGGGGTGACGAGATCGATTGACCGCGGCGAGGAAGCAAATGGGTATGGCCGGTGAAGAGGAGGTAAGGGGCGTTGTTGTCCATATTGATAGCGGGTTGGCACTGGAACGGATGCGTGTGAGGTAGTCGAAATGGCGGAAAGGGTTAATATCGAACCGGCAGCCATTGTCCTGAGATTCTGGGGTCTCCGTGAAGGATGGTAGACAGTCGGGCTCTTTGTTGGTGAGCCCGATGATGGGTCAGTTGGAGATGCGTCGCCAGAATTTGGCCGTGATGAGGCAGGAGTGTATGTATTGATGTTCATCGCAGCCATTGATCCTGAGAGCGCATACTCATCAAATGACACTGGTCGTGGAGGCGTCGGACTGAAATGCTGTGAATAAGTCCTTGGTGGAGTGCCGTCGAGGAACTCTTGAGAGGGCGGTGGAGTAATGCTATAGGGATTGTAATACGGCATAACGGTCATACCATGGATTGGTATTGGAGGAGGCTTCGCCTGATCTTTGCGTTTGCATTTTTCGGAACAGAATAGGATGCTTGTATTCGGGACTACTATCTGCTTTTCGCAATGTGCACTAGAAAAAAGAGTTGTTAGCTACTTTATTCTTTCGTCCTTTGTTTTCTTGTTCTTTATCATAGGAGTTCGTGTACAGTGTGGTGGCGGTGGTGGCGGTGGCGGTGGTGGTGGTGGCGGTTGCATATATCTGTAAGCAATTAAGCTGTAAGCAGCAGCAGCAGAGCAAGGTCAAAAGACAGCTGCCGCCATGCTTTCCCCACACTGGTAAGGCGAGACAGCTTCGTTGCATCACCAACCGCGATAAAGAATCTAGACAACAATACCACACAAAATTGGTTGCGATGGTAAAGAAAGAAAACCCGCAAGACATGATGAGGGTGTGAGGAAAATATACACCTGCAATGTGTAACGTAAAAGGCGGGGATCGAACGTACCAAAACGGCAAAAAGCTCTGTGCCATGGAGGGATCCGAATCCGTAGTACCGGTGCTGTCGCGAGGAGGTTTCAATCCACGAGGTCGAGATCCGCTACTGTTGCTTCGAGGAGCAAGTTGAGGTCGAGTGCCTCGCGGTTTCTTATGGTTCGCCAGTTTGCCGGTTGTAAAATGTACTTGGGGGGGTAGGTGCGGTAAATAAATAAATCAAATCGAGCAAAAAAACCCTCAAGCAAGCACAATCTATGCTATTAAAGGGGGGGCTAACGCCTGTCGAGGAGGTTCGAATTTATAGCTGCCAAAGTAAGGAGAGAAGTATCCGTAGTCTTTAGCTTGGGGGCTCTCTGGAAAAGCTGTTGCAATATGTACTCGTGGTGCCTGGCCTGCGATACTTGTTGTGATGGGGGGAAGAAGGACGGCGGCGCTGGTAACAGGGCTAATTTTTAACCTTCTCGAAGCTCCGTGGAGCCAATTCGTCGATCCTTTTTGCGGGGCCCCAGGTTTTGGTATGAATCCTTTGTCTATAATCTTCTGACACGGGGCTGCTAGTATTGAATATCGACTAGGACAAGCCACGTTGTATCGGTAGGCAAGCTAAGCTGCTTCGAATACAATTTCTTGGGTTTTCGTTTTTGAGTATCCGTCACCGAGCGCAGTCCGACCCCACCGATTTGAGTTTCCGATGAGTGATTTTCGACTGCCGGGCTTTCGGGAAGGAATAAATTCGGAGCAATGGGCGGTGTAGGCGAGGGAAGAGTTGGGCGGCGGTATATGTAGCAGGACGGATGGTGGATAGGAGACAACTTCAGCAATTGAAGAGGGGAAATAAACTGTGAGCAGTTGTTGGCTGGTTAGGTTTGGTTTCGTTTTGTTGGTTGTTGAAGCTCCGAGCTCCATGGATTAGTGGATGTGCCCTGGCCTTTGTAGTCGATCTTCCAAAAGTAAGCTTCATTTCGTTCAACGGTGGTGCGCGCGGCAATTGGCAATCTGCCGGGAGCTTGTGTGATTTGTCTGCGCTTTGCGCTCTGTCTGTCTGTCTGTATGCCTGTCTTTTTTTTTTTACTTGATTGATTTCGCGGGGGAGGGGGAAAGAAGAGGGGCTACACGGAGCGGAGCGTGGAGAAATCGTTACTGCTCATGGTATCACACTGCACTTTCCTCGCGACAACAATAGCGCAATCAGTGGGAAGTCTGGTCGTCGGAGGAAGATTCGCCTGTCTCTGTCCGTTCTTTCTTTCGGTTGTCTCCATGTGCATGCAGCAAGCAGCAGCAAGCAGTGTTCGACTGTTGACTCTCCCGGTGCCTTCCTTGCCATTCACCGCATAGTGGCTAGTGGCTGGTGATTGGTTGCATCCTTTACCATCAAAAGGTTATTGTCCAAGGAAGGCAAAGCTGAAGCCAACGAACGGATTGAAGCCTGCTGTGGGGGGACTCAAAAACAAAGCAATCATGCATCTGCACGTAGTTGTGGGTTTTGTGATTCAATTGTCGAACAGTCACGGCACCGTTGAGGAAGGCTGTGTTTCTCCCGAAACCTTCCCTTCACCTCACCTCCCAACATACTAGTCAAGTTCGGATGCTGTTTTCCCCCCCCGCTTCGTGTACTTTAAGTTAAGTAATTAGTTTCGAGAAACCTGGGAAGCCCAATTGTCCGTTCGCATATTCGAGGTGTGAATGCTACTTATTAAAGTGCGACGCGCGTATACATTCGCAGAAGCACAGCTAGCTTGCCCAAAGCGCCTGACAAGCTCTGTACCAACGTGCAACTCTCACGATATGGCACCATCCATCGTATTCTGCCTGTTTTTTTTTTTCGCGTTCAGCTCCAAACTCTAAACCTATTTCCAAAAAACAAAATTACTTAAGTAATAGAGAAAAAAAGCTTCGTACCATCGCCGACTCAATTTTTGTAGTTCCAAAGGTCAAGGTCCATCGCCGCCCGTGGGAAACCATCTTCCATCCGTTCAACTCCTCAATTCTACTCTAGTCTATGTTCCACTTCAATTTCGACTGCATTCCTGAACATCTGTTTCCCTGCTGCTTACCAAGTAGGTACGTCTAATAACTTCTTCTCATTGGTACCCATCTGGTTCGGAGGGCAAGTCCGAACACAAACAGAAGCACAATGACCAACCATCTGTACGGACAAAACGCAATCCCTCATTATCTGCTCCATATTGATTGTGCTGCAATTGGAAAACCTTCTGCAGTTTCAATTCAATCTGGCAAGTATTCACTAGCTTTTAAAGTATTCAGGTCACCAGTAAACAACTGCACAGACTGCAAACAAAACAATCAGCGATTTGCCGATTCTCAGCAACAGTACGTCAATTGCACACCGGTGTACTCCGTCATAATAGCATTGCGTAACTAACCGCGAAAGCGATCAATCGATCGAAGAAACACATCGAAATCCAGTCTCCATCCCGCGATCTCGATATAAACAATCGCACAAATCATCCTCCCCTTGATACATATTTAATGATTTTTGCTTTCCCCACTCACTCGCACACACGCACTGATGCCTTAGCAGGCAGAAAAACCCACCGCTACACCGACGTTACCAAGGCCGTGACCCGAATCACACGTGAATCTGCAATTGAGAGGTACTAAGGCGCCCCAAAAATTATAACAATAATATGTAATAAAATATTACCAAAAATTATTTTTCCCTCCGGACAATAACCGTACAACACTGCATTAATTCGGTACACATGCTTTACTTTACTCCCGCGGAATTCGGAACGTAGCCGTACTTCTACCGAAAACCCTCTCACTTACTTCACATACTTACAGGCTCCTGGGTGATAAGGAAAAGTAGGATATCTGGAATTCATCGTCTTCACTTATTAAATGTACGTACCTCGCACATTCTGTCTAGATCTACTCTGCCTGCAGCAAGTGTGGTATGATATATCATGTATCAACGCACGAGGAAACCCATTTCGTGATGGATGGTGGTGGTAGAGATGGAGTTGGAGTTCCCCAATCCGGAAACCGAGCAATATGGGATGTGCCAGCGTTCTGGAAGCTGGTTCGTTGGGGGCTGAAAACTAACAGGGTATCTTGAAGGCATAGATAGTCAGGTGGACCGCGCTCGCGAACGATATATGACACAAGTCTCTCATGGCTCACATCTTTGAAGTAGGTTGCATAGATTCAACATCTGCTTGATGCATGAAAGCGGAGGGCATCATACAACTAAATGAACAAAACTTAGGGAGGGAGAGAGAGAGGAAGGGAAGGGAGGAAAGAACGATGACGACAGATTGCACTGGAGGTATGCAAGCCATTCAAGGAGTCCTCGGTTTGTTCCACTCCTTTCAACGTTACTCTATCTGAGTGCTTATTTTGCTCTCTGTTACAGATCAGACCAGACTATCCGAACACACCGAAAATCCCTATATATGCACCTGCGGGTGCGGTAGTTAGTACTTCTCTCTATCGGCTTCTCGAAACTTGTCCGGCTAATTGTTTAACGGCATCATCGGGCAGGCATAAGCTCTAGACCCAGTTTACAAGGCGTGTGGTTCGCATGAACAAAAGAAAAACGAAATTCCGCTACCTCCGGTCCAACCGGTACAATCTCCTCTCGAATGGAAAGAGAGATGACAAGTTCAGTCCAGGATTGATTGATTGAGTCAGGGCGCGGTACAGGGGGTAATATACTGCGTTGGATAATCTCAGTGTTATTTTTTCCTCCACCTTTTTCTCTGGATCCATTCGAGGCACCTTATTTCCAACTTCGCTCCAACTCCTCACCATCGTAAGCTGCGCAAACGGACCGCGGGGCATGCACTGCGAACTACCTACATGCCGAATCTGCCGTTGTGCAACTTTAGGCCTCCACCCCTAGATGGCTTCAGAGGAGCGGAGATGAATTTTAGGTTGAATAAGAATCACCAACCGCGCAACCACTCCACGCACACGCCCCAAAGGTCCTAGCCTTTAGGCACCTCTCTATCTAAACACTGACCCGGGTTGCCCTCTTCATGGTTTGCATATAGCTGCACATTGTATGCATTCACATGGTTGGTTGAGCGAGGGGGATGGATTGGGAAAAACGAACCTTCGCTATCCGTTCGCCTGAAAACAATAAAACGCAAGGAGCGTGGTGCCGGTAGTTATTTGGGACCGGGGGCAGGGGGAGGGGGGAGGTTATGATATCAGTATGGGAATGAATATACGTATGTGCAGTGATCCCTTTCCTCTTCTTATTCTCTTTAACCCGTTCATGCAGATCACCCGGCATCCCATATTTAGACAAGAGATAAAACGAACACCTAAGCGGACAGATGGTAGCCATATTGGCCACGGTCGGTGAGTGCTGATGATGCAGGTGTGGTGGTAATCTAGCTCTTTATCTATCTATCTCTTGCATCGCTGGGGGTGGAGGGAGGGGAAGAGTTCACTTCTGCTTTTATTATTTATTTTTTACATGTGAAATCCGTAGTCACTCAGCTCCTCATACTACCGATATGAAAAATGATATGTGTAGTGAGGGTGGGGAAGGCGTGTGGTTTTATCGTGTCGCATCGTATTGCGACCGGACAAAACGTCTATCTCACAACGTCAATCGTCGTCCAAACTTTCGGGACCAGATAGACGTCAGACTGGGGTAGCATGGGTTGCGCGCGTCCAATCAATCGGTCCTGTACCCCGCAAACCACACCATCGACGTGCGTCGATGGACTTAATCTAAGTTGGGAGTGGTAGTATGGTTGCTGCATGACAGAACTAACGTACCCTACGACTTCCCGTTATCTCGCGACTTGCGGGCGTCCGTGACGTACTCCCCTCTGAGATGGGGCTAGCATGCTTTTAGAAGGAGGCTGATAGATGACTGCAGCAAAAAATATTGATATACTGTAGTTAATGAAGTCTGCCCCGCCACAACATACTCCGATTTAATTCTCAACCCCTATGGCGGTGTGTAAAGAAAATAGAAATAGCAACAAATCGTGACGCGTTTTGTGGCGTTCTGGCTGCAGCAACACTAGCAGCACGGAAGCCTCACGGAAGCATGATGGAAGGGATGGAGGAAAGAGGCGTTGATAGCCGAGCACCGCTGTTTGGGGTTGAAGTGCCACAGCAACCAGCAACTAACCCAATATAATTCCCAAGATCTGGATGTGTGCTAATTCTGGCCTTGTACCCCGGCCCTTGATCTCACGTGATTTTATACTAACCGAAATGGTGAGTCTGATCCAAATTGAGACTATGAAAAAAGTGAGGAGAAAGGGCTTGGAGACATTACACCACCAAAAATTCAAATTACCTCCAGAGCTGAGCTTTTGGGAGGTATTAGTGTATATCAACTTGAGTCAATACCAAGTTGTTTCTAAAAAATTTGAGTACATTTGCAGTTACTGTAGCTGTAACCCAAAGATAATCCAGTTTTAATTTAGGCTACAGCCATCTGAACCCGGTCAGTTATCAGGAAAACCTTTGGCATTATCATAAGCAAGCTACATTACATCAGCAAGATATATTTAAGTTGCTGGGAGTCTCCAGAAGTTTGTGAGTGGAGGTACAGTATAAACTTACAAGTGTCAAATTGGGAGAAAATCAGATACTAGAAAGACTTTCTGGTTAGTTGTTAGTGTAGCTAGAATTTCAGATAATAGTTACAGAAGAACCATTGGAGTGAATGTGATGAGTTTGGAAGCATATTGGAGTACCAGAGAGAATTTTAGGTCCACATGGGACTATCACTGAACCAAGGCAGAAATCTCAAATATAGTTATCCTGATATTTAAATGCTTTCAAATCTTCTTTGATATGACTGTAGGTGTTATCTTCCACTTTCAAGATGATAATCAAAACTCCATTACTCTCTATAGTAAATATGAACTCTGGATTACTGTTTATTACCAGCTTCTAAATCAGACTATACTAGCTAACATGTTATTCCAGATTGTATTTTTTATATTATTACTTTAAGGACCCAAAGAAAAAGATAACTGATTCTTCATATAAATGGCTGATATACTAACAAATTAACTTGACTGGGCAATTGAATGATATTAATTGAATATAGTATTAAGATCATTTACTATATCTCCAAGTCAATTTGGGTTGATGAAAGTAGAAATATACAATTCATTAATCATACAAAATAGCTAGATATGTTGAATGTATTTGCAGAAAGTTTGAATCTCATAAAGAAGTAAATTTCAATTCCAATGTCATATGGCTTAATTTGTAATATCTGACCAAGGTGGAATGAGTTATGAGCAAGCTGTAATATAGAATGGAGTTTGAAAGACAATGCAAAATTAATTGGGTAAAGAAACAGAATACCACCAGAAAAAGAGAAGTACCTGATGGAAAGAACTGCATGGAAAAGTGAAGTACTACAGAGTGTAATGGAGGAGTGCCAAGTAAAACACAGTAGTGCCAATCCAGGGTGAAATATACCAATGAGTATTCAGGAATATCTATCCCAGTAGATGATCACTGAAAGCAGATGGTAGGTGGTATGATGCTACTGACCAAGGCATAAACGATAATCACAGTGGCTTCCAATTGAATATATTACCAGGAAAAGGTAATATTTACCTCAATATGAATTTTGATAAAATACAAATGTAACTATCTGTCCAGTGACATATTCAGATGGCATATGATGAATAGATGTGGCAGCTAGCACTCAAGTCTGATGAGCAATAGGTTGAAATAAGTGGAATGTGGTAGAGTTGTACTCCAAGCTATTAGTAGCATTGAAAAATCGTTGGTAAATTAAATCCAGCACTTCCACTTTGGTGGACAATGATTTCTTATCTTCCATAATCTTTGAAAGTAAAGTATTATCAAACAGAAGCTCTCTATCCTACACCTGAAGTTTGGTTTTAATGTTTAAATTCAGCTGGCAACTGTAAACCACATTTTGACAAGCTCCATCTGTCAATTATTTTTGAATAGTCCTAATTTTTAGTTGTAAGTATTTATATTTTAGACTGTAGTCAATATTGTAAGTGTGATAGAGGTGAATGAACCAGATTACAACACTTACAGCTTCTTGTGTTTGCTGATCTACATTAAGAAATTGACCATCTGGAAATTGACAAACAGACTGTATATCTGCATAACATCAGCGAAATGAATTTTAGTCACTGGGAACCTCTGGGAGTATTTGGGACAGGTTGAACCAGAATTCCAGAGTGGTTAAATCCCAGAGTTAACTGGACCAATGCAGTGGCATTCAGGTGCACCTGGGAGTACAGGTATCAATCTAGAAGGACCAAGTAGGTCTGGTGATAACCACAGTGTAGTAAACTGGAAGAGCTATGAGTCAGAGAGTCTGTTGTCAACACTTTGCCACACCTCTTGTGGCACCCAGAGGAAATGGGTGATAAAGAGCAGTTCTGGCTAGCAGAGCATAGGAACAAGGTGAGTGGATATAAGAGGCTACCCGGCCATGAGGAATGACTCAGATTGAGTGGATCTACATCAGCAAAATATATTTTTGTCACTGGGAGCCTCTGGGAGTGTCTGGGAGTTGTTGGACCAGAATCACTGGGTGGTCAAATCCCAGAGTTTACTGGACTGGTGCAGTGGCCTTCAGGTTTACCTGTGACCAGGAGCGAAACATCTACGTAGACATAGGAGGTTTTGTGACAACCAGAAGAGCACCTGGGAGCGCCAATGACAAACCTGGGAGTGTTGACAACAAGCCTGGGGGCACCTGGGAGCACCTCAAATCAGTGTAGAGCAGGCTGGGAAAAACAACCTCTTCTGTGGGAACTCTGCAGTTGTGCTTGCAAATCATAGCTACCACTTATCGTTGAATGATTTTGAAAACTCATGTATTCAGATTTCATGCTTATCTATGTATCTATGTATCTAAGTATCTATATAGCTACCAATCTACATACAGTATATCTGGCCTGGCAGCAGGTGGAGCTTGAGAGTGATTAGTAGTGGCAATGAATCAGGGTAACCCACCAGTGGTCCGGGTTCGGACCGCAATCATGGTACGGTTTGGATTTTGAACCATCCAAAAACCCGACCTGTTGCCTCTTGGCGGGCTAAACCTGGACCCGTACCCGTCAACATGCGGGTTTTGCCTGGTTTGGCGAGACCAGTCGGTTACAATCTCCGGTTGTGGTTTCCGGGTTTTTCTATTGTTGGTTGTGTTCAGACATCCTACTGCTAATCTCAAAACATTGGCTTTGTTATGTCATTATCTTGTTTTGATGTATTGGCCGCCTTTATCCTCAAAAACAAGAGAGATATGCTCCCTGCCCCATCCTGAAAATGGGAGTCCATGGAGCATCAACAATTTTTGGTCTTGTAAGTCAGGTAATTGATCAGAGCCGCAGTCGTTTTAATGCGTACTGAAAGTATTGGCTGCCTTAAAGAACAAAGAAGCTAGCTGCAACGTTGCTACTCTCTCCTAACAATGAGTGTCAATGGAGCATCCATGATTTTTGGTCTTGTAAGTCAGGGTATTAAATAGTGATTTGGTTGTTGTTATATATAATTGCAGTATTGGCCGCCTTTATAGGCCAAAGAGAAAACCACATGCTCACAACCCAATCTTGAAAATGAGCGTCAATGGAGCATGAAAGATTTTTGGCCTTGCATCATGGTTAATCACAGCGCAATGTGGCCATGACTGTCTATATACAAACTTTTGACTGCCGTTATAGGCTAAAACTGTCAGGAACGCTGAATTGCAGGTTTGAAAATGAATTAAGTTGTGAATGTCTGGGAGGCTGTTGCGGGAACATCTCTTGCTTATCTGCCTATGATAGCTGCCAACCCGCGGCTTACAGATGTCAGTGATGAAGCACCACATATATTACCCAGGATGCAAGACCAAAAATCATTGACACTCCATTGACTCCCATTTTGCACCGGACGTATCCGCACAATGCAAGAATTCAATTTGGCATAGAATATCAGTAATGGTGTGTTGGCAGCCATTCTATCATTTTCATCTAATTTCTCCTTTATCACTACATTGTTCTTTAATAATCAATTTAAATATATCCTATAAAATATACTTTAACGTGTCCGCTAATTGTAGACAATAATAAAACTCAAATATCCTGTTCCTTTCAATCAATGCTCGTCCTCACTGTCAGGTTCGCTCAATAGGCTGCTCTCATCTGCAAAATTGATGTCAGCTGCATTTCCACGCAACGGATAGTGTACTAACCAGTGCATGTTCCTTTCTCAGTCAGCAAATCTGGAATAGAGACTTTATTGCACTTGCGATCCTTGGCATATGCAACAAGATTGAAAAATCAAGTGTTGGAAGAGGAGTATGTATATACACATATCCGGGTGGCATACCGTCGATTTCGGAACCTCAAGCTCCCTCATTACCACCAGGTGGAGCAGGGGGCGTTCCGGGTGGAGGCACCGCCTGTTCTGATGGAGGTGTACCCCTACCTTTGAGCCTCTAGCGTGTCTGCGGATTATTTGCTTTACCATTTTGGCAAGGAAGGCAGCCGTCAATCTGATTTTCTTGAACCATTGCCAGGTGTCTTTCTATCGCAGCCTTTACCTGTTTATGCCCAGGAAACTCAACTCGGTGCTTCTGCTCTTCTCGGAGTTTGGTGCGAGGCATCTCGATAGGCTGTTGCGTTTCCTCCATTGCGGCATGCAAAAACCCTCCTTGGGCCATTTGGGCCACATTCAAGGCAAGGCGCATGTCGGACTGTTCTAGCTGTACCCAACCTCCTTGCCTTGCCATAGTAGCTGACATGTTGAAAACCTACAAGAAATTAGTCAATTCTAAAAGTGAGATTCAGCTATCACCTAAACCACAGATTATTCTGTAGCCTCCGCTAGGGTCTTCAAAGCATCATTTGTCCACTCTCGGGGACCCTTATCACAAAATGTGTCCGCGACATTCCCAGTGCTGAGATCATTTTGATGTTCAGTTTCGCGGACTGTGCAGGCAAATGCCTTGGCTGACCATGGAGGTTTCCCATTACGAGCAGTGATAAATTGGTCACGGAGATCTCTACGTGCACCAGTTGTACATTATATTGTGTGTTGACAGCTGTCTACCTCAGTATCGAGCTACTCACAATCGATCGCATGCCGCTTTCTATTCTCGCTGCTTCTGGTTTTATGTACCATTGTCAAATGTTTGTTTTGGGTCATATTTTTGGTCGCTGCATTGGCAACGTTGCGGTGGACTAACATGTGTCTGTGTTGCTGCTGTGCCTTGGCAGGTGGCAAATTGGATGAAGTGGCTGTCATTCGGCTCGATTGGGATCTGCTCCCACCGGCTGAGGTGTATGTTGAGCCATGACTTGCAGTTGTGGTAAAAGTGAGGAAGATGATAACGAAAAGAAGTGGGAAGTTATGAGGAATATATAGTTAGATTCAAGTCGTAACAGAATGAGTGACAGCCAACTTGCACGTTTAACTCAAGAAAAAGCCATCTGTGTATAGCTGCAGGCCGCAGGTGATTCCGAAGATCCCACGATTTGCAGTAAGTTGGTCGGATGCTGTTTGCTTGTGTACCGGTATATATTGAGGTGAACGACAGCTGAAATCACTAGTTTGATAGATATAGAAAGGACAAACTTCAACCGAAAGGAGGTCTGGTGATGTTTGTGTCAAGACATCCCCGGGATCTTACATGAAACAAATGCTAACCATGAAGTCATGTTATCCGGGTAGCATTAGTATTCCCACTGAAGTGACGATCAAAACGCTGATTTTGCTTTGTTCAAGTTGATCAAACTTACCAACCTTCACATAAAGAATGCAGCTTGCCTCCATGTCGTCCACATCTTGCAACACCCGACATCTCGCCCAACAACATCGTGGACACAGGCTACCATGGTCAATGCTGCGAAAAGGACCTTTCGCCACTTCCGGCGGAGGAAAGATGAGAAACCCACATTTTAAATAAAGAATAGAAAGAGAAATCGATCGAGGATTATGTGGATAAAGAGACAGCTGTTCCATGGAAGCGGGTTCAAGATGCCGAGACAGCAAGTATAGAGGAGCATGACGATATGAGAAATGCTGAAAGGGTGGGATCAACAACCAGAAAGCAGGAAATCACATTCGAGGAGATGTTGAGTGCTATTGGAGACAGGGCGAGCGACATCAGCAAAATATGAATTCGTTTGGAAGTCATAACTCAATGACTCAGCTGTTCTGAACAGCCACACGGATCCTTCCAGAAGCTCCCAGAAGCTCCCGAACAGGCTGAATGCAAAACGATGTGCCTCTCAGATGCTCTGAGAGTACTTTCAGGTGCTCGTCAACGCTCCTGACATAGCGGAATGGAATACAAGAATATTCTCAAGAGTATGAAGTCGTCTTCAGAATGCTACAAAATCATGCCTTTAAGGTGGTAAAATGTCGGAGCTGCTGGGACTACAACACTTGTCTCCAAGACAATGCCGGTGCACCTGGAGCCAGACTCTCCGGAAGCGGTAATATATATTGTCTATATCGAATAGTACAATTCGATAAACTATCTCACATCTACACACCTGAATCAGGCATTCTAATCTAATTAATATACAGTCCAGTAGGTATCTAAATCAACATGATTATTTACAAGCCATACGCTATCAATGCCGCCCGATGCAGCATTCTCCCGCACCAAATGTGCCGGTCCAACTATTGCTCCAACGGGTACATTATGCATCCTATTCGTTTGTTTGACAACCCGGATGAACCCATCAACCCAATCAGCCCAACTATGAAGATCTTTGAACTTTGTTGGAATCACCACCGCATATTCTTGAGCTTGAGGACATAATACCCATTGTCGAGTCGTCTGGCACGTCTTGGAAAAGATTGATAATGCTTTCCCTGCTGGCAGGCGCTCCTGGAATTGGAGGATCTGATTCGGTGGAGTGCAGCTGAATTATAATACCGGAAAAGAAGGAACTCATCCTTGGAAGGTGTTATCGAGGTCATTCTCTCCACTTTGCGTATACTGGACCCAGATGTTATGAGATTCAGACATGATCCCTTGGTTGGCATTGGTATATTCTACCTTGCAATCAAGTCCCAGACGCTCAACAGAAGTAGGGTTGTGAAATGGTTGGCGGTAATACAACAGCCAATTTTGGAGTTTAATAAATATACTTTCAAGGAGTACATTCTGATTGTATCTGAGCACGAGTCCACTTACTTTGTGTCCCCAGTCCTCCTCAATTTGTGCGCGGAATAGCTGTCCAATGATGGGAATTTCGAAGTCTTCCGATGCATCTCTGAGTGAGGTTAATTTGATACTTCTGCACACTCCGCAGACATGTGTTTCTCTCAAATGATATACCTGCTGTGATACAGGGCGGATAATGGGCTCGTCCTCAATTGTTTGGAGACATAAAAGATCGGCTCTGCGGGTACTTCGCCGCTTATCGGTAGCGGACAGCAGATTGAAAACTTTTGCCGAGTCAATATCGTACCAGCCGTGGAGTGCAAGATATGATAGTGTCTCCTCCATACTGTCAAGACCAGTACACTGGTCATTGTGCTTGAGCATCTGTTGAATGAAATTGACTTTGATGGTAGATCGATATGCCTCGTTCAAGTTGGCGATATGTAGCCGTTCAGAAATATCGGTGGTGAAATTGTCACCAGAACCCATTCGCCGAATTGACTCTGAGTTATGGCTCACATAATGCATCTTTGGTTATCCGAAATGTATTACGCGTTGTTGAATGGATTTCCGGAGCGCCCGAATGCCAATTGTCTCCCAGCAAGCTGCAAACTTGATCAAACAGATGGAGATTTCCGTCTTGAACCCCTTCTGTTCATTCGAGGTGATGCCATAAATCTCCCTCTCCAGCTGGGTAGTGACCCGCTCCATATCAGCCAAGCTCCAGGTGGTGGCTTCTGTCTCAGCATCGGATAGGCGGATCTGAAATTGCAGTCGCTTGTTGGCTGTGATGTTTGCAGCTCCGTAAGCCTCGTCTTCGGTGGCACCTTACATTAGGGCAAGGTCTTTGGCGAATTTGCTTCAGGGACCGGTTGCCTTGGTCCCGACTTCCTGCAGTAGTTGTCACTCATGACGTTCTAATAATTTATCGAAAAGCTTGTGTTTAGCAGGTGTCACTTGATGGATTTCGCGCTCCAATCGCTCTATTGCCCTCTGACGATCAGCATCTGACCAAGTCGTGGCCGCTTGTGGGACTCTGTTCAGGCGCACCTGAAATTCCCTATGTTTGGTTGTGGAAACCTTTCCAGCCCCATACACTACAGCCTCCATTGCTGCACGAATCTTATGAATCCTTTGTTCGCGTAACAGATGGGATTCCCTTGCCAACAGGTCATCCACTTTGGCCTTTGCAGACTTTGACATGTTCTGTTGACGAACAATCCCCTTCTTCGTGTAAAATTGCTTGAGTACACCGTCCAGTGCTTTGAGCGATAGGTCTGAGTGATTCTGTTGGCTAACAAGTAGAGAGAATTCACATAATGCCTGCACTGCTCCCATTACCATTTCATCAGAGGCTGTTTCCGCCGCAGTTTTCCTGTCATCTTTGGAGCAGACAAGAATTGGAGCACAATTCACTGCCAGTGTTCTGATCATTCCATGGATCTCTTTACCTAGCCAGGTGCTGCTTTTCAATGCATCAAATGGTCTAGAGAAGTGCTGGAGACCGGGATATCGTGGCACCAATGTGAATTGATTGTCAAATTGTTCCTTGACATTTCTAGCGTTCAGGTATTTGAGCAGCCAGTGCAATAAGTCCTTAACTGAACCCAGGAGCAGCTGATGCAATTCATCAGGCTGCCAAAGCCGATATACATTGCAGAGAGGGTATTGCCAGAACTGGTTGCGGATTGGGTGGACACCGAGAGTGTGCAGAGCATCAATATGATTGTCCTCCAGCAGCTCCGAGTAAACATGCTGGTCTCTTGAGTTATCGCGTGGTCGAAAAGCGGAATGCCCCATCGGCGCACCTTTAGTAATTTCACACACCAGGCATGAGCCATAAGAGACTTGAGCAATCATGACTTGTTCCGGATAATCCCCGACCCAGGCAGCCAAAAGAGGGTAACATTGTCGCTGGAATCCATCTGCACAATCCCATTTCAAGCCGGGGCCAGAGATGTGAAGATGCCTCAGTTGAGAAAGCACGGTTCCAACTGCGGAATGCCATGCCTCGTCAATGTTTTTGGCACCTTTTGGGGGACATGGGATCAGCCCGGCATGAATCCAGGCGCGCTTTTTTGGTGTACGGCGGATATCTTTTTGAATATTACCGATCGTGAGATCCAGCAGCCAGGCATGCTGATCGCCTGAACAATTGGTCAAGTGAGTCTTGTCGGATGCACGTATGACTGGCACCATCATCGCTCCGGCAGGAAGTTGATCTTGTGTATCCCACCACAAATTGCCCATGTTCATCTTGCTGTAGATTCGACGACCCTCGGAGTCAGAGAGGCGCACCAGTTCAAAATCGAGGTGCGGCTGAAATGGGAGATGCGCCAAAAGGAATTGAATACATTTGAAAATATCTCTGTAGAATAATGTTCAAAAGATATGTGAGTCATCTTCAATCCAACTATCATCGCAGAGCCCGAAATCGAGTTCAGTGAGCAGCTTTCATAGGGCATCTGCTGATTGGAATGAATCAATTCTGAAGTTGTCGCGTCCACGGCTGAGATGTAGATCTATCCAGGTTTTTGTCTGCTGGCTAAACGACTGACCCTGCCGAAAGTCGTGTGCGGACCGACATGGATGCCCTTTGATTCCATTGTTCTGAGTACTTGCGATGCTTGTTGTACAATCCAGTTGCTTTGCGATATGCTTTCCCTCCCGCATTTGCCAGTCGAACTACCTGCCTATCAGCTTGTGTCTTTGTTGGATCAGGGGTACTGGTGAGATCAGGCTTCCAAGGGTCGATAGGTTCTTCGTCAGCAGTCTCTTCAGGTGGTTGTGCACCCTGTACATTGTCTATGAGTGAATCGTTAATTGGCAGTTTTTCGTTGGCCATTCAGGTGCACCTACTGTAGTCAAACCATGATGGCTCAGGGTGATCCCTGCTGGCAGGTGGTAAAATCCTGTTGGGTAATAGCCCTTCATTCATTGATATTGGGTGATATTGTTGATAGTGAGCTTCCAGTCGGGTCTCGTTGCATAATGTCATTTTGCAGATCAAGCATTTAAGAAGTTTCTGGTCAGTGTTGACCATATTTAAGAAATGCTCTGTGTTCTGACGAATCTTGATGCTGCTTTAGGGGGTATGGTTTGTTGCTGGGTCTGAGCCTCAGGGATATTGTTTCAAAGCGAGCTAACTCAGGTTAGCGTATCACTATCAAAGCCGCATCACACCCCACCAAATGTAGATGAGGGGTAAAACAAAGTCACCTCACGATCAGTTGTCTTCCCATACTAGGATAATATCTATCAAATTCCACAGAATGATGTTGCACATCATCTACTGAAAATTGTCAGCAGAGATAGTTTCTTTTGTCATCACTGCGATCAACTTTTAATACTGATCACCAGGTGCTACCACGATCGGCCTTATCGCATACTACGTCATTGCAGCAGTGTGTAGATTATTTCTACGCTCGAGCCTCAAGCAGCGCATAATATCAGCTTAATACATTGAATAGGTAAGTTTCCAAGCTGGCTGTATGCCCGCTCAATGATCATCGAGAACTGATGGGCTGGTAAGATGTTTTCTTCAGTATTGATCCTTGACTGGTAGGTGGATCCTAAGCAGACCATGAAGTCTACACAAGGAGCTCAAAGAGACGCAATCACTGTTGCTGCTCGACGAACAGGCCTCATATTGAATGAAGTAGTAGGTCGTACACACACAGTAGGAGTGTAAAATGCCTAGTCATGCTAACCTTCCAACCGGATATAGTTCTTGTTGCTTTCCTGGAGATATCATGCCGTATCCCTTCTATGACCTTTACAGTCATGAACGGATCAAAGCTGAGCTTCTATCCAAAATCCTGGTGTACTAGTTTGAGCAGATAACACAGAAAGCCAGGACATGTGTGTTATGATTCCTTTTTCTCAGCCGGGTTTCATGGGGTCAATGGTGGAGTAAAACACCTCAGTTCATGACAAATAAGATGGATATAAGAGGCGTTCATTCCACTGAAGGTCACTGCTACCTTCGATATTCTCAACTATACTCCGCTTCATTCGAAATCACCAATTGAATTGATTATTTGATCAAGACCATCATTTGTTCACATACGATATCGACAAATGCATCGCCACCGAAGATAACCAATATGGGTCCACCGGGTGGCCTGTTTGGCTCACAACAACAACGCCCAGATGTCAATGTGGGAGCATCAGATAATCACGATGGAAATACACCGAACAAAGACACTCAATTCGGGCAACCCACCAATCCATTTCCTCCACCACCGGGGTATAGTTACCAGCTTTCGCAGCCTCCATTCCCAGGCGCTCCCCAGTTCTACCACCATGTCCCATTCAACAAGACACCAAGCTCACAACCAAGCTCCGGTGCAACCCAAAGATATGCGAGTTATGGGCCACTGTGGCAAGCATACGATTTCCCCCAAGGAGGTTATGGTGGACCACAAATGGTCCCCCCTCAGCAATTCACCGGACAGGGGCCGTCATCTCCAGGCGCACCTCAAGTGCCTCCAGCACTGCCTGGAAACATTCCAGTTATTTGGCTGACCTCTTCCTCCTCAACTCCTTATGGACAAATTCCAGGCACACCTGAGAGACCCTCCATTAGCCTGCCAACGAAACGATTTCAGCCGGTAGCGGAACCGCACAGGACAGATGTTGCGGGGATTGCGGACTTGCCCCCATTACCAGAGATTGCTTATGACGAATTCGATGCAGAGTATTAGAGCGATGATTTGTCAGACTTGGGCGGGGTGAAGGCAAAGCCCCAATCAGCTTGAAGCAAATAGAATTCTCCTTGAAGCAATTTGCCAAAAGGAAGGGGCAGCCCAACTTTAGTGCATTCAACAAGTGGAAGAAAGTATGGGTGGCTGGGTTGCTCGAGAAGAAGCATCGGTCCATTATCCCGGGACAGAACCATTTGAAACAGCAGCAAATTGGACCCCTGCACTGGGAGATGGCAGTTGCAGATTATTTGGAGACTTTCGACAAGTGGCTGCCTTTGGAAAACTTCAATAATGCCGAATGGATTCGGCGACAATGAGTTGAGATGTTTCTGAAGAAATGTGCAAGCGAGGTTCGGGAGGCGACGAAGAGGGGAAAACGAGGCAACAAGTGACCGGCGACGGATTCGGGAGAGCGCGTGGGCAAACAAGCGAGAGGTAACGTCCCTGTGTTGCGAAATACAACTTTCATGGTTGTGATTCGTGGAGTGCCGAACGGCAACAATGACCCGACATCTAGCATGCAACTCCAAGCTTCGTACACAGATGTGAAGCACTGGGAAAAGTTGAGTGATTTCATCGAAAAAAATTGTGGCTCGAAAGAACCATACTGTCTGACTGCGTTATACAAATGCAACCTGACGCAGGAAGAATTGGACGAAGAGTATATGGGATTATATGTACCAGGGCAAATGATGAATGACCCTCCATATGGTCAGATATCATACAACAGTTCCCTTTCAAATGCCTTCAAGTTGAAACTGGGACATGATGGGCAACTATTTTTGGTAGAAATGAAGGCAGCTACAGGGAAGGAGATTGCCGAGCACGTCATGAGACCGGCCAAGGTAATCCTCGCTAGCCTTGTTACGGTAAGTTATGCCGACTGCCAATCCGTATACTTAGACTTCGGAGGGATCTGATGAAAATGAAAGAGTGGTGGATGTGGAGACAGGTGGGAAAGAGATTCATAGTATTAATGTAAGTTCTGATTGAGTAAATAGAATTGATTATATACCACATATAATTGGGTCCATATGCTTGTCTGTGAAATACCTAACATCGTGATGAATTTCAGGAGCGCCGGAGTATGAGCCTATCTGCCCAACTGACCTCGGAGCAACTGAAAGAGATCATTGAGGATGAAAAGACGGCTGACCAAAGTGCAAGAGAGGTTCAGGAGCAAGTGCAGGATGGCGAGGAGGTCCTCGATCCAGATAATACCAGTTCAATCATGAGCGCCGTTCTCAACACAATCAACAACGAATTTGAACACGAGTGTCTTGATGAGGTGGTCAGGCTGCTGAATGCGCATCAGATTCGCCAATCAACATATGACCGTGTTCCAGGCCACAAATATTCAATTCCAGGCCTGCCGGGAATTAAGTTTCTGGCGCACCAGATGTTGGCCATCTGGTTCATCATGAGGAGATGGGTATGGGATGCTGATATGCCAGGAGCACTGGTGGCCAATGAAATGGGTCTTCGAAAGACTTTCACCTCGGTTGCAGCAGCAATGCATTGCACACTGCTGACTGAGAAAGTTGTCATGGGGTTGCCACCGTCCATTGTGAGGGGGAATACCCCGGACGAGTGGGTGATTTTGGCGGACAATGACTTACCTGGCATTGTCGGTGAAGAACGGGAGTGGTATCCGCTCCAGAGATTGAATTCGGTGCCCTGCTGCCTGTTGGAGATACAGACAACACCACCACATGGGCATCCGGCACTTATATCGGCCCATGAACCAATCTTGGTAGTCACAATGCCCGGAGTGGCAGAGACTTTCAAGACTGTCATCGATGAGATGACACATGGAACCGATTTGAAACTCGTCAACTTGTTGCACGCCGAAACTGCAAATCTCACCCACGAGGATCTGAACACCAGCATTGACGAGCCGGAAAACAAATTCAATATCCACCGTGTGTCGTATGATACATTAACATCTAGAGCGAAACCATCAAGCAATGGCCGGCTCGCACACTGTTTATGGAGTGTTGGGATTTCTGATGAGTTGCATCGGTACAAGACAAGAAATTGTGTGGGCTGGCGAATTGCGACGAATGCCAGAAATGGATTCAAACTTCAAGTCACTGCAACGCCTGGATTCCATTCACTCTATGACTGGTGTTATCAGGCAATGTGGCTGTTTCCAGGTGTGCCTGAAGATCCAGAGAATGAGACAGTGATGGAAATGCACGGCGCCAATGCACTGTATTCCGCAGTGAAGAGTTTGATGCATGCCATCCGGACTGAAGACCAGGATGCTCAACAGAATGCGGCACACAGGATGATCCAAATTGCAAAGCCCTGGACGATATGGAGGTGGTCAGAATCAAAATTCGGGAATGAGAATCCCCCGGTTCGGATACCGAAGGAAATTGCCCACCTCGTTGATCTCGAAAGTACTGAAGACGAGCAAGCTAGCCTGAAGACCCTTGTGGAGAGTTACACTTCACAGGGTGCGTCAGGAGCGTGGAGGGTATATAGATGGCGCCTGGCATGTTTCTCATTGGTATTTGGAGACACTGAGGATCGGAATGACGTTTCTGGACAATGCTACAATGAATGGCCACTCGATACTTGGGTGGATTCTCCGATTTTCCGATGGCTGAGAGTCATATTTCTTCCAATGCTTGTCAAGGAACCTGCGGAGTATCCCGAACCTAACGATGACGAAGCATCAAATGAGGCGCTCCTGCACCAACCTGAAAGTAATCAATGCGCCTTGCCTCGTGCACCTCCTTCTCAAAAGGCGGTGCTTGTTTGTCCTCTTCCTGGCCAAGTTCGTCATTTGAAGTGGTGGCTCACAAAGTTTTTTGCGGATCATCTCGATATTTTGTACCTGTATTCAGAAATGGGCAACGATGACCGCACAGAAATGCAGCTCAAATTCCAAGATTCGCCAAATCACTCTGTGTTTGTAACTACACCCAAAGTGGGTGGGTCCGGCCTCAATCTCACAGCAGCAAACCATGCGGTAATAACTCAGAAGTTCTGGGTGTTGAATGAGCAGTGGCAGGCCTTTGCACAGGTTGTCCGACTGGGGCAAAACAGAGTTTCACACACATGGCTATTGAACACTGGTCCCAATGGTTATGATAACAGAGCGAGTGATCTCCACAAGCTCCCTGGAGTGGCTCAAATGAGAGTCCTGCATGGTCTGATGAACTGACTGAACATCACCACGACGATGATATACTGGATTCTGGAGTGTTGGCAGGACCATACGAAGCAGCTTATGGAGCATGGAGACTTCATGCCCTCAGACGGTGACGATGAAAGATCATGATCAGGGCAGTTAAACCAACGTACACCTCTTTAAACATTCAACTAACACAATCTCACCAACTGATGCAACATAGGCAAATGGTATGGAGAATATGCCACAATTGAGGAGTCTGGGAGTATTGGTTAGAGTTCGATTCCATTTCGTGTTAGATGATAATTGTGATGAATATGAGATGAAGTCAATGGAAAACAGACATCTCGTAAACCAAATCATAGCCTGGATTGGATAAACCAATCTGCGTTGAAATGCAGGCGCGCCAATATGATGGTGGACTAAGTCAAATTCCGCGGTGCCTTATATTCTCTTGTGAGAATCTGTCGACACTGCGCATTTTCATTGTATACTGTCCATGTGGAATTGTGATTACAATATCTGCGAACGAGATCTGTGTATTCAGGTGCGCCTGAACCTCCAAGTTTGAAACAAATTATTTGATGCGTGTCTATTTGAGGCGCACCGGATACTACAGTCATGAAAGAATTCGGGATATTCAATGAATAAACCATATTGACTGATTTTCAGTCAATTGAACACGAGAATCGCTGTCAACTTCTCGCCCGAGACTGATCGAGCTCCGATTATGTAATCATCCAGGGAGAAAATAACTATCTAAGCGATATCGAGGTGATGTACCGTTTCCTGAGACACAGCTCGCTTATTCAAGGCTTACCGGATTCGTACAGCCGAGCATTTCCTCGCTCAGGAATGAAGTTCAGGCACACCTCAAAGGCACTATGCTGTCGAGTTTGATTGTCTCAGATTTGACACCACTCGCATAATCCATCCAACGGCCAGTTTTGACAAGCCGCCACTCATTATTATCATATACTCCCACTCCCAGGTGCGCCTCTGAACGATTCATTTTGCTCAGTCGAAGCATATTATCTTCCTTCCGCAATGCTTTGAATCTGTGCCTGCCAACACACAACGAGAGTCATCATTCAGACATGAAACTTTAAGGTGCAGGCGCGGCTCATCCCGCTCATCCTAAGCCCATATCTGAATCAGTCCTTGATTGGTATGTAAAGGCCGCCGCTTCAATGCCATAAATGTCATGCTCCGTGTCAACCTATCCTTTGGAGGAAGGTGTCCATCACACGCTTACCGTAGATGCACAGCCCTGGGCGATAAGATTCCACACTTAACTGGATTTTGACTAAGATGTATGTTCAGACCCATACATTTCCCAGATCCTAAAATAGCTTCTGTCGTTCGGGCTCCATAATCGAGCTGCAGCTTGAGAGAGTGAACCTCAAAGATAGCTTCTGCTCAGCGATTTTGCAGATGACCGGCAACTCCCGCTCCCTTGTATACCACACATCCTCGAATAGGCCTAAATTCACAGCGCTTCTAATGCAGACTTAACTACATTTTCACTAAGTTGTATGTTTGGGCCACCAAAAAACTGTATCTTAAAATAGATTGTGTGAACCGATTCCCATCAAGAGAGCTCGAAGAGATAGAATCTGAATGCCAGTCACTGCTCAGCAGCTCAATCAGTGACCTGCAAGCTCCCGCCCACCACATATCTTGAATGCGTGAAGTTCGTGACAAATCATAAACAGATAATATCTGATTTCCACCAACATCTAATCCCAAGAGTGCATGAAGAACAAATCGTGACGAAAGCTCGAGTTAAGAAAAGGCAGGTTCTGAGAGTACAAGTAATTGTTAAAGTAAGGCGAGCCTGCAATCCCAGCCATTACATTAGATTGCATCCTGCATGCTGACTCAATGCTTGCTGAACCTCGATTGGCCGGAACTGCATGCTGTTATTCGTCTCTCCGCTGTCAGATGATGCCTTATGACGCATTCATATCATTCTTGTGCAGTGGTTTGAACCCCAATATTTATGTTAAGTCAACATTGTAGCATTGAGATTCAAAATGAGTTTGTGATTTAATGATGCGGTGTTTACAAGATTGTATGCTGCAACATCCTAATGTGAGTGACTATTTATGACCCATTCGCAAGCAATCTTGGCATTGATGAGAACTGGAATCGATCAGATTACCCCTGAATCTTCATCATACCTTTGCCATTCTTCCTCTATGTTGAATCTCGCCTTTGTTAACCCAAATCCTCCGTCTTCTCTCACACTGCCAGCATAAGTATTGTGATTCAGCAGACTCGGGACCGCTGAAAGTGAAGTTCTGCACACGACATCGCCTAGTCGACCGCTAACTTTGCTACAGAATCCTACAACAACAGAGGTATCGTGAAAATAGGGTGTCCTTCCGACTGGTATACCACATTTGGAGATTCATATCTATCCACTATCAGCAACAAACTCGGTTTGAACCCATGTAACTTCAACTGTTGCCACTTACCAAGGTCCCAACTCTATCCTCCGTCCAAATTCTGCAAGATTCCTCAACACACCAACAATTCTGTGCCACGCAGTCACCACTCAGATGCTCGAACTAGAGGCAGACTGACCTACCATCGGCGGAGTCATATGCAGGGGCGATCATGATCAACCGATTTCTCATTATTCCATATGCCCAGCCCTGAGAGTTATATAGTGATAAAACCATGTCAAGGTCTCGAGTTCTTCAGGTGCGTTTGGCTCAATTTTAGGTATGTTGGCTCAAACCAACCTCCAATTCCTGCATCAATAGCGGACTTGGATACGAGTTCTAACCTTCAGGAATTGGGGGCATGAAATATCACTCCAATCCGGCACACCTGCCGCTTCAGAAATCACAACAAAGATCGCGCATCAAGAATATAAATATGAACTGCCGACATGTCTCCCGGACTCTTTCCAGGCGCGCCTCGAATTCCATCCTCTTCGCCGAGAGTTGCTTTTTCCAGGGACTCCTTCAATTGCATCCTCCTCGCTGAGCGTTACTTTTTCCAGGCACGCCTCTAATTTCATCCTCCTTGACCACATGTTACTTTGTTGCCCTATTCTCCCGGTATTCTGTTAAACTTCGTACTATATATACCCTTCTATTCTTCTGTCTACATTCCCCAACCTCACTTCATCCCACATGGAACCTTTAGCCAGCTAGGTCAGGAATCACTATTCACAGAAGAATTAAGAAGCCCACCTTGAGAGAACACTTGCACGTGCATTGCAGAAGACAGCGAATCTTCATTGCTGATCAAATGTTTGAACTTCTGACCCAACCTTCGAGTATAGTGTTGGAGATAGATAATGTCCGCGCTATAATTCTCATGACGCAGAATGATAATGATACCGATCGGGAGATCAGCGAGAATGAAAGCGAGGACCTTGGAGACTCCACCTTGTCATCTGATATCGAAGAAGACGATTTGGACAGCCAGCAGGAGGTGCTACATCTAGACCAGGCGTGCTGTGATAAATCAATTCGAACTACAAGGGTTCCACCTCAAAAGAAACGGAGCCATGCAGACACTGTCATTGCCCACCCTTCACTTCCAAATCTGCGACATCCAGCCGGGGCCATAGCACCACCATTGCTGAAACGCCAAAAGTCAGCCATCAACATATCACGTGAGTCTGACATTGTACAGGCGCTCCCATTTCCGATGGCTGGTGGAGACCAGAATGTTCGTCAACAAAAGCCCCGCGGTGGTGATCACAACGTTCCCCAACACCGAAAGGCAAATTTTGAGGTAGCGAAACTGTTCATGGAGGCAATTGTATTCACAAAGACTCCATGGCCAATCATGTCCGATGAGAAGTACTTGATGGTTGACGAGGCTTGGCAACTAGCCATTGAAGCTCAGCATCATCAGTGGGCATTAGCAGGTGCTCCAGTAGGTGCACCGTCCGTGTGTCAATTGCCCGGTTGTGCATCTCTTAAAATCGACCCGCAAACCCAAGAAGCTGTAAGTGTAAATTTTGTTTTGTGCTCCTCGATTGGACTTGTAATGATGCTAAACCCCAAAAATATCCATAGTTAAAACTAAAGATTAGCACCATTCGAGGGCGTTTGCCAGATGGAGCTCATCGAATTATTGTCCAAAGTTACTGGTTGGATTTAGGATCAGAGACTGAGCTTCAAATACAGCTTAAGGAGCTCCTGTTTGATGATGCTTATCTCTCGAAGTTAATCGATGATAAGAAAGCCTGGTTCATGCGGATGGAAGTGCTTGACTTAATCTACCATCAAGTTTTCTTCACCGCCAATAGCTTGGGGCGACAACCGACCACATCACAATTCTTTCAACCTCTCACACCGCAGACACTAGCGCTTGTGGCCACAGCTATTCATTGTGCGCTGTCTGAGTATGCCACTGGAAAGAAGGTTACAGTTATGTTTTCTCAAGATGAATATCGAGGTAAATTTTGCCCTTCCACGGTGATAGATTGAATTACTGCAGATGCCATTGCACTCATCACAATTACACATGGTGGGGCTGCTTCATACCCCACCCCCCCCGAAAGGTGCTCCTCCGCTATAATAGGTGCTCCTCAATCCCCGTCGGCGCTGCTCAGTCTCGAATGGCACTTCGATATTCCATTCAGCGCTGCATACTGCGTTTTCTCCCGGCACTCCTCCTCTAGGATGGGTGCTCTTCAATCCCCTCCTCAACCTCGAATCGGAGCACCTCTATTTCATTCCAGACTCGTCAACTCTCTCCCCTTTCAGCGCTGCTCAGCATGGATGGGCTGCTCTGCTGGATATGCGCTGCTCAATCCCCATCGGCGCTCCTTTGCCTGGATTTTCGCCCCTCAATTTCATTCTGCGCTCCGCCATCACCATCAGCACTCCCCTTGCCCACCTCGAACTCCACATCAGGCACTCCTCTTTTCCTGATGGCGCACCTCGTTTTCCCCCGAATTCGTCATATTTGCCTTTCCAACCCCATTTTGAGTCACCACTCGCTAACCTCAATTCAAAACTTTTAGATATCACAAATCGAGCCAAACGACATTGGAATTCAATGGAACCCACTCGCCAGGCCTGGATCATCTGGAAATACAAGGAGCGCCTCCAGCTTCTTTGCGCCATGGATGAATTGTGTGTTCCTGCGTTTGTTGGCCCTGATGAGATGGGAGATTTAGTGGGTGACATTGAGACTATGTTCGATTGCATTCCGATCGCTTAATGGGGTTAATGTTTCAGTCTTACCTACTTTCATTTTTGAATCACTCGTCATTTTCTTTGGTTCTCCTTTATGTAGCAATGCAAACGATAGAATGTGGAATGAGATGCTTGGTACTATAGTATGATTTAGAAGTTGGTAATGAACAATAATGTATGCATCACACGTGGAGGGTATTCTTATTGCTCGTGTACATTCAGATATCGCCTGCAGTCCTTCCAGTGAATATCCCTAAGAACCCGGCATCTCTCAGAGTTAGTTTGCGATTCCCACATTGGGTGGGCGACAGTCCCAGGTGCTCCCCAACTTCTCACAACCGCTCCCATGGTGCTCCCGTACCAGTTATCAGAGATCCCAGTTACTCCGATGGCCGGCCGGAATGCCCTCCTAGGGTCCGCTTCTCTCCTGACATTGACGCTTCTAAGTTTACACTCCGCCACCTCTCAGACACTCCTTGAGGCTCCCAGTGACTAAGTTACATTTTGCTGATGGATCTTGCAAGTTCAGACAATGAGGAGCATGGGGAAGACGAGGAAGATGATGAAGATGATTCAGAACTTGGCAAGCTCAGTGAAGATGACAAACCCAGCTGGGTGATGGGCACAATCTGCACAACCGTTCAGCACTGCATGGGGAGTTTTCGGCAGAAGCAGAAGAGGTTTGAGAATTTACGCAACCGGGATGGGGGGATGCAGCTGACTACTTCCGTTAGAGAGATATCAAGTGTAGGATGGCCGCATTGCTGGTTCCGGCAGTTGTCAAGGCTCAAACAGACGAGACTTCAGCCACACCATCACCGACAACATTTGGAGAGCTTATGCAGAGTCTTTATATTCTCCCAGGACAATCGCAAATGCCGCAGGGGACATCTCGACCAGGAAGTACTCAAAAGAGGCTCAACTCAGAGAAACCACGCTCAACAAAGGTATAACATCTCTCCCGCCCATCGAGCCACCCAATTCGTAATAGATTAAGCTCTGAAAGCCTGTCGAAGCCATAAGCCATTACCCCTGCATATAGCGTCCCTGGCAAATGACCAGATAGAAATCAGATTCGGATGAAGGAATGGTGAAGGCTCCTGTGTCCCCAGAGGAACAGATTGTCAAATTGTCAATTTTGATGACGTATGATATTGAAACGCTATCGGTGTACCTATTTTGCTACGTGCCAGCTTTTTCTGGATTTTAGTGACCAAATTGTGAGACAAGATAATTTATCAGGGTGTGTGCAATAGTCGTACAGGCCATGGGAAAGTTCTAGACTCCAAATCAACTTGATAGATGAACGACAAACTTGATATCGTCTTCCCTGTTACGGTTAAGCAAGAAAGCAAAACCTAAATTATGGACAAAATTTACTAACAAGATTTAAGTCAGTGATGTCATATGAGTCAGAGAAGGAGCGGTCAATGCACAATACAAACCCGGATGAATGACAGCCATCATACTGCATCAATCCATGTATTCAACTGCATAAATCTCCACTCAGACCTGGTGCAGAAGGTCGAGATTATATTTATTACCTATGGTACATCATGGAAATCGAGGAGAAGGCTCTGGATAAGGAAAAGTGAAGAGGTCAGGCTATATAAATCAAAAACTAGTGAACGGATCAATGCACCTTTAATTGCGGGCCGAAAAGACAGTAACGTGATGAGGCTACATAAGTCATCGTTCAGATATCGCGGGTAGTGGTGGCTCAGACACGGAGAGGCCTCGAAGCTTTTGGATGCAAATGATTGTACATAGAAACGATATATTGGGTGTCAATTATGACTACATGCATTTTGTGTGCAAATGTTGAGCATCCAATGACTATAAGTATGTCTTTAAGGTGAGCGTCAACAGAGTGTCAACAGAGCGTCAACAGAGCGTCAACAGAGCATCAACAGAGCATCAACAGAGCATCAACAGAGCGTCAACAGAGGGTCAACAGAGCGTCAATGATATTTGGTCTTACCCTTTTCGCAATCAAATGGCTGCGTGGTCATAACTATCCAAACAGAAAGTATTGGCCAGATTTGTAGGTACAAAGGACACCGACACGCTCATTGCCCCATTTTAGAACTGAACATCAATCCAGCGTCAACAATTTTGGGCCTTGCATCCTGAATAACCACTGGGCTGTGCAAAGGCATTAACCCATAAGTACAGAATTGGCCACCTGTATGGGTAAGAATGGTAGCGGTGATATTGCTACTACCTCCTGAAAATGAGCGTCAACGGAGCATCAACAATGTTTGGTTTTGCATCCTGGATAATCAAAAGGCTAAGCAACAGTGTTAAACCCAGAATCAAAGAGTCGGCCGCCTTACTGGCGAAAAATGCTAACGACGACACGGCTAGTACCATCTAACAATGAGGGTCAACGGAGCGTTAACGATTATTGATCTTGTATCTTGGATAATCAAAAGGCTATGCAACGGTATTAACCCATAATCAAACTGTCAGCCGCCTTTATGGGGAATAATGCCAATGACGATATCGCTAGTACCTCCCAACACTGAGCGTCAACAGAGCGTCAACAATTTTTTGCCTTGTATCTTGGATAATCAAATGACTATTCAGAGGCATTAACCCATAATTGAACTATCGGCTGCCTATGTGGGCAAAACTGCAAGTGACGATATCACAACTGCCCTCCTAACAATGTGTGCCAAAGGAGCATCAAGTGCTCTTCCGGGGGTTCAGTAAGCTGCACAGCAATGAACTGCACTGCAATGTTTCTCAATGGAGTTATTAACGGTCAGTCTTCTTTATATGTGATTGTATTCCACTTCACAAATATGGATGCAATGTCTCACAGATCTGACATTTGAATTGCCTGTAGCTCTAGAGTCAATATTTAAGAACCAGCCTCCTACTTTACTATAAGGTAACGTTTGACAGTCTTTCAAGTGGAATTACCCAACATGCGACCTCACACCACGAAGTCGGATTCAAAATCTATAAATACCTCATTGCTAGAGGTTATGATCTCTTCCAAAAATCATTGTGTTTTTATTTGCAATTTGAGCAACCTTAAATTACAAATCATATTCGATGCTTGGTGGGCTTCAATGAATACTGGCTCGAAGTGTGCTATTGCTTGGAATTATTCTAGACATGTGACTTCGTGGCCCTTCGTGGCGATTCTATTTACATTGCGGAAATGTGGAGACTGGCTGCCCTGGCATCATATCTATCGTTTGTCATCAAGTTCTTCGTAATCCATCAGAACATGCGACCAGCTCAATGGGGCAACACTTGTTGACCAAATTGCACATCACGAAGTGGAACAAATTAACAGAGTTGGAAGTGACAGAATTGACAAGTTCAACGGTGGATGAAATAGCTTTGGCCATACCGAAGCGGCAACGAAGTCAAGAAATTACAATTGTAAGTTCACAAAGGAAATTCATATTTGACATTTAGATTTTGTCTATATTAACTGGACTGACCAACACAATGCTCCAAACTGGCAGCGAAGAACTCTGAAACTGCCGAATTCCACTAAGCCATCTGGAATCGCTACCTCATGTTAGGATTTGTTACGGCTCATATTCCATGGAACGCGATAACAAACCTAGAGCTAAAGTCATCATATAATGCATTACAGAGCGATTCGGTGCTACCGTTTGCCAGTATGTGGAGCATGATTTGGCTGAGGGAATATGCACTGACAGTGGAAGCATTTAAAAAGCAATCGCTGTCAAGGAATAAAGTTAGTTCAGCTTTGCATGTGTGGACTTTGAAGAACAAATTGGCCATATTGTCGGTCATTGCAGACTATCTGGATCGAAATTGGGCATTGCGAGAAGTACAAATTGCATTCGATGAGGTCAATGGCTTGCTCTTCCCCAGCTTCAAAAGCCAATCAAGGATAATAAGTCAAGGGTCAATATACTAGAGCACGGCTGGCCATACATATGAAGAAAGTTCTTGATCATGTTGAGCTTACCAATGGCTGTTTATTTGGAATTACGACTGATAACGCTTTCCCAAATGACTCAATGACTCGCAAATTGCTATCGACCCTTCAGGCCTCCAGAATTGAGGGGCCTACACTACGAAACCACATTCCATGCATCGCGCATGTCATTTAGCATGCTTTGGGTGCATTCATGAGCAGTCTGTGTGTAGAAGGCTACTCCAAGTCTTGGGAAGCCCATGAGCGCAATCAGCAATTTGGAGAGAATGAAAGAATAGACATTGGGAAGAGTCAAAGACTCTGTAAAGAGGGCAATGCTAGAATCAATAAGGTGTCTGCCATGAGACCAGGTTTAGCAAAGATAATTGAGAAAGTATGTATTTCAAGATATTTTGAAAATCCTGAAACTGACAGTCATATAGCAGCGAATGCTTGCTGTGTTGATTACACTGAAACCTGGTCGTTGACACAAGTCCATTGACTGTCAAAAAGCTAATGTGGAAATCGCAGTACTACCTGTTATGGATGTGAAGTCATGGTGGAATTCGACATTGGAGTTACTTGGGCAAGACTACAGAGTGCGAGGATTCACCCTCGAGTGGCTCAAGCATCGGAAATACACTATTCAGCAGCCTCTGTTCACAATACAGGATGAATGGAACATTGTTAAGTATGTCATGGAGGTTATAAGGCCATGCCGGTACTCGACCCTGTGGATGTCAAAATGGCATATGGTTACTCTGCATCACGTTATCACCATCTACAATGACATGTGTGATTATATGGATGGTGTTATGCGAACTTTGGCGAAGAAAAAGACTCAATGGAAGGAAGACTTATACTTTGCTGTGAAGTTTACGCACCAAAAGCTTTCCAAATATTAATCTGAAATAACTCCAATGACGCGTTTCTTTCTCATTTCAGCACACATCCTTGATTGTTACCGGAAGTTGCGATCCTTTAGGAAGTGGGACAAGGCAATGGATAATGATGCTGATGATGAGACCTCCTATACTACCCAATACCAGGAGGCGTTTCTGAACTATGTGGAGAATGAGTACTGGGCCAAACATCGACATTTGCCAATCATTACACCTGAAAGCGTACCGAACAACAATCACTTCTCCTCTGAAATGGGTTCCAGATCTGGTCAATCTTCCTATGATCCATATGATTTGTCTAGCGATGATGAAGAATACATAATGCCTGAAGATGTGGCCAAAATGACACCCGGACAAAGCGAATGTTCAGCACCCTAATTGACTGCAGCAAGGCACTATTTGACACCACAGCCTGAATTACCACAAAACCGAAGGCAAATTAATCTGAATCATAATGATTATCACTTCGACCCGATGGAGATTGCCAGTACAATTTGGATACCGGATATCATCGACCCGTGGCGTGCGCAAGAGGACATGCACTCAAAGAACGCCGATCTGTCCAATGTGGCCCGAGACGAATTCTGGTTCATACCACCCGGCGTCGGAGTGGAGGCCCGTGTTTCCCTTGTGCGTGATGTTATCGGCTGCAGGCAGTCAAATACCACAGGAGAGACCCTTCACGAGAAAGTTGTTGTAAGTCAGTTTTCTCAGGCCAATAACAGGATAATTACAGGTGATGAATTAGCATTGCATACCACAAATACTGAAAACGACTTGGGAATGAAGACAGAGGCAGAGGAAAGGAAATTGCACAGAATAGCTACAGTCCACAACTTTTTGGAAATGTGCCAGGGGAGACAACACCTACGTGCTACAAAGAATGAATCTCGCACTCAAATCCAACAAACCACAGCCGTAGGATACATTGAAGATACCGAAGAGATCGTCAAAGCGTCCGGGTCAAACTTTCAACATGATGGTATGGCTGCATTCAAATTTTGGGAAAGATCATCTTTGCCACCAGGTTTGTCTGCAAAGGACCTCCCTGGAGGACTATCTCATGTATTGAATGTCCACCGAATCAGAAGAATCGACTGACATCCAGCCGAAAGTGATGAGGATAGCTCACCTGGACGCATTTTGGCCACCGACAATTTGCTTGACTGGAACTGGGACTTCGATAATCCAAATGACACCGAAGACAACTGGGAGGCCGGCAATGAATCCAACATAGAGCTAGACCATGGTGACTATGATCGAGAAACCCCATATGAGTGCCCCACCGAATGGTCCCGGATTGATTCGGCCAACATGGAGGTCAAAGTAACATGATGAACAGGTATTGATGATGTCAGTACGAAAAACACTGGAAGGAATAAGGGGAACATCAAAATGTAGGACAGAATGTGTCAATGTATGGTCACCAGGTTCTTTATGTTATTTGACTGAGAATTTCATTTAGAGAAATATTATGGGAGAATATTGGGCAGTTGCATGGGAATATTGGTTCATAAACAGAAGTACACCGGTCGTAATGAATAATTTGGCAAGAGTTATAAATTTTAATCGAATGTGAGCGACCTGACCATGAATATAACTGGGCTCGGCTATGCCACAGGGCCGAGTCTCGATCATGCAGAAAGGCAACCAATAAGTTCAAATCATTATCATTGCAATTACCGATGGCAGCAGATATCGAATGGATAATACATTAAAATCAGTGTCAACAGAGCATCAACAATTCTTGGTCTTGTAAGTACAGTACTTGAAAAGCGATCTGGTCAGTGTTATGAATAACGAACATATTGGTATCGTTTATAGGCAAAAGAGATAGCGAGATGGTCACTGCCCCATTCTGATAATGTGCGTCAACCGAGTGTCAACGATTTTTGGATTTCCATCTTGGGTAACCTAAGTGGTGATTGGCTGACAACATCCATGAATGAAGTATTGGCTGCCTTCTGTGGCAAAGACGATAGCGACACACTCCCTGGCCCATTCTGAAAATGAGCATCAACGGAGCGTTAATGATTTTGGGTGTTGCATCTTGGTAATCCAACTGGTGATAGGTTGCACAAATCCCTAAACAAGGTAGTAGCCGCCTTCAGAGGCAAAAACAATAGCGACATACTCCCTACCCCATCCTGAAAATGAGTGTCAACAGAGCGTCAATGATTGTTGGTGTTGCATCTGGGGTAATCTAACTGGCGATTGGTTGCAAACATCCATAAAGGGCATATTGGCTGCATTTAGGGGCAAAAACAATTGCGACACACTCCCAGCCCCATCCTGAAAATGAGCGGCAATGGAGCAACAATGATTTTTGGTCTTGCATCTTGGCTAATCTAAGTGTCGCTTTGTGGCAATAATTCATATATCAAGGAATGGCAGCCGTTTCAACCGAAACAGTCCATGTCATATACGTCACCCCATCATGCAAATGAGCGTCAACGGAGTGTCAACAATTTGTGGTCTTGTGTAGTGGGTAGTCAAGGCATTGCCCAGATATATGAGCTCAGATCGGAACTATCGATAGCCGTTATAGGCAAAAATTCAATATATCAACGAAAACACACGGATTCCAAAATAATCGATATTGCAATCTGCATAACATGCAAAAAGAGATTATTGGCTGCTGAATATGTGATTTTGGTAAGATACTATTATCAAACTACAACAGCAAGTGAATTATATGAATCAACATATGGACCTGCTGGGCGACCTGCTGACAACCAGGCCAATCCAGACGGGTTGGGAGATGTGCATCGAACCACACCCCAATCGACAGTTCTGGTGTATTGAAAACCAAGAATGCTGATTTGGTAACAGTTTGCATTTGACCCAGACCCAGACCAGATGCGACGGTCTGGAACTCTTGCTAACACTAAGAGTGATCCTTGGGGCGCCTGAAGATGATGATCGAGTGATCTCAGAGATACACTCTGAGGCAGTGATGAAGTGAGTGTTGAGATTCACTTGGAGAGGCCATGATAATGTGAACTTAAAGGCTGTAATGGAGCAAGTTCGAAGATACACTGCGAGGCCATGATTGAGTAGACCTACATCTCCGAGGCTGTGATGGAGTGAGATTGGAGATGCACTCTGAGAGGCCATCATTGTGTGTACTTGGAGGGCATGATTGAAGCATTGTGGAGATACATTTGGAGGCAGTAATTGATTGAGTTCAGAGTTGAACTTAGAGACTGACATTGAGTGAACTCAGAGGTGCATTTCGAGGTCGTAATTGAGCGAGCTTGGAGATCCACTTGGAGGCCACGATTGTGCGAATTTGGCGGCCGTGATTGAGCGAGTGTGTAGGTTCACATGGAAGCCATGAATGATCAAGATTGGAGGAGTCCTTGGAGAAGTTCTATATGGAGGCGGTAGATCAGACGGGAGGTGCACCAGGTGCTGAGACTGTATTCATCAGTTAGCTATCTCACGACTGTGGGAATGTGCAGAGGTGACTTTACCTTTGTGCTTTCATGGAGAGCTGGCTGGTGGGGGTTGATCTTGCAGGGAGGCAAGCCGGAAGCTGAAGCTGGATTCGGGGGATGACTCATAATTATAGGAATGATGGGAAGACAGACAATCTCGAGTGGATGCTGTAGTACACAGTGTATGCTGTACTTGGCGTATGCTGTATTCGTTGTATGCTCTACTCAGTGTATGCTGTACTTGGTGTTAACTCATTATCATGGCATGGAGAGATAGAGAGGGATGACTTAACATTAAATTCTGCAATCATAGTAGAGTTGTGGACGAGAAAGAGAGATGGGGTGGATGAAGCTGGAAATGATACGGGGGATCTGAGTGGGGATGAGAAATCAGGGGTATGACTTGCTTGATTGGGTCGAAAAAATACTGAATATCGGTGTTGTGAACTGCTGGATCACATGTTGTACCTGCCATATCAGGATTGCATGATTGACTCGTACCCGAAATTCTCTACAGTCACAGTTTTGCATGATGATTTCTCATCTTCTATCTTCTCTCCCTACCTTGTGCTCAACTGTACCATAACCTACAAACATGAAGTGAAGATATCCGTCTCCATCTTTCCATGCGATAATCATAAGTAAACACGGAGTCCAGTATCCACCGAGCACTGCATACACTGAGCACTGCATACACCTTGAACTGCAATCATGCAGTACCGCATACACCGAGTACTGCATATACCGAGTATTGTGTACAATGAGTTCTTCATCATCTCAAGAGTGTCTGTCTCTCACTCCCAGCCAGTCCCTCATCTCTCATCTCTCGGCGGAGATTGTTGTACTCAATTCTCCACATTCCCACCATTACAGGTTAACCAACGAATCAATTCTCTGCTCCTGTCTTGCCTCGCACCTGTTCTGCCACTTTCAGATCGGCCGCCTCCTGATGGAGCGGCTCCAGATCGACAAGCTCCAGATCGACCAGTCCCAGATTGACTGGCACCAGATTGACTGGCACCAGATTGACTGGCACCAGATTGACTGGCTCCAGATTGACCGGCTCCAGATTGACCGGCTGCAGATTGACCACCTCCGGATTGACTGGCTCCAGATTGGCCGGCTCCAGATTGACCGGCTCCAGACCGACCAGCTCCCGATCAACTCGCCCCAGTTCAACCAGCTTCAGATTGACCGGCTACAGATCGACAGGCTACAGATTGATGTCCTCCAGATTGATGTCCTCCAGATTGATGGCCTCCAGATCTATGTCCTCCAGATCGATGTCCTCCAGATCGATGCCCTCTAGATCCATATCCTCCAGATCGACATCCTCCAGATTGACGTCCTCCAGATTGACGTCCTACAGAACAACCTCCTCCAGATCAACCTCCTCCAGATCAACCTAATGCAGATCAACCTCCTCCCGATTGACCACCTCCAGATGTACCGCCTCCAGATGCACCTCCTCCAGATCGACCACCTTCACATCAACTGCCTCCTGATTGACTGCTGCCTGATTGACTGCCTCCAGATTGACCACTGCCAGATCGACTGCCTACACATACTGCTCTAATATCTATCAATCATGGTGTCCAAGTGCATCTCCACACTTGCCTTATCACGGCATCCCAGTTCACATGATTATGCCCTCCAAGTGCATCTTCAATGTCGCTCGATTACAGACTCCAAGTGCATCTCTGAGTTCATCCGATCTTGGCCTCCATCTGCATCTCCAAACTGGCTCAATCATTGCATCCAGGTACATCTCTATGTTCACACAATCACGGTGTGGTTAAGCAGTGGAGCTCTCCCAGCATCCGAATAGAATTAGTAAGAAACAATGGTTCTGATTTCAGGAGCATAGGAAGAGGGTGACAGGATATAAATGGGAACCCAGCTGTGAGGAACCACACAAATGGGGTGGATCAATGAATGCTCAGCAAGAGTGCATGGAACAAAGAGCAGGGAAAGATAGACTGTATATTTAGTAAAATGAGATGATGTCTTATCTACCTTGGGGTATCGCAAATATTTACTCCCCATTGCTCAGTCCATCTCCATTATATCTATATCACTCTATACCCCATCGCTCAGTTCGTCTCCAGTATCCCAGTATCTCCATATGCACCACACTGGCTTCCCCCTGCCAAATAGAATGGCGGCGGTGGTGAGATATAGATTTTGCCGCCACAATTGCCTCCAAGTGCACCTCTAAGTTATTTCCATCGGCAACGCCAGGTGCTCCTCTGATTACGCTCGAGTACCGTCTGTAGCCAGATTGATGGAATGTACATATATGGCGAGACTTCAATACTGCATGACATATGATGATGTACTGAATCTTGTGACAGTAACCAAGATGAATCTGAAAGATGAAATGCCTTGTGGTTATGGAACTCTAAGAACCACCGCTCTGGGAATATGGCACCAAGTCTCCCACAGAGCCGAGCAGATGTCTCAGCTGCTCTCAAAGTCTTCCCAAGACCTGCGCAGAGGTTTCAGCTGCTCTCGAAGTCTCCTGCTGACTGGCGCTGAGGTCTCAGCTGCTCCAAAATGTGACTATCGCGTAAGTCACATATTGGAGCATGCTGAATGCACCTCCATCACTGCAGGTGATTTAAGGAGTACCTGAGAGTGCTCCTGCAGAGTCTGAGAGCACTTTGTTTAGCTCCAGGGGGGCCTGGGAATATCTGGAAGTAATTAGAAGCACCGGTGAGGTCGACCGGAGTATCTGGAAGGTTTGAATATGGCTTTCAGAGTGATTTATATTTTGCTGATGTATGAAAGCTTGACATTATTGTGTGCAACCAAGAGTTGGGAAAGATATAGTATGTATTTCGATTGTATGATGATAAAATGATGACTGTCTATCCCGGGTTCTCCCAAATATATACAGCCCATCACTCAGTTCATAACCATTATCCCTGTATTTCTGTTGTCCTCCCCATCCATCAGCGCATCTCTATTATCCCTGTGTATCTGTATGTCCCCGGCTGGCTTCACCTGGCAATCTGAGTGGTGGTGGTAATGGTGAGAACTAGATTATCCCGTCTCAACAGAAGCACCAGAGAACACAGGCGATTAGACTTGGCATACCTGGGAAGATAGGTGACATGGCTGGCAGCACTTTGGAATGCAGGCAATCAGCCCAGGAGCACCTCAAATCGCTGGAGAATCATCTGGGAGACATGATATCAGGTTTGGGAGCACTGCTGCAGCACATGGAAATTGTAGACACTACATATTTTAAAATGATTTTCAAAATTCGTGCATTCAGTGTGTATTCTCATTTATGTATCTATTTATCTATGTATCTATATAGATATCCATCTATACACTGCATATCTGGACTGACTGCAGGTGATGCTTGAGAGATATTTGAGGTGAGCCTTAAAATGGTGATCAAGTGAACCTAGTAATGCACTTGGAGGCCATTATCCAGCGAGTTTGGAGATGCACTTGCAGGCAATGATTAAGCAGATTTGGAAATGAACAGGGAGGACATGATCATGTGAACTTCAAGGCTGTGATCAAGTGACTTTGGAGATGCACTGGGAGGGTATGATTATGTGCAGTAGGATGACCTCATTGCATCAGCAATATGTATGGTGGTCTCTGAGAGCCTCCAGGAGAGAGTGAGAGGAGGCAAAGTGTAAACATAGAAGCATGAATTGCAGGAGAGAATCAGACCCTAGAAGGCCATTCCGGGTGGCCTTCAGAGTAACCTTGATCTCTGATAACTGGCACAGGAGTAATATGGATGTAAATGTGATTAGGTCAAGAATATATTGGAGGGACAGAGAGAACATTAGGAGTACTTGGGTGGGTCACCCAACCAACGAGGAAATCCGAAACATACTCTGAGAGATGCCCCGGTTCTTGTAGATATTGGTTCAGAGGACTGGAGGCATTATCTGAGACTCTCTGAATGTACACATGTATTGGATTTCCCTTCATGGTGACTATGATGGCTGGATTATTGTTCATTGTCACTTCTAAATCATACTTATACTAGCTAATGATATCTTCTTCAACATTCTATTTTTGCATCGCTACATTTTGAAACCAAAGATAAAGGAGAGAGATTTCAAATGAAATCAAAGTACACTGAATCGATAACCCAACTCAATGATTGACTGATATCAATCGAATATGATGTCAATTACATTAACTATATCTCTCATCTCAGCAGGGGCGATGAACACAGGAATACACAATTCATCAATGGCGCAAAGAAGATGGAGGCACTCCTGGTATTTGCTGATAATGTGAGCCTGCTGAGTGGGAGAAATTGAACTCCAATGTTGTTTGGCTCTATTTGGGATATCTAATAAAGGTGTAATGAGATGTTAGCTGGCTGCAAATCTAAATGGGATTTGAAAGGCAATCTGATATATTCAGACGAAAATGGAGAGCAACTACAAGGAAAAGAGGAGCAGCGGGCGAGGAGTATTTGTGTGGAGAAGGGGAGTACGGAGAAGGTGATGGATGACAGCGGAATAATCTTGGACAGCACCAATCTTGGCTGAGGAGTGCTGACGCGGATGAAGGAACACCTCTCCCAGCGGAGCACAGCCAAATGGGGGTGGGGGGGGGGTATA
>Ga0307512_10000913_pt1 | contig 43477 bp, 37 predicted proteins | sample 14_EM_MG_FD_200267 | JGI IMG/M metagenome (GOLD analysis project Ga0307512, IMG submission 200267) | Populus trichocarpa ectomycorrhiza microbial communities from riparian zone in the Pacific Northwest, United States - 14_EM | ecosystem: Host-associated > Plants > Roots > Unclassified | place... | reverse complement strand
GTTGGGACTGGGGGGGGTGGAGATGTTATGGTTGTGTGTGGGTTGGAAGTTATTGTGGAGGCTCTCAACGGATTGTCGCTTTGCATTGTACTCACGTACCGGCCGAGGGATGGATGGACGCGGTTCATTGGATGATGAAGAATCGCGTAAACTCTTGCGGGAAGCGCTGGTTCGCCGCTTTTACATGCTGAATATGTGTCTCGGGTGATGGGCTGTGATGGATCGGGTTAGGTCTGGATCAATCATTAGCTGCGAGGCGAGTGATTGAATGAAGACGAAGAGGACTTCTGTGGGTGGAGACCTCGATTCCATTGCGCAGAGAATACATTTGCCTGAATTCTACTACGCACTGAACTTCACAATGCCGAGGATTGTTTACCTTCAAACCATTCCATTCTGGTTGGGGATCCTCGGTCGTTCAATGTCTCCTCAGCGACGACATCAATTGAATAGTGGCCGAGCCGGGAATCTATAAAATCCTATTCACGGCTACCTAACACATCTTCCGTCTCCAGTACTTTCCATAAAGAACTCCCAGCGGACTCTCCAACTTGAACTCCCATCCCGCAAACAGTCAAGACGACCTATCCACCACAATACCCAGTATATAGCCCGTCCACACTTACCGCAACATCTACCCCTTCCCAGTTCTTCGAAATGTCACCTTCAAAAAAGAACGTTCTGGCAAAACTTTCTTCGGCTGTCGAAAATCCTGGACGTTTCTTTAGGAACAAGTTCGGACGGAAGAAGGTGGACAAGGGAAAGCAAGTCTGTCGAGACTCGATGCCACCATCCTGGGGTGTAGAGGTGCTTGGTGAAGACTTGGAAGAGCACCAACCAGTGGCTCTGAAACGTGGTCCTTCCAAACGGGTCCAGTTCGTGGAGACGCCCGTGGAGATACCGACTGCGAGCATGGCGGCAACTGAGTGTTCGGATACCGAGATTTCGAAGCTTGAGGGAATGTCGAAGGATCCTGTGGTACCGACAGAAGCAGTTGAACAAGAGGGGGGTGTTGGAGAACCAAAGCCGGAACCAGCGGCCGGAAAATTCCAGGAACCCCAACCGGAACCGCAGGCCAAATCCACCCCCGAAGTCACGCTCGAAGACACAATGCAGCAGGAACCCGCACCAAAACCAGAGGCCAAATGCACCACCGAAAGTGCGCTCGAAGATACAACACAGCAAAGCGAGGCCAAGATTGAAGTGCCCGGAGAAAAAGAGATGGAGCTTCAACTGCAAGCCAAATGTCAAGCCCTTCTACTAACATCCGCCGATACCGAAGAGGAACTCGGGGTGAACGACATGGTTCCGAGCGTTCAAGTTACTGGGTTTCATGTTCAGCAATACTGGGGCTTATCTGACATCTGGGAGAACATGAGACAGGAAATGGCAATGGAGGATCCGACTGTTTTTATGCCATGTGCATACCCATCGTGGCTCCGTAGAATTATCTATTGATTTAGGCAGTACGCGGAAGAGCTCAGGTTGGAGGTTCTCTACAACTTTCGGGGCTTTCTATAGTTGTATGGTTTTATGTCCGGGTATACAATAGATACTGTTGCTGGTGTTGATACAGTGGGTGTGGCTGCTCAGGTTGGAGCATCCGCAAAAATGTGTACAACTATTCGTGGCTTTCTATGATGTATAATACTATCAATCGGTGGGCGTCAGAGGTTCTGCAATACAACCCTTTGTGTTTTCCTATAATTGGAATTATACGTTGAACTTTTTGTGTGTACAATGCTGAAGGATCTGCAGAATGGGCACGTCCCTTCGTAACTTCCTATAATCGTACAATACTATTGGTCTGACTTTTCGTGTGGTGGAGTAGAGTAACCGGTAGCGTCGCCTCTTGTACACATCCAGCTCATGGTATAAATCGTGCCGCTAAGCGCGATGCATTGGATACCAAGATTCATTCTCCTTAGGGCTCTTTACCCCTTACCCTTATACCAAATTCACCACTATCTCTACTACCACACGGTGGACCTTGGTAGTAGTAGAGTGGATTCCCTCTACAGTTACCGCATACCACCACTATTGATCCAATTAGTGCGCTTGAGAAGCGGAATGCGTCGTGAGAGTACAGTATCCTTCATCACTTCGTATAGTTGTAGATACAATTGATCTGGGCAGTGCGCGTGAGAAGCGGAATTTATTGTCCCGCAAAAGGCGCAGTACCTTTCATCGCTTCCTATATTTGATCGGAGTGCTTGGCATCGCTACAGAATGCGTACAACCATTTATCGCTTTGACTGACTTGTATTTGCGTGTGGTGGACGACGGGCTCAGGGCTTGTTGTCCTACAATAAGCACAATGCCACCCGTAGTTTCCTATATTTGTATAATAATATTGATCTGTATGATCTATCTTTTCGCGTGGTAGACGTGGGAGCTCGGGTTGGTGGTACTACACCACGTGCACAGACAGTATCCTTCATCGCTTCCTATAGTTGTAATGCCCTTGATCTTTCCATCCAGAGTGTGGGTGCCACAGAAAGCGTAATACCAGCTACGTAGCTGTGGCAATGAGGATTGGTTGTTGTTGTTGTCCGTGTAGTTGGTACAATAACTTGGGTTGAAGATGCTGCACCATGGGCAGTACCAAGATATTGCGGTTGGTGGTTGTAGTGGTATATATAGGACGGACCTGAGTATTGGTAGTGGCTTTCAAGGTTCTTATAGTATTGCACTTTCTGCTCGTACAATGGGTTCGCGAGCCAGGATTCGAGGCTCTGCACTATGGGAAATACCACGTCATTGTGGTTGGTGGTTGTAATGTATATATAGAAGCGGAACTGAGTATTGGTAGTGGCTTCCAAGGTTCTTAGAGTTGTATAATATTATTGCTCCCTCTGCTCATATAATATGCTCGCGTATCGGGATTGGTGCAGCTGCACCAGGGGCAATACCAGTTCATTAAAGAAGCATGTATTGCTGTTGATGCGGCCCGGAAAGTATTATAGTGGTTGAGGGTTAGTTGTGTAGAAGTTGGTTGTATGGCGCATATGGAGCGGAATAATTGGTACCCTCCGTGGTTTCTTGAATAATACTATACTATCTCTCTCTCTTAACCCTGGAGCCCGGAATGGAGGATCCATAATACGCGTAATATCAGTCCATTGTGATAATCAAGCGGCAAACATGGTACGCTTGTGTGGCCATGGTGGTTGTAGTATATAGAACGGAATTGGGTTTTGGTTGCGGAGTTTGCGTCGGACTGCTGAATCCATGAAAGAGGCAGATGCTGGTCTACGAACGTAGGTATTGTTATTATATATGAGTCTAGTTTATGCGGCACTTAGGATCTTTTTGGGCCGTATATATTTCGTCCATTTATGCCTTCTCTCTTCGTATCCTGCATCGGGCCCCGTATGTGCTAAATGCCATTAGCTGTGAACACCCATCGTGAATGTCAACTGGGTATCCGTACCTTCATACAAGCATTCCTTGCAGTATATATCCCCATCGCAGCCAGAACATCGGTACTCGGCATCCTCGTTGCAAATACCTACACAGGATCAGAAAATGCAAACCAGAGTATAAGCTGAGCAAAACTCACAACACCAAGTGTCAATCTCACTCACGCCTACCTCTTTCTTGGGCGCAATCTTGATCGGCGCTCTAGGCACAGCTTTGGGCGCAGCTGGAAGCTCCAACCCTCCATCACTCCCGCTTCCTCCGTCTCCTCTGCCTATTGTTCCGCCTCCGAGAGCCTGGAACCGCTTCGCCAGTACTGCAAGCTCATCTTCGTCGTCATCTTGTGGGTCACCAGATTCTTTCTCGGCCTTGACTTTCCCTTCTTCCTCTTCATCTTCCTCTTCATCTTTGACACTATGTTTCAGCTCCCATTCCACCTGCTCCCGAATCTTCGCCAAAACCTCGTCCTCCTCATCCGCCGTGGGTACATCCATCGGATCATCCCTTAACCAATGTGGTACTTCCTCATCCTCCTTAAACGCCTCAGCCTCCTCCAGCAAAGCATCGATATCCTTGTCGTCCACCGCCCACGTCTCTTTCTCTCCCCTCACCGAGTCGATAAGCTGTTCTACATCCGCATCATCCTCGGTATTCTTAGGCGTTGGTTTCTGCTCCGGTAGTGTGTGGGGAGAGCCAGGGGAGCGTGCAAATAGCTGTTGGAACCGTGTGGAGAGCTCGTCGGAGGTGACAGATTTCCTGGGAGTTGAGGTTAGGAATCTAGAAAGCGGGGGAGGGAGGGGGTTTTAACTTGGGGGTTTTAAGAGCTGCTAGTCGTTGGGCGAAAATATCGTCTTCGGAAGGGGAGGCCATGGCGTTTGCTTCCGTGTCTGGAGAGTGTCGTTTGATGGGGGGTCTGATGACGTCGGCGGGGAACCCAGCAGGGCTTGGCTCATGTGGATGCATTCGTTTGACGTTTTGATGAATTTTCACATCCTTCTGGAATCACAAACAGATTCAAGCTCGCCGATCGGTATTTCAATGGCTATTCGACATTAACTGCTGGCAAAACCCTCAAAACCCAATAAACCCTCTTTCCACCGTCTGTACACCCCACAAATAGAGACCAAAGCAAACCGCAATCACAAGAACAAACACCGAGAACCCCCAAAGCTCAGGGTTCGGTCCATAAGTAGTTGTAATAGTAGTAGTAAAAGTCGTGATCACAACACCACCCTTACATCGTGGGTGAGCTTGCTTCCATCTCACCACATCTGACACCATCTGTGATGTGTTCTTCTCCTGACCCGACACTGTCGGTAATGTGTTCTCATCTTGATCCGACGCTGTCTGTACATCTTCATCCTCGTCAATCTCGCACAGATAAGCAACACCGCTATCCACCTCTTTCCATCCTGCATCATCACCCCCATCCCACTCCTTCCACCAACACCACATGCCAGCCGGAAACCCATCATTGGGGTTTTTACTATACTGCACACCATCCTTGACGCAGCGTCCGTTACTGTATCTCGCATGCACGGTCTTCGCGACCATATCAACAACAAACAGCTGATCACTCGTGGTAGCGCCGATGTAGCGGCCATCAGCGCTCACCGTCAACGCCGTAAAAGTCCGCAGGAACTCACTCCTACCGGGACACCATACGGGAATGCAGTACAGCAGGTTATCCACTCTGTCTCCGGATTTTAAGTAATCCCACACCAACAGCTCCCCACCGTGCCCACCTGAGACGCAGAACTTGTCGGTGAGCAGGAAGTCGTGCTCGAATGCGGTTGTTAGCGCCTGTCGTCGGTGTACTGGTGGATGCTTTGAGAGGGGACTCTGCCGGAAGTTGATGCTTTGACAGAATTCGCCTGTGTGCAGGCCCATCACACGGAACTGCGTGACCTTGAGTTTGGAGAACATTGGATCACGGTATCGACCTAAGAGACAAACCACGTGTGTGCTGTGAACTTGGATATTAGTTTTACCCTGCGGCTTGCCGTGATGGTGGCGCATACCTGTTGAGCTGGAAATCGTGAACTTGAGTAAACGGCTCGCTCTGGTGACCATGTTTCCAATCTTCAGAGATATCACATTCCCACAAGATGCTGGCTTCAGTATCACCACCCTCTGCTCGCATACACACCATCTTGGTCGCAACGTGACCAGACGGCGGCTCGCTGCACACCAGCGCAATCAACATATCCCCCCTCGCCCGGAAAACCGAAATATCTCTCTTCCCAATATTCCAGCGTCTCAAAACCCTCCCCGGTTCTTCCACATCCAACTCGCAGACTGTGTGTACACCATCTTCCCTCTCAATGACATACCCCGGCTGACCAAGTTTACAATATCCCCGTGGCGGTGGTTTGGAAACCACAGCACCAGTCGCGGTGGTGGTGGACGAGAGATCCAGCACACCACCAGTTAAGTTACCCGAATTTGCTCTTATGACGTTAAAAAGCGCCTTCCCACGAAGCTTCGACACCGCGTGTGCAGTGATGAACACCGGCGGCGCTCCCAGGCCGGCAACACACATCTCGACAGTTCTCTTGCCTCCTTTGTTTTTACTTTCTGCCGGAAGGAATTTTACGGCCTTTCGCTTCGACGGCAGTGTCGCCGACGCGTCGGGGAATTCTTGTAGCCACATGTAGTTTAGTTTTACGACGTTGAACCACCTGCGTTGTGCCAGGGCGGAGGATCCGGGGTAGAGAATGTCTTCGAGATGTGTGGTGGGGGAAATCCCGAGCGCGATTGCGGGTGAGCGCCAGAGAATGTCGTCACAGAACACGGCGTAGTGGAGGGCGGAACATGTTTTTGCGATACTGAGGAGGTCGCGGATTTGGGTTGTGGCGTCGGAGGATGCGGTTACTGATTGGAGGATGTTGCTCAACAGCTCGGAGGGGAGGTGAAGAAGAGTAGCCATATCGTGATTAGATAGAGGTAGCAAGGGAGACTGATGAATGTGAGCACGAGCGATGGGCGTATGAACATGTTATATACGTACCTAGTACCTTGGACGAGATATCAGTTCTAGTAAAACGAAATGGTGTCCTCAACGACGCTCATTGGCGTTGTTATCATCGTCAGTTTAAGTGCGTGAGTCTTCATGCAATGCACTGCCTCACACCAACACGCAATGTACCACAATGGTTTCAAGGTATCACAACCTCCCCCGTACCATCGCTTCCATTCACAAAAACGCGATAAAGATAGAATGGGGGATTAAGCTTGAATATAACTCCGACAGAAAAAGAGGCAGTAACATCAGTAATGATAACGTGTTGTCAATTGCGGTAAGGGTTATTCCATACACATCAATGCAGAAGCGTGGAAACTAAGAACCTAGTCTATCTATATTACCTGAACACCCTAACAGAATATTCGAGCATTTCATCTAAATGCATCCACGAAAAGAAAAAGAAAATAGAACGGGTGTTGAAATGCCATCTTTGTGGAAACCTATATTAGTTAGTACGAGAATGGACTTAAGAGAAGCAATACTAACATACCATCCACATCACTTAGGCCTGCAGGCAGCCTTTGCCAAAGCGTCCGCATTCTTATTCTCCTCCTTTGCAATTACCCAGAACTTAATATTCCACCCATTCTCCTCCATGTCCACAATGAAATCATCAAGCTCCTTAAACAAATCAAGATTCTTCACCGGGGCATTCTCGTCAAAGCCACGCCACCCTCCCGCTTTCCAGTCCCGCACCCATTCATTCATAGCACTCTTCACATAATTGCTGTCGGTTGCAATGACGAAAGTTTTAATATCGTTGTCGTCTTTAAACGCTTCCCTCAACACCTTCAAAGCTGCCAACGTGGCCTTGAACTCCGCTTGCTTGCGGGTCTGTCCCTCCTCAGGGAGCCGCTGGCTGAGGTTGTGAGGACTGTTTGGACCGAAGTAGCAGCCGATTGCAGCAGTGTTTTGCTGGCCGCAGGCCCCGTCGATGAAGACGACAATGGCGTGGGTGTCCACACGCCTGAATGCGGGAGGATCGTTGGCGGTACGATAGTGGATATGAGAGAATGGAGACTCAAACTTGACGATGCCGTCGATGGAATGATCGGCTTGAATAGTGCCTATGTGTGGATTGAAGACACGGGGGAGCTCAGTTTGCATCATTTGAGCAGTGGGGCAGGAGTAGTAAGTCATGGCTGTGGTAGGAAACTGATAATCTGACAGAATGGGGAGTGTTTATTGGATTGAAAGATTGCAATATGACTTGGATTCTGGTAGTCAGATTCAATTACTGATGGTACGGGAGGCAGACTTACTGGTTATAGAGATTCCAGGAGGGAGAGGGAACTAAAGTGGAACCAAAGTAAGTGGGAACGATGAGGAGAGGAAAGCGAGATGAAAGAGATGGAAGCAAGATAAAGAGAATGAAGTGAGATAAAGAGAAGAAAGAGAGGTAGAACCAAGATAGAGTAAAAATGACGAAGCGTAGTTGTATTATGCATTGTTGCTACTTCACCAAGTACTCTTCCCGCAACCCACCCGTACACATCGAAGTCTGATTACCTTACTTCTACTGGGCGAGCACTAGATCAAATGTTGGTTGGTTATCTAGAACTTGACGGTTGCTCATGTAGGAATGTTGATGAGAGCCGTATTACAAACTCTTTCATGGTGGCATTACTGTCTTCAAATCCTACAATCTCTATTCAGTGATTCTCAGCCATATCCTCTACAATACAACTCCCAGAGCAAAAGCAAAACCTTCACAACGCCGATCCCAAACATTGGCAGTAATACACATCAGTCTGTGGATACCTTGATAGGTGTGTTCCCAAAGCTCTCCAGACCTCTATCCACCACGCCCTCAGGTCCCGCACCGCCAATATTCGTCTCCTTCTTCAACTTCTCATACTGTTCCCCGGCCTCCTTCAGTCTTGTTTGCACCATCTCCTCCCTCTCTTTGATTTCTTTCTTCTCCTGAATCAACATCTCAATCTGCCGCTCTGTCGACGATTTCCTGATCTCCATCGCTTTCAACGTAGCCCCTAACCTCGCTACAACATCTTTGATATCTGGCAGCTGGGTAGCAGTGGGAGGATTCCTTGCCAATGCTTCTAATTCCCCCTCCAAGCCCGCAGCCGCATGCTCTGTCGTAAACGCGCCCTTTCGGATCTGATCCCGCTCCCACTCCTCGATTAGGCTGTCCCGCGATACATCGGAATCTCCATCCATATCATCATCCGCACCTTCCGCCTCTGCAATCGTCTCACGAATCATCTGTTTCCGCCGCCGCTCCTGCTCCCGCCGAGCTGACTTGCTGTTGGTGAGTAGCATCCGCTCCGCATCGTCAACATAGTTTGCGATCTCCTCATCATCCGCGAAATCGTCCCGCGCCACGAGACGACTCTCTTTCTTCTTCTTGGGGCGCAGCATGATCTCCCCTCCACCACCGTCGTCATCGTCATGGAGCGAGATGTAATCTCCAGCCTTTGCAGCAGCGGCACGCTCCTGACGCCGTGCTTTCATAACCCGAACAAGCCCTTCGTCCATAATCTGTGTGCCACTGCTTTCCCCCGTCTGCACAACCACCGCCCCGTCAAGATCCGCAATCGCCGCGTCGTCCTCCCCAACATCCACCATCACCGCTTCCTCCTCTTCCTCCGTAGCAGCAGTAGCAACCATCTGCGCACTCTTCAGCTCCGCAAGATACTCCTTGCTGTAGGACACCCTCTCCTGCTCAGGCGCAATCATAAGCTTCTCCATCCCCACGGCGCCCAACGACTTCTTTGCAGCGCTACGTTCCATCGCCCGTCGACTCAGCGCTGACTTTTTAAGCGTAAACCCGTTCTCTTCATCTGCAGCGTCACCAGCGCCGCCGAAGGAGAGGCGCGACGGGGCCTTAGGTTTTGGCCGAACATTTGCCGGCGTCTTTTTGGGTAGTGGTTTTTTAACGACTGGCGATTCCGACTCGGAAGATTCAGGGTCTTGGATAGCGATTTTCCGCGGCTTTGCGCGGCGAGTAGAGAAACTCATGCTGCTTTTTGGAATGTGGAAGGAAGTTCGGAGGTGTATAAGGTGGGAGCTTCCGCGCTAAACTAACGCCAAGCTTTCCCTCTAACTCGCCAGCACACGTCCTTCACCTCACTTTCTCTTACCTTATACCACCTCAACACTGCAACAATGCCGCAAGCACAACCCGAGCTCAAAAAAGTCCTCCCCTCCCCTTCCTCTCTTGCGCTCCACGTGTATCTTTTGCTAACGGTGTGACAGTATCTCGACAAGCGTCTCTTCGTCCAGCTCAACGGATCGCGAAAAGTCATTGGCGTGCTGCGCGGTTACGATGTACCTTTCTTCTTCTGTCCTTCCGAAAAGGAGAGCTGATTGGGATAGGTCTTCCTCAATATTGTCCTCGACGACGCGGTAGAGGAGCGCGATGGCGGCGAAAAGGTCAAGATTGGAACTGTAGTGATTCGCGGGAACTCCGTAGTAATGTTGGAGGTATGTATTGTGATGCGATGGGGTGGGGAGATGGGATGCGAATGCTAATGATGTGATGGGGGATAGGCTTTGGAGCGGATAAACTAGAGGCGGATCAGGGCGGAAAGGAACGTGGAGGGCTGGTTATACTTCTACATACTGGGAGAGGCCAGAAATGTGGATGCACACCATTGAAGGATAGATGGTTTTCCAATTATACTACACACACAGCTCTCTCATTACTTGGGTTTGAAAAACTCCTAATATAATGCGTCACCGTCTCCTCTCGCTGACCATTTTTTTGCACAACCCTCCCGTCCATTCAGCGTCCATATTTCCCTCTATTTCTTTATCACATTCACATTATGCCGCTACAGATAAAGAAAGCCTTGCCCCTAAATAACCCAAAGAAGAAAAAGAAGGAATAAGTGAAGAAAGAAAGTGCCTAGGAACAACGGTGGTATATATTTACTCCCCAACCATTCGACGGGAAACACGGAAAAGAACGAAGAAAACCTGCTTACCCAGACTTTACGTCTGTTAACTGGGCAACCGGTGCTGCTGGTGCCTTGGAGCCCTTATTCTCTAACTCTACCTTCCTGTCGTGATAGTCAGCGGGGGTATGAACCCAGAGAAAGGGTGCACTAGGTGTGACATACGCATACCACGCCCCTCCGAACAGCGTCAACATGATGCCGAAGCTATTCATCCATGTCACCTGTAGGCCCCAGAAAAAGATGCTCAACACAATCGTCAATATTTGCTTGACATTCGCGGCCACCGTCATGGTCAATGCCCCCGTCTTCTTGTTCGCCGTAAAGGAGATAACATTCAGCGCAAAAGCGATGGCGCCATTGGTAGCCAGAATCAGCACGTCCCGGCGTCCCATCTGCTCCGTTGCGTACTTCTGTACGCCCTCAAACTCCCCAAAGAACCATGCATACAGCAGCGTCTGCGCGAGTGCGAGCGGCGACATGCGGTAGAGCAGCTCCAACGGAGATAACTTTAGTCGTCCTGTTTGTATCCGGTTCGTGACCACGGTCTTAACGGCAGCAAGAAAGGCGCCAAATAGTGTTAGGACGAACCCCAATGCGGTGAAATAATAGTCTCCGGCCGTTGCGAACCCCACTCCGGCAACTACCGGGATCAGCGAGGTGTACGTCGCCCGTCCGTAGGTCTTATTGAAGAATACGCGGTAGATGATGACGGTGAAGAAGGGGGTCATGGCACGCACGATCTGGTGGAAGGGTATGGTGACGAGGTTACTGCGGGGTACATATTAGCTTGCGTAATGCGGAGAGACATGAAGACCGACAGTGAGACATTGCTGATGGCGATGTTGATGGTGTACAGAGTTGAGAAAAGTAAGAGGGTAAGATTCTCCCGGTCAGATAGTCGTGTCAATGTGAAGGCACCCTGGTAATAGAAAAACATGCACCCCAGAGTTCCGCACAGAGCGTGGATTCCCGTCAAGAGGTATGGAAACGGGAACTATAGTTTCTGGGATTAGTTCTCAGCCGCACACACACTTTTCGGGGCAGGTAATAACTACCTTTCCCATCACTGCCTTGTTGTACAATGTCAAGGCCAGGTTCAAACTGAAGTACAATGCCAACCACGCATATTTTGTGCGGACTGTTTCCTGGTCTACGGCGGTGACCGACGGACTTCGATGATGCCCACTCGGCACCGTCGAGGGCAGCAGCTCCTTTTGGTGGTCTCCCGCCATTGCTGCAGGAAGGTTTAGGTAAGGCAAGCGGCGGTAAAACGAGCCGACAGCCGGTGGATGTAAATGAAGGTGAGGTCGGCTGTAAGAATAGAAACCAGAAGATGGTTCGTGTCGGACGGTCGCAGACTTCGACGTGAACAGTGCTGAACAGTGCGGGGGTAGGTGGGAAGGAAAAAGGAGTGTCGGAAGTTGGAAAAGTAGGAGTCGAGTAGCTGGAGCCTTGGAGAAGATCTACCTTTCAGCAAACGTTCTTGACCCGCGTGGCAGAATATATCGGGAATGTCTCAGGGGTGCACCGCCACCATCACACCTGGTACCTGTTTCCTGGGTGAAGAGAGCTGCAGAATTGATTCGGGCGATATCTGTACGATACATCAACTTAGCCATTCTCGATCCCACAATATATGTATTTCAGGATCCACAGTCCAGCTTTCCCGTTCGCTCGCTGCATTGTTTTCCGGCTGTAATGAAAGGGAGGCACTAGCTGCTGCAGCGGTGAGTCTCCATCGCTCCGGAGCTCCACTGATCCGACTACAAGACACAACCCATACTCAGGTGAGTGAGCACCTACCGCAAGAGTGACAATGTCGGTGATATTAACGTCCGTGAATCTTACTCTAACTCCTTGCTGGTTGTGAGCATCAATCTCGTGTAACATGACATAGCCCCTGTTCCCAAACTGGTGTCCTTCCGAGACCACGCACATGCTCACCGCCCTCCATCTGGATTCTAGAAGAACCTCATAATCAAAGAATCTCTATTCCACTCCTCCATCTTCCTTGAAAGACTTGGCCATATACTCTCTCTTCTGCAGCTTCGGCTGGCATCAGCGGCACCCCACTATGAACTGTCCTACAAGGGATGCGAACCCGTATGACTTGGAAGGTATGTAGAGTACACGTGCACTGAGCTCCCGAAATCCCCTGTGAAAAAGGAGCGGCTGCTAACGATGCGCTCAACGAAAAGGTCGCAACCAGAACCCACCCCTCTTTCCACCAGAACTTACCACGCGGTCGTCTCTCGTATGTCTTACTCTACCTTACTCCATCTGTGCGCCGGGACGGACAGCTGCCGTTGAGTCTCGGGAAGTTATTATGATATAGGGCTGAGACATCTTTTACTCCGGAATAGGTCTGCGGTGGAAAGACAGATGGCGCGTATAACCTGCCATTACACGTCCTCGCGCTGTTTATAATTCTAATACAAAGCATACTATGTACGGTTGGCCGTTCCTGTGGCCGGTGGACTACTGCTGACCGATCACAGCTTGTTCGTTCCCTTTGATCGTCAAAAAGTTTCCTCAGCTCCGAGTTCCGCATAATTTTCTGTGAGAGCGCCCGTCGTCACTACACCCCGCTCTGCGGTTACTGACTGCTACCAGCTTCCTCTCAAGACAGTGAATAGCCCCTTCCGCAGCCTGCCTCTGCCGGGCTAGAGCCTTGTCCATAGGACCGCCAATTGACACGGAGATAGCTTCGGTACCGGAGTTTTGATTGCTACAGCATTCGTCCACGTACGCAGTCCCCCAAAACACCCCCGCGGCCCAGCTCTAACGCCTTCTCTAGCTCCTCCCAACCGCATTCACCTCCCTCACGGATCCATGTCTCCCGAGCTTTTGGAACGAAGGCTACCCTGCAATGGCTGGTCTTATTGCTATGATTGCCGTCTTCTTCGTTGTCTCGGTTGAGATGTTTTTCTCCACCATGAACGGCGGTCCAACAGGAGGATGTCACGGCAGTGCCGGTGTCGGCTACGAAATCCTTACACCCACCAGATCGTCATTCAGTCATAGACGTCGCGGCAGTTCGGCCAGTTCGGCCAGCTTAATGAACGGAGGTAACTCGACTCTCGGTGATGTGGTTAGGCCGGTCCGGCGGACCCAAAGGAGCGGTAGCATAGGACGTCAACTTACAAGGATCGAACTAGGCGCAAGTAACTTGGAATTCCCAGAAGCTATATCAGACGAGAGCTCGGATGCGTCTCACAAGAGCGACGACGAGGACGATGCAGACTCCGACGTGGGGGAAAGAACAACGTTGAGGTCTGTGAATAGTCGCAAAAGATCGATGAGCTCAAGCCGTGAGAGGAGGCATCATGATCATGGGGATGGGAGATTGACAGAGGAGCAGCAGCAGAAGAAACATCTGTTACAAGTTATGCTTTTAGAAGCGGGTATTCTTTTTCACAGCGTTTTTATTGGTATGTCTCTATTTCACAGCCAACCAACAGTCGACTAACACCATCCAGGAATGGCGTTATCGGTGGCTACTGGGTCAAATTTCATAGTCCTCTTGATCGCAATTACATTTCACCGTACGCTCCCTCGCCTAGCACTTCCCTCCGCTGTCACTAACACCGCTTAGAAACCTTCGAAGGCCTAGCCCTGGGTTCACGCATAGCCGGCATCACGGCCTTCCCCAAAGAATCCTTGAAGCCATGGCTTATGTGCATGGCATACGGCACTACCACACCAATCGGCCAAGCCATCGGGCTGTTAACTAGAAACCTCTACGATCCGGCAAGCCAGACGGGATTGTTGATGGTTGGGATTATGAACGCGATCTCGTCGGGCTTGCTACTATTTGCAGGCCTGGTGGAGCTGTTGGCGGAGGACTTCTTGAGTGATGAGAGCTATGTAATCCTGAGTGGGAAGCGCAGGATGCAGGCTTGTGCGGCGGTTGCGGCGGGTGCGGCGGGAATGGCGTTGGTGGGCGCATGGGCGTAATTTATAGATGTGCTGGTGAAAGGAGGGAATATACTTTATGGTTTTGTTACGATTAGGGGTGATGATGTACGGATGGTGTTTTGGACGTATTTGGTTATATCGTTACATGCATATTATACCTTTATGCCCTTAGTGATGTCTGGACCTGGACCTGGACCTATGGGTGCTGGAGAAGGAGTAGAAGGGTGAGGATGGTAGAATGAAACGTGAGACACTAGTAATCACTCGATACGCTTGTAGGTCATGGTTTAGCACTCGATGGTCGAATCTTCTAGGAGTCGGAATGTTTCTGGACGGTCAACTTTAATTTCCAGTATCAATTCTCTCCGAGTATCTACTTGCTGCAAGACTTCAATTACGGTTTCTCCCAAGAACCACTTAAACGAAGTCCTGAACGGCCACAAACCGAAATACAGTATTCCTAATCTTCCTAACCTACTAGACAGTTACTTTATTCAGTTAAAGTAGTAATACTCTTAGACGTCCTTACCTATGACTTCTTTCCATCTCCAGCCACTGAATCGCATCCAAGAGTCGTAGTACCACTGGTAGTACCAGTGATTGAAATTTGGTTGGGAACTGGTAGATTCAGTCAACATCCGCTTCTGTTCTCTCGCCTTTTCTTCCTTTGTCGACACTTGAACGATTTTATTACGGCTGCTACTTTCTCAGCTCCTTCTTCTTAGTTCATTCATGTCTTACCCAACAGGAGCTAAACCCATTAACCTTGCTATGGATACTGGCACTGTTGACCGGCGCAAAATGACCGTGAAAGTTGATCGTCTGGAATCACCCCGCTCATGGTCTTACGATTCAGATGAAGCGAGCCCTCCCCCCACTCAACCTTTAGCAACTTTACCCACTAAGATAGAACACTGTCGTTGTCTACGGTTTTAGTTGACGCTCCATTAACAAAAAGGCCCCTCCCGCTCCTATTCCATTTCATTCCACTTCACTATCCTCCGACGGTCGGAACTTCTACCTTACTATATGACTCCACTTGAAGCTTGGAACTAATACTTAACTTCACTCAAGTCCATTCCACTTCAACAGGAACTTTCCACTTTACTTTCACTCCCTCTACTGCCCCCGTTCCCAGATTTTCTCGCTTGCAAGCTCTCTCCTCGAAACAATAGATGGCTGGTCTTCAAGCGCATCCTTTACCTCTGCTTCGACTTCAGAAAATGGAATATGCCAGGGTGTGATAGTTGATGAAGCAAGACGTTTAGACACGTTCCGATCACCGCCCCTTCCTTACTTCTCTGAGGAGGCAGATCACTGACTTTTTGGGTTTATGGTTATCCTGAGGCAGCCACGTCCAGGTCTGTTGCTGCCTGCATACGACGTATCAATTCTTGCCAAGACACAAGCCAACTGTGACGAGTCATCCATGACGAGTTCCGGAATACCGAGTAAGTGCATTTGCAGCCGGTTCATGTTCGCTACTAACGGAAGACAGATCTATTACGACATGCCGTGCTACTCCTATACCTTCTGTGTCAATGTCTGGCTATGTCACTTTTGATCAGAAACGCTTGCCTAACGGACATGGTAACTCACGAGATATCTCGAGACGATCTTTTGTCTTCGACTGGGAATTCCAGACACAGCTCTAATCGTTTTGTTCGCTATCCTAGCCGACTCCATCACCACCCCTTTCGCATCAACTCCACGCTAACCCGTTTACGAGGCTATCATTACCATACGGAACAAGAGAGACCATGCAGACATTCGGAATCACTGTATCGATGCTAAACTCGGCGTACAAACTGTTCACCTCTGGACTTAACAATCGTATCGTGGAACTCTTGGACGAAGTCATAGGAAGTCACCAGACTGGCTTCTTGCCTGGCCGACGGATGATCCCTGATCATGGCAGTCAGAAACTGCTACGAAGATGCGACCTCGGAGGTGTCAGTGAATCGACATCGGTCTCACTTAGTAAGGATATGCGATGGGAGATGCCTTGAGTTGTATTCATTTACATTTCTCAAGACTCCATCATGGAGCAGTTCAATGTTGTAAGTTCTTAAGTAATTCCCCTCTTTTTGTACCTATCTTTTATTTTCCCTTTCCTTTGGCGTCTCCACTTCGTGGTGTACTCTCGCTAGGTATCATGATTTATTGACTATACATAGTTCTAGGGACGGGCCCTCGGGCCCATGATATCGTCCCTTTGAAGTGATCATGCTTATTGGCTTCTTAATGATTTAGCCAACTTCGTGAGTACTATTTGTGTTTCTCCTTTCCTTCATATCCCTTCCATCTCTTGTTGCAAACCCAGCCCTTTGATCTAACGTTGACACCCTCTCGGCCTTAGTATTCGTTCTCTCAACTGAGGGCATTTTCCTAATTTGGGTTTTGTGGGACACCTGGCACACCTGGCAAGGTACTGGTGTTTCCGCAGAAGATGAGGAAGTAGTTCTTGACTAAGAAGATGAGACATGGTTTTTTGTATGAGTTAAGAATTTAGATTATTTGTGATGAGCGTGTCCCTTCATGTGGTAGACTGTAATTTCGCACACATATGGAAACGTGGCAACGGGGAGTCCACACCAAATTGGGTGTATCATCGCAGCTTGTTGACGGCTCTGAATGACAAGGCAACCCTTTTAGGGTGGTACGGTGTCGGGGGTCCGGATTATGATATGGATAAGGAATTTTCATGCTCTCCTAGGACATACGCTACAGAACTTCACACTCATACGGTTCCGAAACCACTACCACACGATGGGATATCTACTTTCTCCTAAAAGAAAGACAATGACTCAAACTGTAAGTAAAGGCCGCAAAGCAATAAAGCAGTCTAGCAGACTAAAGGAAAACATGCCCTGCCTCCCTGTCCAAATTTGTAAGTATGTGGTTTTCATAAATGTATTCGCCATGATATTGATACACCACCATTCCTTCATAGTAGAAACCTATCCTATCAATCTAAACAGAGGAGGTTACTTGATCTGTCATACGGCTTCTTAGCTAGCGCTAAACAGCAAAGACGTCTACAGACTAGAGGACACTGCATTGATGCTTGTTTTCCACCAGCTCTTGGCCGTCCGATACCTGCTTACTTTGCACTATTCTTGCCCTGTGCCCGAGGGAGAGTTGCACACGAGGCGAGCTTTCACTACTCCATCTGGCCGATATATAGAGCTCGTGGTCTTGAGGCGCAGATAACTAAAATACATCACTCAATCTTCTGCATATAAAACTCAGCATCGATATCATGGCGCCGGCGCAGAGTTAAGTTTCTCCCGACTGAGTGATATCAAGTGCAAAGATGCGGATTTTGTCTAGATATTAGGAGTACTGGGGTACTTAGGCAGGCAAAGCCCCCCAGAGTCTCAAGAAAGCTTGTTATTCGTCCAGCATCATATTTGGGTTTCTATTTGACAGGGTACTCGGTACAGAGTTTTCTACTTTTGCTTGTTTTGGAGTACTTACCACCGTGTCATCTATTGGGGGGGAACGAAATACCTCTTATGGAAAGGCAGTATAGCCAGTGCCTATCTACGGAAGAGTTCTGACCCCCCTATTGGATGCTCTTCTGCTACACTATCATTTCGGTCGAGATAGCCAAACGCCGAAAAATTCTGCCATGGGGATATTTCCCATAGGTTCGTTACTCATTAAGCTATGTATATGTCGTTAAGAATGCCAGTAACAAACACCCAGCATTACATGATGTATACATAAGAAAGTCGTTTTTCGTATCGTGTCTGTCGTTAGAATGCGGGAGCCCAGCACCTAGCAATACATGATGTACTTATAAACAAAAAAGTCGTTATCGTTATCGTTATCGTTATCGTTTCGTTTTCCCAGTCATCGCAAATCTTTCAACCCTGCGTCCTCTGTCCATGCGTTCTCATATCTCCTCACCAAACTCTCGCCGCCAACCCTAAACATCGAGCTGATCTGTGGCATATGCAAAGCTAACCCAAGAATCGTCAACGATGGGATATTTCCTGATGCGAGACGGCATACAACCTTTGAACACGATCCGCGCCGCAACCGTGATCTTTGCCCGTTTCACCATCCTTGTGATTTGTATGTACACCGCCTTATAGTCATCGTCGTGTTTGCAGGCGAATTTGCAGATCCCGCTGTGGTCCCTTTCGATGGGGTAATGTGAGCCTTTCCCAGGGTTCAGCATTGCTGAAGCGCGCTCAACAATCTATGGGTCCATTTAGACCAAGAAGGTTGTAGGTAAGAGGGAGAGAAACGTACGACACGGTCGAAAGAACTAATGACCTTGGAGAGCTTTGTCTTCTTGGTCTCGTAGAAAGTCGCTGTTTCGAGTTCCTTATGGTATACCCGGAACTCGTTGTCGATTTCGTTGAGTTGGCGGGAATTCACGCGAAGGGCTATAACCAAGTCTTGACGCACGCCGAAGGCCTTTGCGGCGACGCCGAGGAGGACGCTGCTGGCGGTGTCGCTGCCCCTGTGTGGGGTCGCAAGGAATACGATACCTCGAGTTACGGTGTTGAGGACGGCGGTTTGTTTATCGAGTCGAGCCATGTTGAGAGCCTGCGTGTGCATTCCTCCTCAGCATTCCCGAGACCATAGAACAACGACGACGAGGGATCCGGGAAGTATGTACCAGCTTTGTAACTATACCACCCAAGCTGTGGCACACGAAAATAATGGGTCTCTTCCGATCCTTCTGCCCCCGCTTGTTGAAAAGCGCCCCGAGAAGACCCTGTGCGAACTCCGGTATCGTAGTCGTCGACGACTTATCCCACACGTTCGAATTATACCCGTATGTCATGATGCGGACTCTCGAAACCTGCTCGGGAAGGAAATCGCGTAGCCACATTCGATCGCCGCAAGTCCAAGTATCGAAGGCATGACCGTTAAGGCCATGGACAGCCACAATACTACGGATTTATGTTCAGCATTTTTCATCGCCATGTACAACCACTGCCGGAAGGATGTGGATTACACACTCAACTTCATCATCCTCACCCGAAGAGAGTACCGTCAGGCCCAAGAAATGGGAGTCAATCCTTGGACGTTTCCCGAGACATTTTGCGTGCTTTTTCTGTGCCTTGAACCTGTCGGCTGAGCGTTTCGTCTGGAATGTTATTGTCGCCGTTAACGGAGAACTTGTTGCTGTGTCATTACGGGCTAGGGATATGCAGTCGGTCCCAACATGGGCCACTTTGGCGAGGTCGTGCTTTTTGGTGGCTGGGGATAGGCCGCTGATTCTTAGAGTGGCCATTGTTGATGGCGGAGCAGTAAACCTTCGGGTAGCAAAGAACTAAGTACTAATAGTGTTCCTCAGTTCAAGTTTCTAAGGCGGTGGGTGCATCACGGCCTTCGACCGATAGCACAGTGCACAATCGGCGGGAGGTAGGGCTCATACGTTATGTGGGCATGGGCACTGAACAGTGCATGGGAAAAACGAAGTGGGTCGGCTCGGACACGAGAAAGCAGTGAATGGTCGATTCAGAGTTTGAGATATTTTCCTCCGTTTCGAAGTTATGGGAACCAGTCCGTCGTGCAGTTGAAGCATCACGAACGAAACCCCCTTATGACCCCGCTTTATATGCATTTCTAAGAGGGCGCCTCGATAGTTCGCCTTAGCTTTCCAGAAACAACGAGGTCCAGTGCTGTCATCAGAGCTATTTTGTATGCTGCAAGGGGAATGCGGGCTTTGAGGCGGAGTGATACGACCTTATCTTCTGGATCGTGATGAGTGGAGGAACTTCACTAGTCCCTACCACTTGGGCTTCCGTTTCGGGAATTTGACCAATCAAGAGCCATAAATATGGTTGGTCCGATGTGTAGCCAGCCAATCATCATCGTTCAGCTCAAATCCGGGGTAATGCACCCTGTGACTCCCGGCGCTAAGGGTGCTCTAAATGAGGTGTTGAATTCTGGCCGTGGTAACGGGACCACATAAAGAGAAGCTTGTACGTTTGCTAGTAGCAGGGCGAAACTGCTGGGTGGATCCATGGAGGTATGTGTTGCTGTCCTGGTTTCGTAGCCGTCGGTACCGTTGTTCTCCCTAGCAGCCTTAATCACAGCATCGCAATCGTGGAATGTTCTCTGTGGAATATTCTCTGGCCATGGAGACGAAGTGGGGCAATATAAAACTAGCCTCATAGTTGCAGCTATGAAGTAGTTAGCTAAAGTGGGTGTTCTGTCTTGTGTGTGAATATCGGTATTTCTGTCCAATACCGAGACTAGGTAAGAGATAAAGAACAGCACTGGATGGAGAAGAATGCACCGATGCATAGAGGCGTCGAGCTATGGATAAGAGTTCTTTCGAATGGATTGTTCGTTCTGTTTTGCAGTTGTCTGCGGTCGCGGTTGGTAGAAGCGAGAGGCGGTTGTTTCGTGTTTGGATATCGGGACCAATTGTTCGCTGTAGACCCATACGTGCATGATCTAGCCAAACACAGGTTCCGCCGTCTAAATGGTTGACTGATATCTGACCAATAGTCGCTTGCTGAAATAGCCAGAACGGGGTGTGAGTGTGAGAGAGGGATTGCGCGAGTTTAAAGTAGATTAATTCGTACTGTATGTGTGTGAAGTGCAGCAAAGATGGACACGAGAACTAAAACTAACCACACACCAAGTACCGAGTGATCAGGGTCGTCGACCTCAACATCGCTCCCACCCCCAACATTACTTCACACCAACAATTGACAATTCGCTATTTGCTAAATAAGTTCACTCTCTTTCGATCGTACTGACATTAAAATACACTTGGTTTCACGGGGATCAGCGATTACCGGGGGTATTTTGTGGGGTGGGACGTGGATGCACCAATACCAAATGCATATTTCTCTCCACGATGCCCTACGCATTAAGAGGACGAAACAAGATTGTGGAACAGGTCTCGGGTAACGAATATCAAGCTCGTATGGTAGCTCCCGACTTCGCATGTCGGGAGGCCTGGTGGAGGATGCTTGGTTCGATCTTAGACGAATACTATAACCGAGCGTCAAGGTCGTACGTCACGCATCACGGAGAAGAGGTTTTATTGAGGTTTTAGCCTACTCTTGGGTATTCGATATTAAAAAAAGACACATTTTAAGTTTCGTACAAATCTTGATGCTCGGCACAGTCGCTGTGGTCTGGACGGCAAAGACAGAATGAGGTGTCTGTCCGGCAAATTATGTGTTTGTCAGCATCATGAGGCCGATGTCTGGTGGGTCAAATCTGTCAGCATTGTAAACCTAAAAAAGCTGAAGGACTGCAGTTTTCCCGGAGGTCCGCCATTTACTCCACCGGTTCGGGCTGTAATTCATCATTCTCCTCCCGGCTCTCTATATCACTCTCCTCATAGCTAGTAGGAACTCAGGCCTTCAGACTATGGTGATAACCTCGGGGTAGTGTATTTAGTTTGATCCGAGCTTCACCACTATCACCATGTCCGTTTATTCAAAAGCTGCCATCAACTGTCCAATAAGAAAATCCCCATCAGCACCCATCGATGTCCAGAACAAAGTGAGTAGTACAATATCATTTCCCTCTATCTTGGATTTTTGGCGGCCCGCGGGCCTCCGCGAGAATATGCACTGTGCTTACGCCGCCGGAATTTAGCGTCTATGCATTGCAAATCTACGGTAGTGGCCTCAATTGCCCGGGCCACCGCAATTGCGAGTTGAGACTGCGTGAGCTTTCATAATTGCCCTAGGCAGTATCTGGGCGTGGAGTCCGTGTCCACCGCTCGGCGGTGCCCCGGGCTGCAGCTGTGCCAGCGACCTCTCAAACTCTTTCCATAAATTGCCATTTACAATTAAGCTAAAATCCTCGAATAGGAGAATCTCGGCAGAACGATATCAGAGGATATGCATCTCCAATCTAAGCTACAGTGTTCCACACTTAGTTCTATGGCTGGGGAAGTCGACGGCTCTTCAAGTTCTTTGGCTTTTACAGTTTTACCCGCTGCAGCTATCTGAGTGGGGTCCACTCCACGCAGTAAAGCAAATCAACTGCCTGGCCAGTCCGGTGCTCTTGGGCCGGCACATCTGGCTCCATTCAGATGGCCTGGCTGGCGGACTGGCTGCTCACCTGCGCGTTTTAATATCTGGAATGTCTGGCAGCTGAGACCACTGGCTACGTCATCTGGGAGCAACTCTTGCAGGTGGTAGAACTGAACGAGAATACTATTCGAAATTCTAAGCGAAAGAAAGGTCAAAGGAGAGAGTCTATATGCAAGTCTGAGCGGTTTTACACCGCTAAAACATATATCCGGCCGCATTCCGCCCGTACTCCGGCCAGTACCGCTGTCACTTCTATCCAAACTTCTTAGTACGTCGGGGCTTGCATTAGAGTAGATCGGTACGCTCTGAAGTCACCATTATCACACCAGTACTCTGCCCTCGGGCTCTGGGTGGTGTCACACCCTTAGTGTGATTTGTTCCCATATCATCGATCGGCACAGTATGTTGTCTCAATGGTCAATACCTTGAAAAAAAGCATATTTGATTTATTAACTTCGTAAATTTTCACCCTCGTAGCGTCTGGCTTAGCAATCACTCCCAGCACCACCTTGTTCCGAAGCCGGGGCGTCATTATCCATCTTCATCAATTCAGCCAACTGTGCCGGTCCATCCCACTCAGGCTCCATATGCCTCACCTCAGCAACATCCAGCCACCTACTCCAAACCTTAGTTTTCGGCACAATGTCTGTATCTCTGGCCCACGCCACCGTACCTGTCCTCCTCACAATCTCCGTCAAAATCGCAGTATAAGATCCCTTATCTACATCATCCTTCACATCGGCACCATACGCACTCAAATCCCACCCCCAACTCTGAGGAAGCACCGCAGCAAACCAATAAAACGAGTTCAGCGCAATGTAAACGACCGCAATGGTCGCCTGAAGCTCCCAGGTACAGTTTGCAAGAAACACAACCGCCGCCATCAATGTGAACGTCCCTGCCCCAGCCATGATCCGGAACCATGTATTGTTGATGTATACTCGCAGTCCTCTTGGCCGAAGTAGAGTTCACGCGCCACTTCCTCGGTGCAATGTACCAGGATGAAAGAACCTTTGCTTCCGCGCAGCAGCACATCGCCCTATGGTACATACTGCAATGCATTTCTGCAGCGTTTCTACAGCTGGACGCTCTAGCGCGAGCTGATGCCAGTCAACATTGATGTGAGCGAGAGCAGGTCGATTGCAAAGATTGCGGTGCCGTCACCGATGAAGAGAGCGAACAATACTAGTCCCACGGACAGCACCATGCCGAAGATGGACAGTGCTCCGGTGGGACCCAGTAGTTTCGGTTGGATCGCGTGCGAGTGGTGCAAGTCGTTGTGTTGTACGTGCACTTCTTGCAGAGTATACCCCTTCCGTTGATCTACCTCATGCAGGGGGTCGGCGAAGTAGTTGAGATGCCGCTGGACGTTTCCGGATTCTACGGCGACCGTGTCGACGTTGGTGTTTAGGGGGAGTCAGGACGGTCGGATTGGCTTGAGGAATGCCTGTGGCGCTGGGAGTAGGCGTGGAAGAAGTCCGAGGAAGGAGGCGGTTATGACATGGACGTGGTAGGCCATTGCCGCCTCACCTATGAGAAGAATCGTGTCGTAAGTTCATCGGTCAGGCGAAAGTGAGAGTGAAGGGTATACCAATGACGGTGAGAAGGCCGACGAGATCTAGTTGCATCTTTTGAGACCCGAAGAGTATGAGTGGTTTCATCGCGAGTGAAACTAGAGATTTAGGTAGGACTGAGAGTTGGTGAAGTTGATTTTTTGACAGTGGCTTCTGATATATACTTTCTGCAAACAGATAAGTAGCCGTGTTATCGTGTTATTTGGTTGAATTCGCAATTCTTGTGGAGTTCGTGTAGAACGCACCGAGACAGGCCCCCATTGGTCAACCGACAGGGCGTTTTTCAGTTCGACACTTCTGGAACCTTCAAGCGAATAGAGACTGTCGGGTGTGCGAGTTGAACGACCTACACAAACCGTGAGTTCAAACCAAATAATATGGTAGCTGAACGTGTTCAGGTTGTCGCCAATGGATTTTTCCCCGCAACCAGTGGGGTTGCGGCTCGATATGCATGGCGTCTCCGTGGCATGTGCGATGATCTGCAAACCCAATGACTAATACACCAGCAATCAGTCTGACAGTTTGAACTGCTGTTGCCAGTGAACTTTGTTTTGCGGAGGGTGTTGTGCTTTCGGATGGTGGCCTGATATCTCGGAAATAGTAACCTGACGTTCGCTAGGGTAAGGGTTATAGGTAGCGTCACTAGCAAACACTCGTCAAGCAGCATGACTGCAATTCGTCCTCTTACCGTTTCCAGACTCTCTCGATCTGTTCCCTTGGAGTTGCACCCTCACAAGACACACAGCCCTCATTTTCACCCTGATCTGGTGCTTACACTTCACCTCCTCCGCACACACTTTCGCCCTGCGCCACTTCTCACTAGGCGAGGTACTCAGTGCAACGGAGGTATACTATACCGGCAGATGAACAACGAACGATCGTTTGGAAGTGACACTATTTGCATTCGAACGGGTGCCCAGTGACAGATTTGAGTAATGAACCAATATGGCACATAGTGCAAACAGATGGCCATGGCTAGTGACAAAAGTCGTTGGTAGATCGTATAACCACCGCCACCACCACCACACAAAAGATGCCGTACACTCCAGAGTTTCAAAACTTGATAGCGACATCTCCTAGGATCTAAATGTATCGAAATTTATTTCCAGAGTTCTCTTTTGTTCTCTTCGTTTGTTGTGGAGAAAAACCACCTTTTGTGTGGTGATCTACCAACAACTTTTGTCACCCGCCTCGGCTATGGGTGGAGTAAGCGATATTGAGTAGAACTAGTAAGTACAATGAGTTGGAGGAATCTAAAGATGAGGTAGAATACGAAGAATAGAGCGGAGCAAAAGCGGAGAGGATGAAGGGAGTGGGTACGAGGAGGATGAAGGGAGCAGGAGAAGGTTATAGGTAGTGATGGCGCGAGTCGGCTCGAGCCTGGAGTAGGAGCTCGAGCTGACTCAGCTTATGGGAGGTAAGGCTTGCGCGTGCTTGACTCAGCTTACGGGAGGTAAGGCTCGCGCGTGCTTGAGTCAACTCGGTGAGCTTCGAGTTCGGATTATAATACCCCCAAATAGGAAGGTAACAGCCAGTTTTCCCCGATATTTGGCCAAGTCGACAAAGTATGGGATTTACCAGATTGGTGATGTTGGATGGATATTCAGTGTCTAAACCTCCAAATATGCTACTTTTCACAACCCCCAGAGCCCAAAGTGACACCCCATAACAAGTACACGGCAAAAGCTCGAGCCGACTCGTCATTCTGCTCGACCAGCTCGAGCTTTTGACTCAAGCCGACTCGACTCACCTCACGCCCATCACTAGTTGTAGGACCGGACCTAGAAAGGTGTACTTGTAAGCTCCAAATGACAGATGACAGTACCTCTTGATTAGCGAACCGACCCCAAATGACACTTTCTATCTGCGCACCAGAGAAGCCGGTGACAGGTGACATTCGTTGTTTATCTATGATGATCTGTCGGTACAGTACCCGTACTTCCTCCCTATCTAAGGCGACGAGAATTGGATTGATTACGAGGTTTTCGCAGGAGAAGATCTAAGGAAGGATATGCGTCTCGTTTTGATATTCTGGGCAGAGGGTATACACTCCATGAAGTGCCGCTGAGGTTTATGTAGTCTGGTGGGATTGTGCGGTTGTAGTGCAAGGGAATGTTGAGTTGTGATGTACATGATCCCGTGATCCACCGATCTGCATACGACACAACTGACCAGACGCGTATCTAGTGGCCTGTGTCAGAGGGTGCCTAGAGCTGCTAACTTGTTATTAGAGGCTATGGTGTATGTATGGGCGAGTCGCGATATCGGATCGACGAGATGTATCAGGCTCCGAGAGATTGGGATTCTGCCGTGGAGCGGTGGGATGTGTTGTGATGTGAAGTGAGGGAAGCAAGACAGAACTGGGGTGCGCACGATCTTTGCATAAGACGTTTGTGACGGCTTTCCATGAGCCCTCAAGGCTAGGCCCTAACAAATATGAGGAAGACCAAACCTCCTACGACCATCAATAGTATTCTATAAGAACCCTCCACCACCCTAAGAAACCGTCTTCTGCTCCGGCTCAGCACTCCACCATGCATTCTCACAAACCTGATCCACTCCCACCCTCTGCGCAACTCCATCCTTCCATCCTTCCATCCAACCAGCATCACCTAAAACAGATAACACGAGCGCTTCGGAGACCTGGTCACATTGTACTCGAGACAGCTTTCATCCCCCCCAAAGGCTCGAAGAAGGATCACAAACTTCCCCTCCGTGTTTTTGTACGTCTTTGCAGGTTTCTCGATTGAGGATGATTATTCTTTTACTTCGTTGCTGGTGTTGACGATTTGCTGCACAACGTCGATGTGATTGTTCAGCGGCCTGTTACCATTCTTCCCAGCAGATACAGTGCGGTGTCTGCTTATACTGACTACCGGTTCGGACACGGATGTAGGCGGAGGTTGTAAGGAACTAAGTGTGCAAGATCCAGTCTTTAACAATCAAGTCGGAATCAAAGCGCCGTCAATACTCATCTAAGTCGAACGAAAGGATCCTTCTGAAATACTCCAGTACCGGAGGTGATGCGGTTGGGGTGCACTTTGCTGAGATCTTTCCAGCGTGGTCGGTTCCCTTTTGCAGCGACTACTTGGAAAATGTCTTCTCGTGGGGGTTTTCTTCTACCGCGATGTCTGCGCACCCATGTCCCCTAGTGGCATTCAAGATACACTTTCTGGATGAAGTACAGCCGGAGAGAGCAGAGTAGACGATCCTAGTAGGTCTAGTCGCAGGAGCTCCATTTCGTTGTTACAGTCTCTAGCTTGAACAGCGGTAGTATTAATCGCAGGCCTCGGACTGTCTCGATATGTTGCACCGGATCTGCTGCGCTTTTAGATGCTTGTGGTAATCCTGCTTGTGCATCGCCGTCACCCGTAGCGACAACATTCAACACGGATGCACCGTAGACAATATCTATAGACCAGATCTGGGCGTCTCTATCCTCGTAAACGTTCTGGATGAAGCACACCGCGTCGACCCATAAGTGCCGCTCCCCAAGATGTACCACAAGCTGCATCGCATCTTTAATCGTCTGTGAAGCTCTGCGCATTCCAAGCCGTCCTCTTTCAACCTCTTTCCAGCGTGTTCGCATGTGGGCTGGTACATAGACACATTTTCCACGCCTCTCCCCAACATATAGCACAGCGCTAGATACCTCGGTGGGCCATCCGCACCCACCGCTACACCCCGGTTCCAGTCCTCAATCACATCTATGACGCTCCTTTCTCTCTCCCTTCACTCTGCACCCCATGATACTGTGCACAAATCTCCATCTACTCCTTAACCAACCCAATTCTAATCTTCCGTTTCAGGGCTAACCTTCCATAGTGCCCCTCCCCCGTCTAACGAAATTATCTGCAAGTAGCTGTATCGCATTCGGCATGCTTTCCTCTGGGCCTAGCTGGCAATCTAACACCTCGGCCGCCCGCGGCTCAGCAATGATGCTACGACGGAAATCCTTCGCAGGTAGAGTATTAAGCTCACAGGAAACTGTGTCCTTCCAAAATAAAGACGCAGCGAGATATTCTTCGGGCTAGAGAATCACCGCGCGGCAAAGCTCTTGGAGTGGTACCGAAGGTGATTATCTAGAGAGGCCCAGCTCCAGCAGCCGCAAGTGACGCCAGATACCCATGCCACATGTGCACGATAAAGCAGCCGTCTACGAGTTCACTCATCGATAGTTATCGAATTCCAAATACGTACTTAAATTGACGTATTGTAACCTACTAGTAGAAACCACCGCTTCACAGCATCGAAGCCGCCACTAAATCTCCTTCCGATCCAACCTCGTGGGGCTTCCACGTCGTCAAAGCTGTGCACTTACCATTTGGTGCACTTATTCTTCGCAAAGACAAGACAAACCTTCTTCCTGATCCATCCATAATATTCAGCACTAAACCAAAGGCAGCCAAAAGTAGCGCCCCGGAGCCAATCACAACTTATTCGATGTTGCTAGGTCCCTATAATCAGGAGGGAATTTTACATGAAGGGCTTAGGGCTCCGGGTTGTGCCCTAGCTGTTGTGGAGTTGTGGAGGTTGGTGGGGCTAGCATTTTGTGAGACTAGGAATACCTACCCACACAGGTACCGGAGGTAATTTACCACGCGCTATTGGTTAACATCTCGTTTTTCTAGATACGTTTAATTTCCATAGTCGACTGTAGAAGCCACTGCTAAGTCTCGATTAATATCTTACACAGTAACCAGTTAAGGGATTAAATTTATAAAATGTGCGAAGTTTTGGTTGTGACTTAGCGCGCGTCCCCGAAAGAAAAGTATTTATTGGTGGGAGATGGAAATGAGGCGAATGAACTGTAAGGATGATGGACTTAACTAGCACGTTTTTCATGTTAGGAGGTTCAGGAAAGTTTCGATTGGAGTGATGCGCTGGCAGAATATGGCACCCTATCGATTGTGGAATAGCCTAAGATGATAATTCATAAGACGTACCAAACTCCAGGGCAAATTGGTGCTCCAATCTCCTGTATGCACCGCTTCCAATCCACAGAAGCTGTGTACGAGGTAGGGCGTGCCTTTAGCCAATAAAAGCATAGTATATTAAGCAAGTTGGCTTCTATTTAGATATTTGGTTTCGATATTCCAATAGTTCTATCCCTAGGAAACTTCATGACAGAGGCGTCAATTTATCTCTTGCCCGGAATCCAGTGACAGCCACTTGCTTCTCTTTTCTCGTTGCCGAGCGAGCTTGGGAGCGAGGCTGGCGACGAGACATCGTTCTCTGACTAAAGGATAATGGCTAATGGCCGAATAGAGGTCGCCTGTAAACCAAGTTCGAGGTCAACTTAGTTGTCGACGTTCGAGGTGAAAAGAAGTGCCTGCAGTATCGGTCAAAAAGTTGGTACGGCTCACAAAAAAGAATCTGCCAATTAGTCCCATGTTGGAACCAATCAGCTAGCTCTAAAACTTTACAATTTCTACAAGAGGGAAATTCTCCTCCTTCCCTATCACTCTCGATCAACAAGCCATCATCGGGGCTGACAGCTTTTATCCCTTTTAGTCGACTACCACATACCCCAAAAGGTTTAGAGCTAGATTTCTAGTCCGAATTTAGTTAATATATAGGCAGCCTCTAATAATAAGATATCTTGTTTCGACCTGTACGCCAAATCTTCCCGTTGGTCAGTAGGTTGACCCATACGTCAACTGATTCGCTTGGCCAACAGGTCGACCTGTCAACTTGTCCCACTGGCCAAGCAGTCCAGTTGGTATACCTGTTGACCGGTTGACCAAGTTCACGAGCAGCGTGAGCTACCAGCGATCCTTCTTCTACAGGACTCTGAACGAGATTCTAGGTAGAGTAGGGAGGCTTGGAGATCATCAGAATGTGAGCATGAACCCGAGCGCCGGAAATTTGGACTACTTAAACCCGTACCTGGTGAGCGGCTTTGTGATTTCTATTACTGTAGAGACTACTCTTCATGCCGCTGCAGCTGCCAAATCTATCAGCAACCAAGCCGCCTCTTGCAACTGCAAGACTGCCTGGAACAGTCGCCGGTGTACAACTCCGCCGCTTGGCCAGTAGGTTGACCAGTACACCAAGCACCAAGTTGACCAGTTGGCGTACAAGTCAACCCATTGGCCAAGTGGTCAACCAGATGGCATATGGGTCAACCCATTGGCTAAGTGGTTGATCAGATGGCGTATACGTCAACCTGTTGGCCAACGAGAAGATTTGACATACGGGTCGGAACATAGCTCCACCAACTCTATTTCACCATTAGCCACTCTTCTGACTCTATGGCGTTATGCGGAACCAGTTGACAATTACTGGATTGTTGTGGCCAGTCGTGGGTCTTTGGGTTCGACGAATGGTACCTTGCACGTTCGACTTGCTCACACCCTCTCTATATAAACCCCCCTCTTCTCGTCCGATCGATCTTCAGGTTTCAGATTAATCGCACCCCATTACCAATCTTTCAAAACTCTTACCTAACCGTCATAGCAATATTTGTCAACAAACAACTCACTACGATCCTCACTTCCGACGTCCTCACGGGGTATCCGCTTCTTCGACACGCAAGCCCTAGCAACAAGCTTATCGACCCTCCCGGGCCCCTGATACAAATAGCTTCACCTCTACGCCCATTTCACGGTCAAATCATCAATCATTAACGCGTTCCTCCTTTCCCTCCATCAATACCTACCGGTTGTCCGTTCAGCGATGCGTCATGCTACTCACCAATGGCTTTTGTTAGTCTCAGTTGCTCAACAGCTTGCCTATACTAGCGTCTAATTAAGACTAGATTTTGTTGGCTCTATACGCATAGAATGGGGGTATCGGGTTGGGCACGGGAGCTTCATCGGTCATGACTCGACAACAATTTCGACAGGGTTGTTGCGATATGGAGGGGAGAACCGTGTGCGTGTATAGACTTAAGGTATAGAGAAGGAGAAAGACTCGAGATATACACAGGAGACTTGTGTGCCTTACCATCAGTCCCGGCTACAGTGAACTTGTATCAGGTCTGTAACACGTCTCAGGTATTCTACTCGTCAATTTTTTTTAGTTTCTGCCCCCTATACCCCTAACCCTAAGAATTGTCACGCCAAGAGCCATTTTAAGCGCCCACGCTAGCCATTAATAGTCATTTTAAGGCTCGGGTACATGCAACAAGGGCTTTAGGGGTTAGGGTTTCTACGGCCTTGTTTTAATCATACTGCATTCACTCTATCTAGAGTATGGCAGTGCCCGCTTTCACCCCCTCTCCGGATGGCCGGCTAGGTGGGGGAGATCTCCTCTCTCTACCCCTGATTCCCGTTCCTACGGTCTTTTCGAGGATTTATGCTCTGAACTGTTTTATTGTATTACAGGATGGTTTATGCACGCTTACGTCTTGGGGCGAATGGATAGTACGACACATAAAGCTTTCCATGTTTGAATGTGTAACGAAGTGGGGCTGTACTGCGTGGCAACATCTGACGTAGTTCTCGCTGCTTAAGGCTTCACATTAGCTGTTGAAGGATCGCACCTTATCAACATGTCTTCTCTGGACGCTTCTCTACCTGCCATGGATAGAGAAAATTTGCTCCGGACTTTCGATAAGGTCTCAGGTCCCGACGCCCAAGCTCGCGAGGCGACAGCAACGAAGCCAACGGATCAGTTATGCAACACGATACCGCAGCGAGAATTGCTCGCCGGGAGCAGTCCTTGGGCTAGCATGATTGCTCACTGGTAAAACATGATGTATCTGCCGACTTTGGCGCAACCTCTGTCCTTGGATAGCCGAATTATGTTCAATACAAGACAACAGATATACCGCAAGCTCCTCTAGTAGAGCGCAAATTATCCCTTGAAGATATTACAAACGCTTTACAAACGATACGTGCACCTGGCGATAGCCCTCAAGCAATCAGCTGGACACATTCTGTCGACAAATTCTCAGTTCACCACGCATCGGTCTCGGCGTGACCTTGGGAATGACTGCAGTTGGCGTTTACGTGGGAGTTATCTACGGCCAAAATCTGTCGAGGAAAGTCAGATCGCGAATAACTATGCTCTTGCAGCACTGTGTGCAGATTATCTGGCACTCTATACTATACCTACCATGTACATTTTTTAACGTGGCTATGTATTGATGGCAAGCGTAAGAGACACGAGCTTAAACTATAGTTATTGCAGGAGAGCGATGTCCGATGAGCTTGAAAAGACGTTTCACAGCTTAATAAAAGCATTAACTTCGATTGCGGCACTAAAGGTCGTATTTTACTTCATGAACACTATGTGGAAAGTTGAAAAGATTGTTCTTACGAGTGTTGTCGCGGAAGGATCTATAATATGACGCTTACGCTTCCTGACCTTGAAGAATCAGACGATTAAGAGCCGCAAGTCGATACTGCCGACCATCTCATGCTCGCTTTTCCCGAAAACTCGGATATGGAACATCTGTAGGACGAATACCCAATCTGTCAGCAACCGCAATTGGAGATCAAATTAATTGTTACTAGGCATGGTCGCCAATTACACGCGTACGGGATGTCTATCCCAGCAGATGCCTCAGATATGTAGCCCTCTGACATTGAAAAAGGAATATAACCGACTTGTGGGATGATACGTATCTGGGTATACTAACTATGTAAATACTCACTATATCCCCCCGAACTCAGCAATATTTGTGGGCATCAACACTTCAACACTATTTTACCAACTCCAGACTTCATCCACAGCCGCGGTTGGAGAGAGAAATGAGGAAAAGTTTAAGTCAACTTGAAGCGAGCAGTCACAACATGCTTCGTATCATGCGAGGCTATGTTAGAGCTCGAAGAGAGCCTGAGCCTTTCTAGGTTCACTAAAGGACACCCGTTACAGTTACAACAGCCCAGTAAAACAAAAAGTCGATTGGAATCAAAGCTGTCTCCAAGAGTGAACAAATGTGTGCTAAAAGTTGGTCGAACTCGCTTTCGGTTCCTTCGAGCGTGTGCCAGTGCTCGCAGACTCGCTATACTCCTAGCGTAGGGATGTAGGAATCTTCAAACAGACATGATTTTTAGTTTTCATTTATTCCCTCCTGATCTAGCTCACAGCTACCCTAAATTCTGATTACGAGGCTGACAGGTGGCGAGATATACACTCCGGTGATACGTAGAGACGTGACCAGTCTAAGTCTTATCTCCTGGATTTTGAAAATCCCTACAAGATCTCGGGACTTTTACCGTGGCAAGAAGCTGAAAATATACATATAGTATAAAGAATATACCTCCACTACGTATGCTACCGTTACATCCCGGGTTCAACTTTCTTACCCGCTTTTTCCTCTCTTCCGCCACGCAGGCAATAGAGTATGGTTAGTATCTGTACGGGGGAGAAGACTTTCTGCCGGTCCACTCTAAAGTCTTGTGATTATCTTGAGACCGACAGTTCGGTCTTGGGACATCTCGTCTCGGTGAGATATACTCTTCGACGGCAACTCCACGCGAACGGTATGACACGCACCACTCCTCCTCCACTGGAAATAGACAATTGGTGATTTCCGAGAGTGATGAAATGTATAGTAGGAGGTGCTCGAGGAGAAGAAGTCACAAGACAAACCAACCCGAGCAACTTGTACCTGGACCAAAAGAGGAAGAGAGGAAAACCACAAATATTACATTGGTTTCATATTGAGTTGAAGTCGTAAAAATTACTCATACTCCTCGCCGACTACGGTGACCACAAAAGCCGGGAACTTTGAAAATAACAAATCACGGCCGCTCTGAATTGCAATGCCTTGGTTTGAAGAGGAATGTACTTTGTACTTCCACAGGACCAAGCAGTATTCAAAAATTTACTTTTAACCTATCACGGACTCCTCCCGTCAAACCAGTCTAACATATTCCCCCTCGATCGACTTGCATTGCATTCCACATCATCCACCGCTCCATCACCAAAACATTCAGCATCGCCGGGAGTCCTCCGTGTATTTTCCGCAATAACGCCTACGGCGGGCAAGATATATCGACAGAGAACAGTTAGTAGAACTCGGTGGTTACAGTATGCAAAGATGACGATGGCAATGTTGCAAATCTGAAGGGGAGAACCGTGTGCGTGTATAGACTAAAGGTAGAGTACAGAGAGAAGAGAAGGAGAAAGACTTGAGATATATACGAGAGACATCAGCCCCGGTTACCGTGAGCTTGTATGAGGTCTGTAACACGTCTCAGATCTTATATGTAACATGAAAGAACCTATCTGCATCAAACCCTATCAATTTGTAAGTTGTTTCCGACCCGGTTTTGAATGGCTGGCGAGATTAACAAAGTTCTAATACTCCCCACCACGGAAAGAGTGGCGGGGCCTAAGATTTATGTTGTTGGATTAGGGTTTAGGGCTTGAATCTGTTCAGTTATACAAGGCAAGTTTCACGAAGCCGGATAGCCCTCCGCCTTGTTGCCGCACCATCTTGGCCGCTATTGTTCGTAGATACTCTGGCTCCTCTCGCTTAAAATCTCCTCTAGATTGTCTCACAAATCCGTGTCGCGAGGGGCCCCGCCTCCGTGTTTCACCAAACAGGCAGCGGGAAGGGTGATTCATAGCGGGCGGTTATTTCGCAATAGCCGCTCGCCCGACCACTGATGCGTTTGAACTTCAACCGTGCGTATTACTGATCCTATAATTATGCCCTGTAGACGCCTGCAAGTAATATCCCTGCCGTCGTGCTCCCGTACTCCGTGACCAGTATGTACTAGCTTTGACTATTAGCGGCAGTCCGTCCCTCGCAGAATTTAGTGCCTATAAAACGGCCCGTATATACCTCAGTACTTAAGCACCAAGTACATACTACCCGCCCACAGCTGGACTGAATACACGACTTACACCAAACACCCTGATTCTGACGCAAGAAATGTCCCAACCACAGAACAAAAAGCGTAAACACCAAGCCTACGTCGTCGAAGTAAAAGACCCCTATGACACCCCCTCCCACGAACCCGTCATCAAGATCGAAGACGACGATGAAGAAAAACCAGACTTGTGGAAGTGCGACGACGAACACAGTAAATCCTGGACAAAAACCATCCCCGAAGAAGCCGGTACGCAGGACGGCCGTAGTTTCACCTCGTACAGCCCTCACCTTCCCCGCCCCGCACTTACTAACCCCGCGTAGCCAGGGGGTCGTCAGAGTCCTCGCTGGCACTGGCGACCGTGAGATCACCGTATGCGTCCACACGCACCACCTGAAGAAGTTCAGCGACTACTTTGCGTGGGCGGTTGCGCAGCACCCTCACGGCGCCATGACCGAGCACCGTCTCGCCGACGATATTCGCGGTGACATAATGGTGATCTTTGCCGAATTCGTGTACTCGCCGGACCTGAAAGAGATCCTCCAGCGGGCCGAGTACAACGAGCGGCTGTCGTACTGGCAGTTCCAGTGTCTGACTATGGATATCTACCTCTGGGCTCAGAAGGTGGGGTCGAAACGATTCGCGGCTGCCGCGGTGAAGATGGCAAGTTTTAAAGAAACTGGGAAGCCGCTGGAGGAGCTGGTGAAGTATCGAGATGTGTTGAGGGAGCTGAGGGTGGGGGAGTGTAAGCTGAGAGAGAGGATTATGGCGCACCTTGGCGCGAGTTGGCCGAGGTATCAGAGGGTGTTGGATACGGATACCAAGGGGAGGAGGTTTGTGGAAGATTCGCCGGAGCTTATTGCTGCGCTGTTGCGGAGGAATACCGGTACGAAGACGTCGGAACGGGATGCGTGGGCTAAGGAGATGGATGAGGCGCCGAGGGGTTCGTTTAGAGCGAGGAGTCCAAGGAAGTACTAGGGTGTGGATTATTTGCTGCTGCCGGGAGCGCGATTGTGTCTTTTTGATCGTCTTTTGGTGGGTTGGATTTGGGCGTTGTATTCACGGGTGGGTGACTCGCATGTCGGTGGTTTGGTTGTCTATTTTCTCTATTTTCTCCAGTGGTTTATTTTTTCACAGCCAGCGTTAAGGATGTACTGTACACACTGTCATTGGGGACCCTTCTGTCCGCTATTTTTGGCTCTTCTGTCGTAAACGGTTGCTTAACCCCAGCGATTACTCCCCGTTTGATTCCTCGATGTTTAACACTCCCCTGTCCTTCTGTCGATCTTCCAAGCGCTCGCTATCTTCCGGCCTCAGGACCAAAAGTGGAGGGCCCGACGTGCGTTTGGCGCGCATTTTCTCTAAATAGCCTACGGATAGATTAAGTGTGGGCAACAAACTGACATTCACCCATCTTCACAACTATATACATTTCCCCCCGTATACCTCACCCCCGCCCCCCAGGTTCACATCAAACCAACTTCCCCGGCTCCTCCACACGGGGTTCAGCCATGCTTCGATGAGTAGGTAGATGCAACGGCGCCGAGAACTCTGGCTGAAACGCCTATTCCGTTGTCAGTCCGTCCTTCCTCCTACAACTCCAGTACACCTACCGTCGTTCTCGGCGCATCGCTCATCAGCCGGGTCAAACACTCCTGTCCATTCCACTTCGGATCCGTAACCTTCTCCGCAGCCTCTTTAAGCCAGTTATCCCACGCCTCCGTCTCCGGCACCGCCCCTCCGCGTCGAACCCACGCAGTCTCGCTCGTCACCCGGAGCACCTTGACTAGCGCGTCGGTGTACGAGGAGGTCGTGAACATATCCTTTTCGTCCAGTACGTACGCGGAAAGGTCCCATTGTAGACGCGTGGGGATCAAGGCGGCGATCCAGTACAGCCCGTTGAGGATGATGTACGAGAGCCCGATGGAGGCTTGTAGGTTCCAGGTGCAGTTTGCGAGACAGACGACGGACGCCATGAAGCTGAAGGTGGCAGAGGCGGCAACGACTTGGAACGCCCGCTCGCCGACGTAGTAGTGGCAGCGCTCCTGACCGAAGTATAACTCGCGCGCGATGTCTTCGTCGCAGTGGACGACGAGGAAGGATCCTTGGCGGCCTTGCGGGGTTGAGGGCTGTCTGCGGTACATAGAAGTGGGGACGTACCTAAAACTACAACATCCCCGCCAGGAACAGCCCTGCTCTGCTTCCGTTGTTGCAGGTCAACACGCCACAGCGATCCCAGTCCAACCATACTCGATGTAACGCTCAACAGTAACACAGAAATCACCGCCATCCCATCCTTCAATACAACCGCCTCCACTAGTAGTCCGATAAAAAATAACATCCCAATAACCGCCAACGCATTCATGGGTCCCAACATCCTCACCTTGACATTCTGAATCGGCCCCTCATCCCTACCTGGGGGTCTCGTGATCGAAATCACCCGGACCGAGAACCGCGGTAACTCATCGATGCCATGCAGGATATCGGGAAAGAAGTTGAGGGTCTGGGAGAGATTTCCGGAGCGGACGCCGACGACGCTGGAGGCGCTGTTGGGTGGAAGCCGCCAGGGACGTGTGGTCTTCAGGAAGGACTGGGGGGCGGGGAGAAGACGTGGGAGCAACGCAGTGAAGGATCCTGTGGCCGGTTGTACGTGGCCGGCCATGGCACTTTCGCCTAGTGTGTACTGTATTAGATCGTGCAAGATGCCGAGGTGGAGACTTACCAACGATGGCGAGGAGGCCAACGATGTCGAGATGGATACTCTCCCGGTTCGTGGGAAAGGTTGGAGCCGACGCTGCGGTCGCGGTGGGAAGGAGCGGCGCGAGGATGAGATGTTTGATCCATGCTTGGTCCTTCATGGCCGCCGTTTCTCCCAGAAAAGAGATTTAGTAAATTTGTTTCTGTCGAATGGTTTGATGTTTCATACGTGCTAGCTTGAGTAAAAAACTGTGTTAAAGAGGGTTGCGCGGCTGACCATAATTTCTTCTTCAGCTGATCGGCATGCATCGATGTTGCACATCATAACTCGGCCGTTGCCGTGATCGAATGGGTTGCCGATTCCCACATTCCAACAGAGTAGAGTGGCACCAATTATATCAAACACCAGAATTTGAGATCGCAAACGCCGCGCGGCAATCAAAAACTTGCACGTATGATGTTCGCAATGGTATGTTTTTTTTATAGGCCCTCCTACTGAAGTAGCAACAATCGGTTGGAGGAGAGATGATATACGTGGCTATCTTCCCTGCACGAATATAGTGGGGTACTGAGTCCGAGACAACAGCATCACCGGTGATTCGCATCGGGGGAAGTTACACGGAGTTAGGGTTATCTTCCGCAACTAGGTCCCATCTTGGCTCCGCTTGGCAGACCGCTATCCGCTATCCAAGACCAGGCGGACGCTTAGCTATCCCCGACGTACCACGCAGAAGTCCCACGCAATGCAAACCCTAACCTCCATGCCCCGCCGTCTTAGACTCCACCCCGCCTCTTCAACCCCACCTGAAACTCCGCTCTGTACAACTTGCACCGACATCTCCATCTCATCGCTATTCCAACCTCCCACACAGGTGCTAGGGGGACACGACCCTGCAATACCACACGACTATCTAGATCAACTGATATCTCGCTTCCAAACATGCGCATTCTGCAGAATAATCTGCCATGCAATACATACAGCCGTGCTCACTGTCATCGGCGAGCCCCTTCCTTCCCCAAGCGCGCCCATAACACGGCTACAGGATTTCTTTGAAGGGAAGAGGAAGCGGTGTTTTCTTCAGCCGCTACAGAGCGGGTGGTTACTCGAAGAGTCGCGGTGGAAGAAAGACAAGCGCGGACTCAAGCTGAACTACGAATACAAAGCACATCGTATCCGGGTGACACTTCGCGACGATGTGGAGGAAGAACAAGATCCGTGGAACCAACCGGGCATGCAGATGGATCCGCTTTCTCGCTCCACCGCCAGGATCAAAACCAAGGCGGAGGGCATCGTGGCATTGATCCAGCTGCTCTCCTCGGACGCAGAAAAGATCGGATCGAAACCGCTTTTTCATGGAAGAGTCGTGGGCGAAGATGTTGACCTAGCCAGCCTCCGCTTCTGGCTTAAAACTTGCACAGAAGGCCATAAGGAATGTAAACGGGATTATTGGCACAAAGTGTTGCCTCCTCCGCAGAATCTCCGTGTGATAGACGTGCAAAAATCTCGGGTGATCCCGGCAAAGGAAGGGTGGCGGTATATTGCGTTGAGCTACGTCTGGGGTGGGCCGCAAAAATTCATGCTGTTGAAGGAAAATGTGGCGGACTGGGCATTGCCCGGGAAGATGCCAAAGACCGGGGAGCTCCCAAATACTATCCGCGACGCGGTGACGTTGGTTGGTGCTATAGGAGAACGGTATTTGTGGATAGATAGCTTGTGTATAGTCCAAGACGACATGTCTACTAAACAGGACCAGATAGAGCAGATGGATCGAGTGTACGGATCCGCTCTCTTCACCATCGTGGCCGCGGCGGGGAATAGTGCCAATGCTGGTCTTCCCGGGTTATCGCCCGGTAGCCGGCAGAAGCTACAAATGGTCGAGTGTATTCAAGGATTAAGACTAGCAGTTCCCCTACCGACACTTTTAGACTCCATGGACTCGTCGTATATCAACACGCGTGGTTGGACGTTCCAAGAGCGGTTGTTATCCCAAAGAGCGATCTTCTTCACAGACCACCAAGTATACTACCAATGCGACCGCGACGTGTGGTGCGAAGACGTCTACGCCGAATCATCCACCAAACGCCTACACAAGCAGACGTATCCCTCTCTAGGCCCTCGGAAACTTCTTCTACATTCCGTCAGATCCCAGGACCAACACGTCTTAAAGCCTACCATCCAGTCCGCTTTTGGCGATTATATGTCCCAGGTGCAAGACTTTACTTGCAGGAACTTAACAGCGCCCAACGATGTTCTAGACGCCTTCACTGGAATCGCAAACGTCCTTCGCCATTCCCCTGGGAGCCGCAGTTTCGTGGCTGGACTACCAGTGATGGGACTCGACAACGCAATCCTGTGGATGCCGAAAGGTTTGGTGGAAAGACGGAAGACGACTGACGCATCCGGAAAGACGACATTATCCCCGTTCCCAAGCTGGTCCTGGGCCGGCTGGTCTGGGTCCGGTATGCTGATCCGTAGGTACTCCTTCGAGTGTCTGCTCGAAGACTGGACGGTAATTTTCCACGAAGACGGCGAGGAGAGTAAGCTACTCCTCCCTCCAGTTCGTGACGACGAATCCGAACTCCCAGATGACTCCCCGTTCCGCACTATAGCTTTGAGACGTAACCTGATGAACTCCCACGCCCTCGAGTTCTGGACCGCATCCTCCTCTACATTCTATATCACCGGAACTCAACACTTCCGGTACATCTGGCGGGAGCTGATCAGCGACGAAGTCTCTTCTGAATATTGCCGCGTGTGCGTCTACGATTCCAACAATGACTGGGCGGGAAGTCTCCTTTTCCCGCGAGCCAGCGCGGAAAAAATTCTTGCGAACGGTAAGAAGGTGGGATGCGAGTTTATTGTGCTTTCTAGGGGTTTGTTATATTCGTCGGGGTATGCGGATTCCGGCGTGTTTGGAGGTAATGGTTCGATGGTGCTGAATGTTTTGATGGTGGAGCGCAAGGGGCAGGGGGGAGAGATGGAGAGAGTTACGTGGGGGATGGTGCATGAGGATGCGTGGAATGCGAGTAGGCCGAGGAGGGAGTATGTTAGACTGATTTGAAGGTGGACATAGATAATGTTGAGTTTGGCAACTGGGAGGGAATGGTGTAAGTAGCTTGGAGTAATTTCTGTTCTAGTGGTATGCTGCTGTCCAGTCCCAGTAAAGTCCGTCCAGAAAACACAGGATGCCGTGGGAGCAGCCTACAATCTATTGATCGTGAGCATTCTGTTCTGGTTGTCGTAGTGTATCATATTCAATCTATCGGATGGAGTTGTGGTGCTGGGGATGGGGATGGGTCGGCGTGAGAGCAATACGCATAGGTGCAAAGTGGGAATCCAGAAGTTGTGAGTTGAATACGCGAGCAAGAGTTTTATTCTGACAGCGATGATGATGGTAGTGAAGGAGATGTCTTGTAACTAGTTTGACTGCTTACTTAGGCGGCAAAGCCGCCTCCTGTGCGTTACCTTGTATATGTTCCAACCCCGTTGTCAAGCAATTTACTTTGTCAAGAGGCCGCCATAGGCCAGGTCAGGGGGAGAGGAGGAATTATCGTGTCCGTATATCTATGACAAAAATCTTTTTTTCGTTAGTATTGTTCTGCTTGAGCTTTGGTTCAATAAGAGTTTTGAGGCCCTGCAGGGGACAAAACCCTTCCCTCGGGAGAAATATATCACTAAAGACATGGCGGAATTTGACGCCGCGAAGCAGCTAGATAATGGACCCGGAGAAGCCGCATTGTTCACCGAGGCCGTCCATCGATGCTCCTGGGGGTTAGTCTGCAACTCCACAGGTTTAACCGAAGAGTATTTTAAAAACAAAGCACACCACAAAATCGTTTGTCAGTTAGAGAGGTATTGGAAGACATGCGATGATCGGGAATGCTTGCCAATTCGTTAACTAACTGGTTGCGGGTTCTGGAAGGTCTCAACGTGAGTCCTACAAATCCCTTCGGATCGGTTCCTGTGCTAACTGGCCATGATGAATGATAGATGCTATAAGCTTCCAACATGTGCTTCACCCGTTGGGCTTGTTGGGTTTCAATTGCCATCGAGTTGATGCAAGAACTATTACTGTCAGACTCCCTGATTACTTAGTCTTTCTCCCATAATCAACTTACCAGTCTCTTTGCGCTTTCTTATGAGGATCTCTTTTTTCATTTTGGATACCAGAGTTTGTTTGAATCATCCTGCATTCTGACCTTCTTTATTTCCTTCTTTAATTGTGATTCAATCAGTCATGTTGCATCGCGCATTAATTGTAAATCGAACTGGCCACAAACACGGCGGGCCTCCGCTCTTCCAGTTCCTTTACTCTGCACCCCGCGGGGGTTTGCTCTTCGTATGTGTGTGGGCCGACCCGACCTCCCTCGCTAGCAGACCAGACTGAGATCTTAATGAATATATAAATTCTCTTTATCCCTTTGCCGGTAGCGGGCCCACGAAAGGGCCCGCTTTCGCGTGCGCTGCGCCTTGTCGCTTACCACAGCACAGCCACCCACTTAAACCCCCCCTAGAGTATTATGAATTGAAAGACAACTAGTAGAAGCTTCTATTTGTGAATTCTTGTGGTAGTGTGAGAAATTCTAGGGTGCTGAGTTGCATATAAATCACAGTACTTTAGAGATTGTGAGAGTACCATCCTCCAGCCCAGTGGCAACCACCTTCCCACTTTCTATCTACCACACCACAACAACCATGAGCAGAGAAGCCCTCAGACCGCGGAATATTAATGTCCACTACCTACCCCCACCACTTATACTCTCATCTCCACCATCCTCACCAAAAAATGCTAAAAAACAAAGTGCCAAGCGCCGCATCATGGACGATCACTCTGGCCTATTGTGCTCCTCCTACAGACCACCACCACCACCTACAGTGGTACAGCACCAACCTGTGTTACACACCTCCGACAACACACCACACCACCTGTTATTTTTGCCAAGACCAATTTTACCCAATCTACTTTGACATTGCGAGAAAAAGTTTGCTTCGTTTTGCTACTGAACATACTTCAGTTCTTGAGAAGCAACAAAATCAATCTCTTTGGAGCCAGAAAATCGGTTACCTCACTTAAGAAGTCTCTCCACAGGGCTAAGGACAACATGTTTCACAGGGAGAGTGCCTCCCATTCAGTCAGCAGTAGCGACCTCCATGGGAAGCTTGAAATGATTACAGAACCACTCACTCAGAATGTTCCGGATGGAACAGCTATGACATCCGAGATTGGACGAGAGGAAGTGGGAAAAGGGTACCTTAGTACCCCAGAATTTGAAAGCTTGAGAGAGCAAGAGAAGAGCGAGGAGTTTGAGTATGGCTTGTTCAAAGCCAGGACCGAGGATGATTTGAGGAGGCGCAAGAATAGACAAGCAACCTCAAGAGTGGAGTCTAAACAGCTACCTAGCATCTGTCACGGCGCAAGGTTACGAGTGATAATGGGAGATTAGAAGGCGGAGATGGAAGAGGGTGTGGAAGGAATTGGTGTTACGGAAAGACGGGGACGTTGGGAGATGCGGAGGCGGTGTGGCAATATTAAGTAGTGGTGGTGGGATTATTTAGTACGATAAGGACGTGGTTTTCGGTGTCGCAACGTCAGATGATGTGGCGTGGTTTCCTTTGAGAAGAGTTTTGTTGGTGGTGTGTTTGTTTGTTTGTTTGTAATCATATTGCATTCGGCCGCTGGCGGCCATGGCATATCCCGTACATATTTCCTCCCCGCTTCTTCCGTAACGTAAAGAAACAAAAGCAAAGTCGCGAGTCCTCTTCCCCAAAAAACAAAAGAAACCGCCAAAAAACAACATCAACTTTTACACCCCCCCATCACTCGACTCCTCGTGATCTGAGTTAACCGCCTCCTCCACCACTCCACTAATTCTACCGACATCTGTACAAGATAAAAAATCCATCAGAGCCTGCGAACATTTTTCTTCTGCAAAAACGAGAGACATTGACAATGAAATCTTCGGCTTTTTCAAAACCTTTTCAACACCCTCATACCCATCCTCCCCCTCTTGCCCGTCAACCCAAAGCCTTTTTTGTTCTCGTTTCCATCTTTTGCACCACTTAAAAAGGTGGTCTCTTGTCTGATATTCATGCCCACACCACCAACATTTCATATCA
>Ga0307512_10000912_pt1 | contig 43478 bp, 38 predicted proteins | sample 14_EM_MG_FD_200267 | JGI IMG/M metagenome (GOLD analysis project Ga0307512, IMG submission 200267) | Populus trichocarpa ectomycorrhiza microbial communities from riparian zone in the Pacific Northwest, United States - 14_EM | ecosystem: Host-associated > Plants > Roots > Unclassified | place... | reverse complement strand
ATGGAGTGTGCCAAATTAAATGATTGCATATTGCGGATACAGCCATGGCAAAATGAGCGTCAACAGAGCGTCAACGATTTTTGGTCATGCGTCCTGGGAAATCACACCTCCGATAGGTTGTAGTCAGTCATAGAGGAATTTTTGGTGGCCTTTATAGGCAAAACAGATTGGAATACCCTCCCTGCCCCATCATGAAAATGAGGGTCAACGGAGCGTCAACGATTTTTGGTCATGCATCCTGGGAAATCACGCCTCCGATAGGTTGTAGTCAGTTATAAACGAATTATTGGCTGCCTTTATAGACAAAACAGATTGAAATACCCTCCCTGCCAGATCATGAAAATGAGCGTCAACGGAGCGTCAGCAATTTTTGGTCATGCATCCTGGGAAATCACACCTCCGAAAGGTTGTAGTCAGTCATAGAGGTATTTTTGGCCGCCTTTATAGGCAAAACAGATTGCAATACCCTCCCTGCCCCATCATGAAAATGAGCGTCAACGGAGCGTCAACGATTTTTGGTCATGCGTCCTGGGAAATCACATCTCCGAAAGGTTGTAGTCAGTCATAGAGGAATTCTTGGCGGCCTTTATAGGCAAAACAGATTGGAATACCCTCCCTGCCCCAGCATGAAAATGAGTGTCAATGGAGCATCAACGATTTTTTGTCATGGGTCCTGGGAAATCACACCTCCGAAAGGTTGTAGTCAGTCATAGAGGTATTTTTGACCACCTTTATAGGCAAAACAGATTGCAATACCCTCCCTGCCCCATCATGAAAATGAGCGTCAACGGAGCGTCAACGATTTTTTGTCATGCGTCCTGGGAAATCACACCTCCGATATGTTGTATTCAGTTATAAAGGAATTATTGGCTGCCTTTATAGGCAAAACAGATTGTAAGACCAAATATCGTTGATGCTCTGTTGACGCTCTGTTGACGCTCATTCTCAGGATGTGGTTGGGTGCGTGAATATGCTTGTTTTGCTCATCAACGCCGCTAATACGTCGAAAATGATTCGTGACATACCAAAGTCCATATTTCACGCATAACAGTAGCATATCTGAATGGGACAATAAATATGAAACCCGAAACGCAGAATCGGAGATTGGAACCGACGGGTCTAGCCAAACCCGGCGAAACCCACAGGTTGACGGGTACTGGTCCGGGTTTGGCCCGCCAAGACTCAGCGGGTCGGGTTTTTGGACGGTTCTGGAACCGAACCGACCCGTTTTTGCGGTCCATACCTGGACCACTGGCGGCTTACCCGGACCCGTTGCTAACACTAGTCGTATGCCATAGAAGTATGTCCGGTGAATAATATCCACAATTTCAGTCGCTGCAAATCGAAACTTGCACTCCAAAATTGATCATCAAGACAGCTATTAAACAAGAAGGGAACTTTGAACTTACCTCACGAACGTTCGTGGGGCATGTAAACCTGTCCTTGGCCAATAGCCAGGCTACGATTTTCCAGATCTCTGTAGGCGACTGTGTTCAAAATCCGTAAATAGAGTCGATTGAGGTCTTGCAGCGGTACACCATTGCTGCACGGGAGCAAGTAATCTTTGCGAGAGCCTGATGCACAATGTCAGTGATGAAAACAATCGTTGAGATAATTCATTTACCACTGAAATGTAGGCACGTGGAGGGTCTGAGTTTCTCTGGGCTGGATCAATCCTGGCGATTTCATCATACAACCAACTATGAATCTGGGCGGTCTTCACCGCATTCGTGGCGAAGGTATTCACAAATATCTCACAAGTGATAGCTATAGGCTTCACATGTGCCATGACCATCGCCGGAACGCCTGAAAGGGTTGTCTGGGCGTTGTATTCTGCGCCAACGATGAGGCCTGTCACGGCATCCACAATGGGCCCATATCGCCACAGATTTCCAGCTTTCCATGCAACCAATTGCTCACCGGCTTCATTTGAATCATTCCTCTAGTAAATATATACATTAGCGGGCGGATTCAATCATTCAAACGCTTAATTGGATACCTTCTTGGATGCCAGCGGCGCAGGCTCGTGTTCATCCTCCTCCTCCGAGACAATATAGACCTCCCGATGCTCAGGATGTAGGGGTTGCGCTGACGTAGGAGTTAATTGAGTTGCTGTGACTGGTGTTCCAAGTGTTGACTTGAAGGAATCTTTTGATGGCCGCTTCCCCATTGCTTTCCTGGATGGTCGCCGAACATGCTCGTCGTCGGATTCTGAAATGTCATCTCGACGATCATTGTGATTGTTGGGTATCGTGCTGAGATCGTCGTCGAGATCCTCGTCGTGGATAGATCGTCTGCTTCTCCTGGTGCTGGAAGGAAGAGGAAGAGGAGAAGTGCGGCGCCTTCTTGTCATGATTTAAAAAGGCGGCAAGTGATAAGTACGAAAAATTAAAGGAGTGACTAAAGGAAATCTGAATGAATGTAGAGTAAATGAATTAAAGCGTTGTGTAAAGGAAACAAAGTGTTGATATGATTAAAAGCATCGTTGTGATGCGTCTTTTTATCCTGTCGACGATTCAAGGATCTTGGCTTGTCCCACCACCCACACTTCCAACTCCTTGGATGGACGGGAACTCCGAACTCAGAATGGCAGCTGACAAGCATGCCGCAGGGTTGTTGATTGGCTTCCTTTCACGAGAATAGTCATCGCAACGAGCTAAACAGCATTCGCGTTTCACTAATCATTCGGGCTAACTTCTGCAGGGTAAAGATACCGAACTACCAATTACATAATAGCCATACACGGAGTCCTATCGCTGCCAGTATGCCATTCCCAAAAATAAACGTCTCAACGATTAATCCCAACATCGTGAACTCTCAACACAGCCCTTCATGCCTGAATATGAATGATGTAATAATAAAATAAACAAAACACCAAAAAGAGACCCAAAACCTCACCAAAAAACTCCAAATTATCACCTATCCGTCCACCCTCCAAAGTGCCAGAAAAATACCCACCCACAACGCAAATCCTTGAACAACCATCCAGCCAGTGCATTCAATCCTTACAACGACTAATTTGCAGCTGGGCGGCTGCTTGTATACTTCCTATTGGCCAAAGAGCCTGCAGCAGGAGGATTCACAATGTGATCGTGCTCGTGTAGCCAAGCCACATCCTCATCAGCAACAACGCTTTGCTTGTAATCGGCAAAGAGACCAAGAGCACGGTTTCGGATGACTTCAACCTATCGCTGCTGTCTGATAATCCTCTTTTCAAGCTTCCATTCAAACTTTTCGAAGCCAGTTTTCGTCGTCGGGAAGCATCTTGCATTTGGGCGGCACGTCTCACCATCATCATCCGATTCCTCCCCGATATCGTCGATCATATCCTCGGCTGGAGGGGGGAGGATGTCATCCAGAGGAAGGTAACTGCGGCCACCACGCATAGGCGTCTGGGAACCATCTGTGGCGTCGGCTTGTTGGCCACGATAAACAACGCAAAGAAACGTTGGGTTGCTTAATTTCATCGCTGCCTTTACCCATCCAGCAGCTGTATTGTTATCGAAGATTGGGGTAACATCACGGGCGTACGGACCACCATCTCCATTAGGCTCCTCCAGGCAGCCCCAAAGCTCTCGGATTTTCCGGCTGGGTTCTGGCAGACCGGCGATTGCAGCATTCACGATCAACAAAATGGTCGTATTGACGATTGATGTAACTATCGGAAGTATCGATTCATCATCCCCTGGCCAGTGCCATGAGAATAGCTGAGTATTGTTTTCACCCACCCTTTTCCCAGCAATGTCGGGATCCACATAGGCGATGGTAAAGCTAAATGGCTCGACAAGGAAATCGTTCGAGGTGTCTCAACGCACCTTTATCGGCGAAGACCTGTGACCCGAGGTTCCTTCCTCATCGTCTTCTAGATCATCACATCATCAGGAAGAGCAAAAGAAGCATCGGGGCGATGAAATACATACCAACATGCACGAGTTTCCTCTTCTTAGTCGTGGTTTCTTCGAGCCTATTCTTCCTTCGGCAAGGGCCAACCTCCGCGAACTCATCCAGTGCTGCCTTGGGTTTCTGACCATCGAGGTTAATCTTGTCTGCCATGTACCGGTTCCAAAGCGGCCTTTTGGACTCCAGTTCACTGATTCTAGTAACGCAAGGATCGATTAGGAGATCCCATTGCTCGGGGCCGGCGCCTTGCTTGTTAATGATGCTCATGGACTGAGCAATCTCCCAGACGCGCTCCCTCACGTTATTATCCATCCGTTGTGTTGTCAAGCCACCCTTATCCTGCCAAATCCCCATGGTTTCTGCTGCCCATTGGCTGACTCCAACACTGGCGTTCTCGGCCCAGACGCGGACTTGAAGAGTCGGCATCTGAATTGTATTAGCATCTGCGACGACTGATTTCGGCAACCAGAAGGCATCACATCACATTTTAGGTTCTCAATGGTGGGCAATGATTGAGTGGTGGATATCGAATGCTTGTTACTCTAAACAAGCGTCGGGAGTGTCGAATATATCTTCAAGGGTGATGCGATGCGGTAGCAGAGGTGAGGAGGGTGTGTCGAAGGTTCTGGAGATTGTAAGTAAGGTGGGCAGGCAAGGCGAATATATATATGGGCTTGGAGGGTTTTCTTGATCCGGCAACATTATGTTGGCTGCAATTCAGCTAGGAGGCAATTTGCTTGGCATCATCTAAGCGCCCTGATTCGTTGACTGAACGCTTAAGTTCATCACAAAGACAACTAAAAGCATGCTCTGCAGTCATATCTCACTCGTTTGTCCTTGCTCTAGTTCTTGTACCCCGCGATGACGTCGCTGAGTCGGTATCTAAGGAGAATGCACGGTTCATGTAAGGTACACACTTAATATAAAGTGACAACCATAAATCAGGCAATGGGCGTAGGAGGGTCTTGTGAGGGTGCAAAACGATCGCCGTGACGAGCTGAATGCAGATGCGGTGTGCTTTTCGAGATCCAAGGGATGTTGAAATTGAGAGAGCGAGTAAACACTTTGCAAACGTGTGGAGGAGGATGAGAGAAATCCTACGAGAGTGGTAGGACCACTTTTTGGAAAAAGTAAATCGCGGTGCGGCTTTTTCCGAGGACAGCCTGCTTGCAATGGTGAGAGTAGGTAAAAGACCGTCAAGACGCTTCTTAACATTGTTGCGACAGTTCATTCTGCTAACGAAACATGGATCTTCCTCAACAGTGTCTTTACTGCTCGAAGACGTACTCCTACATCGGCGCTTACATCACTCACCTCTGTCGCGACCACAAAGAAAGGATAGTATACATATCAGCCGAACAACTGCCAGATGATGGCTTTGCGATCGAGCACGATAGTATTCTACTTCCATTCATTCATGAACTGCATCACGACCCATTTCTTCACCCTTCCGACAATGATTCCAGCGATACACAAGCCGACAGCGAGAATGCGTGTATCGATCCAGAGCAACCTCCAGTTCGGACACATATTTGTGGTACTCCACAATTGGACAACCATCTAGCCGGCAAGCCTATTAGTAACGAGTATTTCAATGTCTTCGATGATGAAATTGATCTATGGTCACTGTTTTCTTGCGAGGAGGAGTATCGATTAGCGCACTGGTGCGTCAAGCACAACTTGAGCAGAGCTGCTATCAACGAGCTTTTCAGGAACCCTACGATGGCAACCATCAGCAACTTCACTTCGTCCCACACTTTATTCAAAAGGTTGCACGAAATGTCCTACGCAATGGGCATCGACTCTTGGAAATCCGGCAAAGTGTGTTACAATCGTTTGGCCGATCCAAACAACCTTCGCGATGATGATCACACACGTTTCTTTTACCGCAATCCTGTTGAATGCATTGGGTTCCTCATGCAACAACCTGCGTTCAGGGAACATATGTCGTATGCTCCAGCAAAGGAATTCAATGATGCTGAGGAACGTATCTACTCAGAGGTGAAATCAAGCAACTGGTGGTGGAATGAACAGGTACGTTAGTTGAATTTCGTCATAGCTACGATGATTTTGACCGCTTCATTAGCTACGGCGGCCGCTTGGAGCTACGAATGTCCCTTTATTTGGCAGTTCAGACCAGACACATCTTACAAACTATTCGGGTGACAAGAAGGAATGGCCAGTATATTTGAGTCTCGGAACCATCGACTCGACGATTAGATCAAAACCTTCAAATCTTGCAAGCATCCCTGTTGCCCTTCTTCCCGTTCCTCTGAAATATCACTTTAAAGGACATGGAAAAACAACTGCCATGAAGGAACAACAAATCCACAATGGAGAGGTTTTAAGGAAGGTCTGCGAGCTTATTTTTCGTCCTCTCGACGCGCTTTTCAACACTGGAAAGCTTATGCTTTGTGCGGACGGTCAGATGCGGCAATGTTATCCTGTCATCTGTACATGGACGGCTGACTACTTCGAAAACATTCACTTGCATTCAAGCAAGCAACCCCATTGCCCTGTGTGCGAAGCACCGAAATCGTCGTTTGGAGAAGGGAATTCATCGTCGTGGCAAATGAGAGACTATCAGCTATACTTCCAAAAAATGATACTTGCGACTCTGGGAGATGAGACAGAGAGACGGGAAGGAAGACAATATCTGGATGATCGAGTGGTTGGAACCTCAGAAGGCGTCGTCTGGAATATGAAATGCATCTCTCCGACGACTATTATCGTACCCGATATTCTTCATACCGTCTATCTCTGTATGCTTAAGCATTTGATGGACTGGGTAACATCCTTCCTCAAACAACATTCCAGGATCGACAAATTCAACCAGCTCTGGGTGATGATGCCTCCATATCCTGGCTTCGCTCGATTCAACAAGCCATATAGCCAGGTGACGCAATGGCGTGGTAAGGAGATGAAAGCACTCGGGCGTGTGATTGTTCCAGTTTTTGCGGCGACTCTTTTAAACCCTTTGGCGGGCCAAATGATTCCCTTCAAAGAAGCCCTGTTGTGCGTCAAGAACTTAGTGGATTTTGACCTTATGGCACAGTACCGGTACCATACTGAGGCCACGATCGAGTACATGGAGAATTATCTGGAGGAGTTTCATCGTCACAAGGATGTTTTCAGTCGATTCCGCACCAGTAAATCTACAAAGAAGGTCTTGGAAGCCTTGAAAAAGCAGCTTACTTTGGACAAACAGGAGGAACGGGAGAGTGACCCCGCTTGGAACAATCTTTCTGCGGCTGCAAAGCGTCGTCGCGTTGATAAAGATAAAACACAGACCGAGTCAGAAATTGCACAACATCTTGTTGACGAATCGGATTTCAACTTTGTTAAGATGCATCTCCTGAACCACTTCTCTGACCATATCCGCCAGCTTGGCAACCTCTTAAATGTAAGCTCTGGACTCCCAGAAAAAGCGATGATGGATCTTAAACAAGCGTACCGACAATCCAATCTTCATGAGGCCACTTTCCAGATTTCGCCAACGAAAGCCCGAAAGAAGGTGTTTCAGTATCGAGAGCTAAATGCAAACGCTGCAAAACAACGTCGCAACGATGATATACCTCTAACCAAAGCGCCTATTAAGCGAATGATGAAAAACCTGCGACCAGAAATCAAGACCCTTGATGACTTGGCCGAGTGGTGTGCAATGCCAAAAGGGGAGCTACAGAATCACATTGCTTGGTGTTTCAAGAGATGTGCCGACTTCACAGACTACGTCGATCACGATCAGTATTTCAGTTGTCTCAACGATGCAGAATACATTCGATACAACGCAGTAGCAATTCCAGTGATGTCTTTTCAATGCGATGAGCAAGCAGTTCATATGGTTCGTTGCACTGGGTCCACAAGGTGGAGAAAGCATTAGCCACCAAGAAATGATACAGTGCTTCTCGGGATGGGGACGAGTCCGGATAGCCACTTCAAGTCAACGGCAGGACGCATTCCCGCACGGTTGAAGTGTCTTTCCGTCGTCGAGGATGCTGAATCGAGCGTTAAAGGGCTTCTTGCCTTGGTTCAGACGTTTGCAACAGGGCCGATATGTCAGACAGCTGGTATGGTGATTGTCGAGGAGACGCATCGACCTCCAATGGAACCCTTGCACGATGGAAGCTACCGTCGTAAGCCTCTTTTTGGCGTCAGAACCACTTATATCGTCCCTCTAAGCGCGATCCAAGGAGCTGTACACCTTCTTCCGCTGACGCCGCAGCCAGATAGCTCGCGGTGGTACTTGAGCAACACGATTGACTTGAATGCTATCAATTTGTGTTACATGTAGATTGTTCGACTCGATGCTTGAAGTAATCATTGCAGCGATATATAGAAATCTGATGTGTTGCCTCTGGGTGTCTTAATTTTTGTAATGGGAGTTGTGCAAGCTTGTGTATAATCGATGTCTCAAGGGATTAAATAGTTAAGAATATTCTTGAAATCAATGGAACAGTTCAAAAAACCGTCGAAACAATTAAAATCTAGATGACCAACGTCAAATAACCAAGTGCAATAAATTAGCTTAAATGACTAAATACGTTTTGAGATGTCGCGATGACACGATCACATCATTGAACGCTTCGAAGCATGGTGGAAGATTGCAAATAAGTTGCTCGGATTATTTGTGGAGAATGGGGAGAAGGATCGGTGCGTGGGGTCCATTTTCGGAAACCAATTTCACTTTTTGCTGATGTCTCCAAACATGCTTCATTACATCCTCCAAGTGCAATTCTAAATTTGCATGATTACGTCCTCCAAGTACATCTTCAAATTCTCCCAATCGACATCCCAAGGTGCTTCTCCAATTGCACTCAAGTTCCTTCTGCAACCTGACTGACTGTATATATATATATAGTGAGACTTAGATAGATAATTGATGCCAGATTATGATGTAGTACATTATGTATATTGCAATAAAGACAAATATGACAGACATCATAACTTGTAGCTATGGAACCCTAAGAACCACCGCTGTAAGAATATCACACTGAGTTTAAAGCCTCCTGGAGTGCTGTGCAGAGGGCTCAGCTACTCTTAAAGTCTCCTGCTGACCTGTGCAGGGGGACTCACCTGCTTCAAAATTTGACTATCCTATAAGTTATATGTTGTAGCAATCTGAATACACCTCCATAACTGCAGGTGCTTTCAGGAGCACATGAAAATGCTCTTGCAGAGTCTGAGGCCACTTTACATGGCTCCAGGGGGGCCTCTGAGTATCTGAAATTACTTAGAAGTACTCGTTAGGTCAATCAGACTGTCCTGGAGGTTTGGGTGGGGTTTTCAGATCTATTGACATTTGTTAGGGGTTCTCCCTGAACAGCGATAATGATACTTGCTTCGTGATCACCAGGCTACATACATAACAAATGTTGTGCATAACACCTATGCTAGTGATATCAAGTGGTCAGCAATATGCTCTTTAGCAGGAGTTCATATTGGTCGCACAAGCATTTAGCTGCTTGTTCACGCCTGGATACTCTGCGGGACATATATGGTTATCATACACGGCAGTTGATAGTCAATATGGGAGTAAGACGACTCTTCACTCCGAACCCGTAATGGGCCAGGGATCAGTGAGGTACATTCCGGTCGCAGAACAGTCTTGACCTTAGCATGACCTATCTGAGGGAATAATGACGTTGGCGCTGAGCCAAGAGCAAACACCATGCATTGAGTTGTATGGTCTGGATCGCAATGTAACCTTGTATTGGATATGAGCTTACGCGTCTATATTCTACGTTGGCATAGTATCGGTTGGTCGCCGATTATATCTATGACGCAATTAAATAACTCACATGCATGAGGGATGTAAAAGGCAATAAACAACCCCAGGCTGATTGGTGGTTGTTCCAACTACCGACTCGTACGATGGTAAGATGTCTGAGTTATAATGCGGGATAAGCTGATAGCGTGCAATGGATGGCCTGATTGTTATCAGGAGCGTAATGCTTCCAAACCACTTTGCAAAGAGGCAGCGTTACTATCAGGTGCCAGGGGGCGTGGCCAAGAGATAACGATATAACATCAGAGAAGAACGCTGGCTATACAGCGGCAGCGTTGGTCGGAGGAATGAAGGAGGACATCATCCACAGGATTAGCTTTCAGAGAACACCGAAGACAATCTTAAAATATTATTAAGAATTCTATCTACCTTTTTGAACAAAAACCATTGCATCCTTAATTCACCTACGAAATCAGGCAAAATATGTCTGGACGACATCTGACACAATCCGAATACGCTCTTCAATGGACCGTCGAGTTATTCAGAGATCTACTTTCTCAGTTGGACGAAGCACGTTTAACCCACACTTACTGCATGGTTTTTCGTTTCTGTGAACTCAAGAATATCGACTACCTGGTGTTGAGGTATCTGAACACTGGCGCATTACCATTCGAGGAGTGGGCAGAGGAGTGGTTGCACCTAGGAGAAGTTTGATCTTTCTTTACAAAGGCGACAGACTTTGGAGAAGGTTTGATTTGTCGCGCTCTTGTATAATGGTACAAGAGGTTGAGTCTTAGGATAAGACGATGAGAGAAAGAGGATATAAGAATAGGCAGCTGTACTTACATTCAATAAATATTGTATTAGTTATTGGGATCTAAACACCCCCGTAACATCATTTCGCTGATAAGGAAAGTCTAATTATAGATATAGCCCCAGCTTCGTTAGCTTTCCATTTATCATTGTTGTCATTGTGGTTGAAATCAACTGGTTGCAGTTCAGGATTATCTCCAGTAACAGTTGTGTATGCTGTCATATCTGATTAGATAAGTATAATATCATCTTTCCTTTCATCATAGTTGGCGTAAGTGAGCTTAGAAATGTCACCACACCTGGTCTTATTGAAGGCAGATTCAGAAGAAATTATCCAGGAAGACATCATGAGATTGTGGAGTTGGTGTCGAGTTTTAGTACTGTTTATACCACTGTTGCAACAGTGATGAGGTTTAGGGTTCTTCAGGCTCTTTTGAAGATTGTGAGGTCACAAGAAAGATCATGAGATTTTTAGATAGTAGTGATAACCGGGCTCAAAACTTGTTGAAATGTACTGATTGCTAGAAGCTTATATTCTCAAGTACAGGTACATTGGTGGTCTTATATATACGGTATTCGGAGTATGTCTTATATTTCTTGTACACATGCATGCACACTCAGCTGGCATCTCCAGCTGAGTCTGAAATGACCATCATCTAAAGGAGATTATGCATCAGCCCAGCTGAAGCCGTACGCCAGGGAGGTGGACCATATATGCAACAGCATATTCCAAACACGGAATGAGTGATTCCCTATGCTCCCGAAAATATTCCTGCCTTACAGATCCCATATCCACAGTAACTCCCCCTTCACTTCCGATTATCAAACTCCAACCCACTCTCCTTCCTCACAGCCCCATAAATCCTACTCCAGGTTAGCCTCCATCGTATCTCCTCAGCAACAGGCAACATACGCTGGTAAATCCCCCTTCGGCCCCACAACCTCCTTCACCACCTTCAAATGCTCATCCGCCACCTTCGCAATCTTCAGATCCACACCCACACTTTCCGCGAGCCTGATAGCATGCCCCGCATCCTTCCTTGCCAGATCAACAGCAAAAAGCGGCTCCTCACGCAAGTAATCCCCATGACGCATCCGGTTCGAATATGCCACATACGGACCGGGCATCATCTCCCTTCTTTCAATTAGCGCCCACTCTTGCCAGAATCACAGGGGGCGGTAGAACTCGATGAATTTATGTAACATATCCGACCCTAGCCCGGACTTCTCGGCCCACGCGTGGCCCTCGGCAAGTGTCGCGACCATAGAGAGGATAAACGAGTTCCCCGTGATCTTCAGTAGCGTTGCGTGGCCCGGCTCATGGTCGCGGAGATCGATTACGGACCGCCCGATGACGCCCTCGAAGAAGGGGAGGGCACGTTCGATGCTCGTCGCGGCGCCCGATGCGACAACGATCAGGCTCCCGGCGTCAGCCATAGCGGGGGCGCCAAAAACTGCAAAAGTGAAAAAAAAAATTAATTCCTCGTCCGTTTGCTGGGAGGGGCACAATGCATGCACCCGAACACGGAAAGCGCAACCCAGCAGACATACCAGGACTGGCCACAAATTCGCCGCCTGCAGCGAGCACCATCTCACAAACCGCATTCGTAGTCTCCGGCAGGACCGTAGAGGTCTCTACAAACAGTTTCCCATTTACACCTCCGGGCGTTTTTAATATGTCCTCGTAGATGGCCTGAACACTTTTGTCGTCGCCGAGGGAAGTGAAGACGGCGTCAGCCGGTTGCACTGCGTCCTGCACTGACTCCACCACTCGCACCGACCCCGGTTTATCGAGCGATGCCGCGAGTTCGTGGGCTCGCTGGACGGTGCGGTTCTGGATTATTAATGGGTGCAAGAGGTTGGCTTTCTGCGCGATGTTACGGGCCATTCCCTACAGCGGAGATTCATATCAGCCATGGTGCAAATGTGGACCTGTGGAGAACCTGAGAGAGAAGCTGGATGGAAGATACACAAGCAATCACTCGCCAGGTATGCAGCTGGCAGCCAAGCCAAGCACGCGACAGCGACAGATCTGTCGGGAGGAATAGGGTGGGCAGGGCATGATAACAGATTCAGGTTCATACATACCCTCCCCATGTTACCTAGGCCAATCCATGAGACGCGCTGTTGATTTGGAGTGCCGTCGTGCATGACGTGGGGTTTGTATGCCGGTGCGGTTTACGTCGGTGCCTATTCCTTTGAGGGGTAGATAGACTCTGATTGGGGGAAGTCGATGTGATAACGGTTGTGGATATGACCAGATATTGACCACCAAACAGGCTCTGAGGAGGAGAGACATTTGCCTCAGGTTATCTATTCGGTGTTTGTCGGAACATGAGATCACCGGTACCAAGGTTGCTTCCCATTTGCGGAATCACCACATACGCGGATGTCCCCGCGGAATTCGGCACGAGGCTTAACTGCCGCGTATGGGAGAACCTTCTGGAGCAGCTCTTCTGATAGCATTTCCGTTTCGAGCTTTTCCTGTGGAAACTGGGCTCTTCACTTTTTCTAAACTTTCAGATCTCATCACTTCATCGATCTACACCGCCCACGGCCCTCATTCTCATCTACAAATTCCGTGCTCTAGTCCATCACATTACGAATCTGGTGTTGAGATGCGTCCATTCTAATCCAAAACAGCTCCTGGGACTCAAAAGCGACTGGTTGATTTGGCAACGTTCTCCCGGCCTAGCCAAGCTCTTCTCTTATCATTTACTATTCCGATGACCCTCGAAGACACCACCATTGACGTCACGCAGAGCTGCACCGGCAGCGACAGAACTCACCAACCACAAATTGGAAGTATATAGTATGCAAATTTTATTGAAGATGAAATTTAAACGATAAGAAAGCATGGGGGGGGGGAAGTAAGACGACTCCAATATCTGCCCACGCCTAGTCTCCCTGAGCCAACAAAGCATCCAAGTACTGTAAGATAGATACTGAGCCCGATGAGCTCAGGCGGGTTGGCATTAAGTAAGATATAGAATCTTGATGGCCTGGGCCCGAAAAGGACCACAATTTCTTATACCAAACCCACTGCAATAGATGCCTATTCTAGGACCGGCAAGCCCAGAGAAAACATGCATGTAGACCTCAATCAAGATAACCCCAAAGAATTTCAGTTTCCCACTCCATCCGTAGGCTTGACCACGTTAATACCACTCCCATGTATCTAGGTACGCTTCATCCTTTTTCCACTTAGGCAGCGAGACTCTCAAACCCTCGTAGCCAATGTTTGAAGCCACGAGCTCTCGCCGAGACAGAGCTTCATGTTCTTGTGATGACGGTCAGACGCGGTACTATCAGCAATCTCGCGGAATTTCGGGCTGCAGGGTCGTCTGCAGGGAAAACCTTGTCGAAGATGGTGTGAGGGGAGCCAAGCATGTGGAGATGTTTCTCGAAGCTGCACGTTTTCATCTACCGGGGCGACGGGTGTGCCGTTGGTTCATCATCCATCGTGTGGGGTAGAGATTTTCGTAAAAAGTGTGGGATCGTCTTCGAAGGATGACACCTGTGAGATGGGGGACTGGCTGCTGTATGATTGAGAGGAAGTGGAGGACTTGGCAAGGCGTACTCGCTAATCTTTCCCTAACCCTTCCACAAACATGTCGAGCAAGGGCTAGAGTCTCCAAAACTTGAAAATTTTGCAGGCACATAACACGGCACTCCACAAGTACCGGTACAAAAGTTGATCCGGCTTGGTATCAGATATGCGGACAGTCACCGCGAGCCTAGTTCGCGGGTTTGTAAGAGGAATGGTTCGACTAGTTGACATTCGCTCGATCGGGACATGAGGCTGAAGCGGGGTTTGGTCTGCATATGTGATAGGAGCCAACGATACGAGGCCGAGGCGACCCGTGCTGGCATACCGAGCAGTGATTCGACGAAACGGTAGTTCGGAGTATGGCCGAGCCCTCGGAAGGCTGGTGCACTAGGCTGTAGTGCGGGGGAGTTCGACGTGAAAATATTTTGTTTCCCCGTTCCACGAACTAGGAATCATCGCCAAGTGTCTGCGGCTCTTGGCTTCAGGGGTGCTCTTGCTATCATTGGCTGTGGGCGTGCGTGCTGGGGACGCGATCGCTATCAATCGTCATTCTTGGTAAGCACGCCCTCTCCTTCCATACTTGTTCTTGACGGGAAAAAGCACTTTGTCGCATTTTTCCTGTCCAAAGCAGAGGAACCACTACTAGATTACCAAAAAATTGGAATTGGAGCAAACCAGGAGAATTAGGCGGTGGGTGAAGGACGGCAAAACGCTGCGTTGTAGATTTCTTATCTATAAGAGTCGCTGCCCGGACTTAATTTAAATTCTTTTTTGGTAGCACAAAGCCATCTATTTCATCCGCTGCATTGCATCCCCCTACGCTGACACTGTACAAGCCTGCTCTATTTAAGAGGGATAACACCCTAAAAAACTGTCGACAAACCTTTTCGTACCCAAACTCTTCACCACTGTTACGGGACTGTACGCAGATACTGCTGCAGTGCCGTCTGCGATTTTGACGCCGTCACCATTTCTCAACAAAGTTCTAAGCCAATTCAGCGTATGCAAAATGATGGCAAAGATCTTCACCCCCGAAGTTGTCAAGGACCCCTGCACCAAGATCCAGCAGCTCCACACCAGCTCTCCAGACCCGCATACCTTCTCTCAGTCGAGGAGACACTGCAAGAGCTGAATGCCAACCCCGACAGTGGTTTGACCGATGAAGATGCGAAGGCTCGTCTGGGAACCGTGGGCCTGAATGTTTTGGAGAGCGGAGGAGGGATTAGTCCCTTCAGGATCCTGGGTGGACAGATATTCAATGCAATGGTGTTGGTGAGTGCGATTCCTCGTCTATATTGATGATTCTTTGTGCTGACTGGGTTTCCGTCAATTAGGTCTTGATTATGGGAATGGTTGTATCGTTTTCTATCAAATCCTGGATTGAAGCCGGAGTTGTCACAGCTGTCGTTGTGATCAACGTTGTTGTTGGATTCTTCCAAGAGTACAGCGCCGAAAAAACTATGGACTCTTTGAGGTCTTTGTCTTCTCCTACAGCGGCTGTTATTCGAAATGGACATGTTATCACGGTTCGCTCAGCAGATATCGCCCCTGGCGACATTATTGAGGTTAAGACCGGCGATACTATTCCCGCTGACCTGCGGTTGATCGAAGCCATGAGTACGTTTCAAGAAGCTCCTATGAGTCAATGGAGCGAAGCTCACATGTATTTGTATGACAGACTTCGAAGCAGATGAGGCACTTCTCACCGGCGAATCTCTTCCAGTTGCCAAACAGGTAGATATTATTTTCAAAGAGGAGGACGAAGTCGGAGTCGGAGACAGGATCAACATTGCGTACGCGAGCAGCACGGTAACCAAAGGACGCGCCAAAGGTGTTGTGGTACAGACTGCAATGACCACGGAGATTGGTAAAATTGCCCAGTCTCTCCGGGGTGGCGATAGCAAGGTTCGCAAGGTTCGCAGGAACGAAGAAGGACACGCCAAATTTCAATACTATCTTGAAGCCGGTGCCTTGACCTTTGTTGACCAATTTGGGCGCTTTCTCGGCACGAACGTGGGAACGCCGCTACAGCGGAAGCTATCTTGGCTAGCTATCATCTTGTTCCTTATCGCGGTTGTATTTGCCATCATCTGCGTGGCTGCAAATGAGTTCAAGAAGGAACAGGCAGTTATTCTTTATGCTGTTGGGTAAGATCTCCCAGAAGACTTTCATTACTTATTCAAAATGTTAATGGTGTCACTAGTACTGGATTGTCAATGATCCCCGCAAGTTTGGTGGTCGTTTTGACTATTACTATGGCTGTCGGAACAAAGATTATGGTCTCTAGAAATGTCATCGTCCGCAAGCTGGACTCTCTGGAGGCGCTTGGTGCAGTTACCAACATCTGCTCTGACAAGACCGGAACCTTGACCCAGGGAAAAATGATAGTTAAGAAAGCTTGGGTTGCAGCTGAAGGTACTTACGCCGTCAGCGAGACCAACACTCCGATCGACCCTACCGCTGCGCAAATCTCTCTGGATAAATCTATGCCTCATGAAGTTGCGCAGATCCCCAAAACACAAGCCCAGATCCAAGCTGAATCCCCGTGGCGAAATGCTGTCGATTTCATTGAGAGTGGCTACGTCCAGCATTATCTGAACATCGCTACCTTCTGTAATATTGCTACAGTCAGTAAACGCGACGACTCGGAAGGATGGGACGCGCGAGGAGACCCAACGGAAATCGCCATTCAAGTGTTTGCCTCTCGTTTTGATTGGAGTCGTAAGAAATTTACTCATTCTGAGAACCCGTCCTGGAGTCAAGTTGCCGAGTATCCTTTCGACTCTGATATAAAGCGTATGTCGGTTTTGTACCGCGAATATGGAGGCAACCCGGAGAAAGGCTACAACGAATGGGTTTTCATGAAAGGTGCTGTTGAGAGAGTGTTGGAGGCTTGCACTCACATTCAGCTTAAAGACAACAAAATCCCGCTTGATGAAGAATGGTTACATACCGTAATCAAGAATATGGAGGCATTAGCCTCTCAAGGTCTTCGTGTTCTTGCTCTTGCCTCGAGGGAATGGATCGATCATGTCGAGGAGTGGGGCAGCCACCCTCGGGCTAATGTCGAGAGAGAGATGACACTTTATGGATTGATTGGTCTCTACGACCCTCCCCGCCCAGAGTCCGCCGGAGCAGTTAAGGTACGCATCTGCTAGGTGTTCCACAGCTTTCTGAAATCACGCTGACGATTCTTCGCAGGCTTGCCACCGGGCCGGTATAAATGTACACATGTTGACTGGTGACCACCCGCAAACAGCCCGTTCGGTTGCGGCTGATGTGGGTATTATCCCCAAGAACATCAATTCGTTGGCTCCAGATGTCATCTCGTCCATGGTCATGACAGCTGCTCAGTTTGACAGGCTCTCGGATGCAGAGATCGATGATTTACCAGTTCTTCCTTTGGTCATTGCACGTTGCGCTCCAAGCTCGAAAGTGCGCATGGTGGAAGCTCTTCATAGGCGCAAGAAGTTTGTTGCCATGACGGGTGACGGTGTCAACGACAGTCCTGCCCTCAAGCGCAGCGATGTCGGTATCGGCATGGGAATGGCAGGTTCGGATGTAGCTAAAGATGCTTCTGATATCGTTCTCACCGACGACAACTTTGCTAGTATCCTCAACGCAATCGAGGAGGGACGTCGCACGTTCGACAATATCAAGAAGTTCGTCCTGCACTTGCTCGCCGAGAATATTGCGCAAGCTTGCACTCTTCTGATTGGTCTTGCTTTTAAGGATTCCTCTGGTCTATCCGTCTTTCCTTTAGCACCTGTCGAGATCTTATGGATCATCATGATTACTTCGGGCTTCCCTGCATTTGGCCTTGGAATGGAAGTCGCTTCCGACGACACTATGTTTCGTCCGCCTCACGATGTTAAAACTGGTATTTTCACCACAGAGGTTCTGGTCGACATGGCAGTGTATGGAGTATACATGGCTGCACTTTGCTTGGCATCCTTCACGGTTGTAGTCTTTGGATTTGGAGATGGAAAACTGGGAAGCAACTGCAATGATCACTATTCCGAAACCTGCGAACTTGTCTTCCGCGCCCGCAGCACAACATTCACCTGTCTCACCTGGTTCGCACTCATTCTCGCCTGGGAAATGGTTCACATGCGTCGTTCCTTCTTCCGCATGGAGAGCAAGCCCAAAATGCCGTGGACACTGTGGGCCCACAACGTCTGGCGTAACCAGTTCCTCTTCTGGTCAGTTCTTGCAGGATTCGTCACGATTTTCCCCATCATCTACATCCCCGGCCTCAATACGGTCGTGTTCAAGCACCGGCCCATCTCCTGGGAATGGGGCATCGTCTTCCTCGAGAGTGCACTGTTCGTGGCCGGAATCGAGTTGTGGAAGTTTTGCAAGAGGGTGTATTACAGATGGTACGGAGAGAAGGTTAAGAACCCCGAGCTTGAGCTTGGTGGCTCGACGTTCTCAAGGTATACTAGTTTTGCTACGGGTGAAGCTATGGAGTTAGACGAGAGGCAAGTCGACCTACCGTTGCAAGTCTAAAAAATTTTGTGCGGGTTTTTTTCTTTCGGAAGGGGATTGGGTTTTTCGGCTGGCGACGGGGTTTTCGTTTTCTCTTCTTGTTTGACAATGAGTTTTTTTTACCGCTGTTTAGCCATTGCCTGGGAGGGGTTGACGTTTGAAGCTGAGCTGCGTTGCTTTGTGATACCTTTCGCTAATGCTACGGTTAGCTAGTCTTTGTCAAAAATTTTACTCTACTCTACTTTGTAATCGTGTGAGATTGTTTCTTTACTTGTGACCCAAACTAAAGCTCATTCATAGTTAGTGCAAAATTTGACAAGGCTCAATCGTAGAGCGAGTGATTTCATATGTTTTAATCACGAAGTATCAACTCCCTCACTAAGAACGCATGATCATACTCGGAAATAAACATTAAGGGTATTTCGCTACCGAATCCAATCACTAGCCTAGGTATGACTCCCTCTACCCTACAAAAAAACCCACGCACCACCAACAATCACCCCCCCATCACAAAATAAAATAATGCTCCCCAGTCTCGACAACCACAATCTCATCACCTACACTCACATCAACCCCCTCACACCTCGCCGGGATGACCTGCATCCCCAAACAAGCCTTATTATTCGCGCCCGCATCGATATTCCGGTACTTCCGCATCGTCTGGTCGGGTTCCTGCGGATGTTTCTCGCCGGTTATTGGGTCGACGTTGGGGAGTTTGCAGCGCGTGGAGCGGCAGGCGGCAAAGAATTCGTTGTCGCCGATGGTGAAGCGCTTCCAACTGTCTTCTAAGAAGGCGGGGAGGTTTTCGACTGTTTCTTGTTAGCGGGGAAAAAGGGGGACGGGGGGAGGAGGTACGGATTATGTTTGGACGAAACCGTAGCACTGAGAGTTCTGGGATTTTGTCGACAATTCGGGAGTTCAGCTCCCGGACAGAGGAGAGGTTCATTATGCTGATTGGATACTGCACCCACATTATTTTTCCATTGCACCAGGGGGAGAAAAGAGGAGGCGTACGGAATCAGTGAACCCAGTCACAGGCTGCCATCCCAGCGTCTCCTTACTCGGGGCACATCTAAACAGCTCCCTCCTCTCGCAAACTCGGAACAGTGCAAGCTCCCCCTTAACCCCCAAGAACTCTCGGAGCGTTCGTAGATCAACCGGAATCTTCCACGCTTCGGGCGAGTCACTCCACACCGTAACCTTCAGCAGCTCCTCCCCGCACCCCTCTTTATGTTCCAATGGCACCGAGAACCTACGTTTCCCCCACCAACCCCCAGGAAACTCTACTACCAGCTTCTCACCTACGATCGCCGTAGACACTTGCGTGAGCAGCGGGTGCTGCCGCTGCGTAATAAACCGCCACTCCCCTTCGTGTCTCTCGGCGAACGTGAACTGTCGGTCGTGCTGTAGGCCCGTAGACACGACTGCGGAGGAGGACAACGAGATTCCGCGGCAGGACTTGATTGGGTAGATATAGAGTGCTTTTACCCTGCAGGGACCGCTGCCACCAGCGGAGGTGTACGTGAACTCATCGTCGAGGTTACTCTCTGTGGGTCGTGATTGCCTTGGTAAGGATGGGAGCAGCCTTGTTAAGGCGACGCCGGCGAGCGCAGAAGAGAGTATGAGGACTGGGAGGTGGTTTTTGTAGATTAGTTGTGAGAGGGACGTAAGCTGGAAGACGGAAGCGGGGGTATCGGGGTCGTCCATTATTGCACCTTCACGGCGGTTGGCAGAGAAGCGGCCGCGGCATAGTGGGGTGGGTGGAAGAGCGCGTACTTAAAGCAATAAAAGTACTATTAGATATGAGGTCTGGGCAAGGGTCTAAATTGTCGTTTCCGTATTCGGACTAGACTGGAGAAGACGGACAACTGCAGATCAATCAGCGGAGTTGAACTTCGAGAATGAATTTCTCGCCGGTAACCCACTCATGAACAGTATTTCTTCCCTCGAGCCCCGAGTCCGGTTCCCGGTGCCAGAAGTAAATAGCCCTTCCCTCGAAATCACTCGAGTAATACCGGCACTACAAGGCGCATACAGAGATGCCTGCAGCCCTGACTCACAAGTCGCCGAATGTATCCCCTCATAAGCGCACCCTGTATGTAAGTGCGCCTTAGGTTATTCTACGCTATACGTGCATCACTTTCACTAGGCAGACCAGCCAGTCTATCACTCGTCCTGTTGCAAGAGCAGTTGAACTGCTTCCTCTCCACTGCAAGTCTTCACTGAAACCTCGTTTATTCAAACCCCAGCAATGTGGTAGCGCTAACACCCAGTAGTCAATCAGTCGAGCCTACAGGAAAAACACGGAGAGGGGCATTAAAAGTCATCGATCCACCAGTACTTAAACGCAGATACGCCATCACCAGCCAGTAACCATAGCAACTAATGACAACGATACATGGGGAAGGAGAGGGCCGGGTTGAGAGGGAGGGAATACAAAAGGATACAACACATGAAGAAAAGGATGACCACCCGTCGCCAACCACCCTCCTTCCTTCCCCTCTGCACATGCTAGGGTGGAGAAAAAACAAATCAACATGAAAAAAAGGTAAAATGTAGAATAGCCCATGTGCCCCGGAAAGTAGATCACTAAAACAATATACCACACCCAGGCTGGCGTGCAGTACTTCACCGACGCCGTATAGTTGCCAACTGAAAAAATAACAACGAAAAAAGGAACCACGACACCTAACCATTGGAATGACAGTAGACAAAGAAAACTTCGGATTGTTCTAGCAATTGCAAAGTAGCTGAATTATCCTTTTAAATTGACTATTATGATGCAGCAGCTGTTTGCTCGACATTTTCTGGACGCGGAATTGGCGGTACCTGTTCCGCAGCTTTTGCCTTTTCTTCGACACCCTCGCCACGGCAAAGGGGGCAAGAATTGCGCCCTGTAGTTAGCCACTATAATAAAATTAGCCAACATATATCCGAAGGCATGCTACCAACTCACCTCATCAATACACTCCTTGTGGAAAATGTGATTGCATTTAACAAGCTGTCGACATTCGTGACCAGTCTCATAATCTGATAAACAGATGAGACATCTCTCGGCATTACCAGCTCCATACTGCTCTGCACTGCCTTCACCAAACGTAAAAATTCCTCCGGCGGATTCCAAATCTTCTTTGGCTGCTACTGGGAGCTTTGCTGGACCCAACAGAGAAGACAGCAAAGTCATATCTTCGTACGTAGGTTCCTATTCACCATCAGCACTAGACCAAATGCCTCCCCCGGCAGCTTAATAACCTACATCAGTGAAAAGACTGGGAGTCGTAAGAATAGGATGATTTTCTGGGTATGACCCTCCCAGCACGTAGATAATCCAACTTCTAGTTCCCTCTGGTGGAGTAGTTAGATTGGGACGACTAAGACCAGGTCCCGTACTGTTCCTATCCCGGTTTCCATTTTCACTACTGCTGCCAGCTGGAAAACCAAACGGACTAGCATTATCAGGGTTGCTGAGTCGCCTTGGTAGCCTATTGCGACGGAATGGACCCCCCGCACTTGAACCTTCACCATCTCCGAATGAATCTGCGGTACCGGGCTCCACGGCACTTCGACGATGCGAGGGAAATGAACCGCTGGGAAAAGTAGGCAACACAGGATCAGCAGGTGTTGTTGGAGGAGGGCTCGGTCCTGAGGGTGTGTCGGTATGTGTATGTGGTGCCGCGAAGGGAGATATGTATTCCGGAGGGGTAGATGCGTTGCTCGGAACGGGCCTGCTGGAGCTACCCAATGATGCCGCACGCCTATGAGCCGCACCACTACCACTTCCAAGCCTAGACCTCCTAGGGATACTGACAGGCAGGTTAGCCAAAGCATCAAAGAATGGTGCTGGCCTATTGTTGCCATCTCCCCCATCGGTTGCATCCCTAGGTGTTACGGATCTTATGCCAACAATGATGACTGGTACCATTCGGCCACCACCTTCCTCGTTATTTTCTCCATTTTCTCCTGCTTCATTACTGGCCGGCGTGCTTCCAAATCGAAACATCCTGAAGAAATTCAAGGACAACATACCACCCTCCGCATTTGGATCTGGAGGTGTGGCTCCACCACCCATCTCATTTCCTCCATTTCTGAGTGCTGCTTCCAACCTTCCATTTTGCAGAGCCCGTAGAAACGACTCGAAACTCCCATCTCCTCCATTATCTCCTCCCACATCTTGAGCTTGTGTAATGGCCTCTTCCGCATTTCCAACCAAAGAGGCTGCAGTGGCAGCTGCAGCTACTGACAACAGTCTCGACAACATAGCAGCCTGATCCTCACCAGGTCGTACACGGCTAGGGTTGTTTTGAATTCCATCTAACAAATTCGCACTGGGCCCAAATAACGATGGCCTATCGGCTCTGTTAGGTGAGCTGGGACGTCCCGCAGGATCTGCATCTCCTTCCCCAGTGAGATCCATATTCGTTGTGCTACGATTGTGATGTGGTAGAGTATCAAGAGAGTTAGGGCGGGGGGTCTCTGAGGGTCTTCTAGATGAAGTTATTATTGACCCAAGTTCTGAAATATTGGGCCAAGAGCTGATCGAATCTCGAACTCGGGACATACGCGATCTCCGGGATCCTCCTGGCGCTGCTGTCGAAGTTGGCCTTGATCCTGCAGCACGAGGCTGCGGGGTCACCGTAGAAACTGGTGAGATATCCATCATATCAGGACTTGGCTCGGTGGCTGAATCACCAAAACTAGACATAGACATCGGTATAGGGCGTGATAAAGGGGGAAGCGTACGACGCCTTTGTTGGGTCGTAGAATCATTGCGACCACTTCTTCCATTTGGCGAAGGAGAACGCGAGCGGGAGCCATTATATCGAACACTTCTAGAACGGAAGCGAAGTCCTGGCACTCGGTTCCGAATTGTGGAGGAATTTGATGAAGTTGATGAAGATGCAGGTATCAACCGATTCCCTAACCGTGCAAAATGCTCCATAGGATTCCGTAACCGTCTACTCCTCCTTAAACGAGCAGCAGCAGCAGCTCTCTCCGGACTCACATTGCCACCATTCCTTCCTCTAGTCCCGCCTCCTATTCCACTTCCACCCTGCTGGTGCTCATGATCTATTCGTCGTCGAAGAGCTTCAAGAGTGCTGTAATTTACTGTATTGCTTGCATCATCACGGGGTGTAGAGGCACCCTGACCCATCGGATATGAATGCAATGTATAAGGTGAACTCGTAAGGGGTGGGCTCAACGAAGATCTCCCCGTGTGCTGAGCCGAAGAAGACTCCACGGCTGTAATAGATCTCTGGTCGATATCGATCGGCTCTCCTTGGTCGGTAGTGTGCGTATTGTTCTCGCGATTAATGTAGCTGGAACCTGGCTGCATGTCAAACGTCAGCGGAGTCAACCAGACAGGTTGGCGACGCCCGGATGCTCAGGCGCTGAAGACTGCGAGGATGGTATGGAGGAAGATGATGATAATTATGATGATGATGATAAGAATGTTGTTGTGGCAAAGTGAGTAACCGAACAGCTTACAGACAGCCGTGAAAGAAAGGCCGTCGAGGTAGCTACCTGCAGACGCTGCAAATGGTTGTGGTTGCTTTGAAGGTAGAATGTAGGAGGTGGAGAGAAGGCAGAGGAAGTGTGATAATCACCAGTTAGAAGAAGTGGCAGTGATATGATATTCCGGCGCAGTGCGGTGGGTTATGCCGCCGGAGCTAGCGGTGGAACAGGCAAGGAAGGAGCGGGGGGTTGGGTTGGGTGGGTTGGGTGGGTCAGAAGCAAGAGAGGCGTTTAGTCAGAGTCAGAGGAAAAGGGCGCAACGGACTGGAGTTGTGAGCGTGAGGAGCAGTAGCAGCGAGCGAGTACCTGCTGGACCCGCGCGACTGTCGGTATCGTGGACGTGGCAACACGGGAGATGGAGCAAGAAAGCGAGCAAACCGACAAGTACAGGTACTCTAGTAACTCTGGGCAGGCAGGTAAGTAAGGTGAGTAATATGCAAAATAAAAGGGAGGTCTGGTTTCTATGGGCGGGCGGATGAAACAGTGGTGATGGAAGGGGAGTATGAATAGAAGCTGAGAGATTCAAGGACAGGCAAGGTGTTGCTGCTGCTGAGGGGTCGGGGGCAATTGGTTATTGAGCAGTGGGCACAGACAGAGAACTGCGTTTGCTTCAGGCGTTCACAGCCCGCAACATCATATGGGACTCATGGCTGCATCATACTCAGTACCTAGAAGTACTTTCCACAGAGCCATCCGATTGAAGAGATCCTGTAAGGGTAAATTGTTTTCAAATTCTGCATAACGGCAACACATTGACACCCGTTCGCTCACCTCGGGCAGCGCTTGCAGTTTGGAGGGTCCAAGACAGCGTCGCGCTAACTCTAGATCCTCTCTGACGTGAGGAAATGGATCATAAAAAGTTTATCATTTTCAATTCTTTTTTTTTTCCGGAGACCGAACGTTCAAATTGTCACGATCGAAAGCGACAGAATTCCATTCAGCCTCACGGTCTCATTAAAGAATTATTGGTTAAAAAAAATCCCAGAATGTTCCAAATTAAAATTCACATGCCTTTTTAATGCATGCCGGCGCCGCTTTTGCATGCACGCCGCACGAGTGATAGACTATGAATTACCCTGAAACAGCAACTAACCATTCCGCAAAACAGCACATTCCCAAATGCCAGTTCAAAATAGCTGTACGCCTTTCCCCCTTATATTTTAGCAGTCCTTCGTCTAAAGTTAATAGACATTACATTCCCCAATATCTGGCTACTTTACCAAGTTGAAGGTGGACAGAACAATTGTCCTTGGTGGTAGGACAGACTTAATTGAGCGCAAGTCTCTATACCGGTGACAATCCAGTGCCATGGAGGGTTCTAACGATTTCTTGGAATACAGGCTCAGAAGGAAGAAAACGTTGACATCAAGCGCAACTTCTCCATAACCTCCAGGATATCTTTGCAAGTATTTCCTGGAAGGCACAGTCTCTGATGGAACGACAACGAAGCTGTTCTCACACGAGTCCTAAATGAATAATCAAGAAAGTTGGGCTTATAAACAGGATGAGCCACATAATAGCCTCTCCAAATACTAGATGCGCCTCTGCCGCTACCTGAAAAAAAAACCACCTCTTTCATCATTTATTCTCATGTTTCGGCTACTTGGGAGAAGAAATGACTTTCGCCGTTTTGTGTCGGCCGTGGGGACCATCGATGCGAATATCTGGTTTGGTGAGCTGATCTGAAGTTAAGTTCTTCTGGGGGTAAGTATAGAGGTATTCACCATCCGACTTAATCGCATCAATTTCCAGTCTATCAGTAAAACAATCAGTCATCTAAGTTTAGGACGCGAGGATCTTCTTTCCTCATTTTTGGGATGCGTGAACTCTAGATGGATTGAATTATGATTCGTATTTTCGAGATGTCCATCAATCTGAGTACCATCTCCATTTACAAAATCAACAACTCCATTTGTAAAGCTATGTTAAAAAGCCCATATACTATCCATCAAACAAACATTTACGCCGTTACCCCCTTAGAATTACTATAACAATGTATGTATGATGTGTCCGTACGTCTAAACCTCCCCCTCCCTGTTGAAAAGATAACCCAAGCAGAAGAATAGGTGGTTCAGCATAGAACGAAACTGGACCCCCCACCCCCAAAAACTCTCCACCAAATTTTTTGCCACCCCGAATCCATATCCCGCAGACGAAAGAAAAAACAAAGCAAAAAGTGCAACGTACAGCAAAAAAAAGCAGTAAAATCAAGGCATCAAACACTGAAGGTAAACGAGTATTCACAGATAAGTGGTTGGAGGGTCAAGAGATAAGAGGTGAGGTATAAAACATTCCACATGCGAGCGGAGAGTGGTAGTGACGGCAAAATTGGGAAAATGATGAATGATGTGAGCAACTCAATCAAGAGTGTATCCAAGGTGTATTCATCCGCGAAAAAAACTTTTGAGGTCGATCTTCATCCTTCATCATAGTAATTCCTTTTACTGTTCGTTCAAGTATGAGATGGACGCCATGGATAGTCAAGTCAAAGTTCAGAGTGAAATACGATCCAAGGAGAGTCGGTCGTAGGATCTATGTCGCCGCCTAACAAAACAGTCAGCAACTAGACATCTTGGGCTGGATCAAAGAAAAGTGGAGCTTACACCGGCTGTAATCGGTAAAACCTCTCCTGCCCATCCGAATTCCTTCCGCCAATCCACCATTTTTCTCCCGAAGGCGGTTCTACAAAGCCTTCTGTAGAGCTTGACGAGCTCCTCCTCCCTCGATTAGCCGTAAACGCGGACTGCTGCTGCTGCTGAGTATTGACATTGCTGGAAGCCTGAGCAACAGCGGCCGCGGCAGCGACGGCAGCTGTCGTAGTCGATGATGTAGTAGATGCCGAAGCGGTTTGAGTCTTTGCTGTCGTCGTTTTCGATGGTGGGGAATTGTTCTGTGGCGGTGATGTTTGGGTTGCGGCACTGTGAGCTCGAAAGGCAACCAACAGGTTCGCCAGAAACGGTCTGTTGGTAGGCATCGTCTGTTATTCTGCTGAGCGAGATCTAATTCCTTATCGAAACAGCTCGTCCGAGGTTGGCTGTGGTGGTGTCGAAGCGCAGGGCAGCTTGATCGATGATGAGCTGTTCGAGGGTGTTCGTTTGGTTTCGTCAATCGGAGGATCGGGATAGGCTAATCGTTGAATCTTCGCCGAAAGCTGGGGAAGGCCAAGCTGGGGAAAGGGCGGAGAGCGGCGGCAGCGGTTGATGCAGAGTTAGTTATTTTGATGTCACATAAAAAACCTTAGATGGAGAACATCCTCGGGCGAAAACGGGAGTCATCAAGGGATGGTAGACTGAGAGTTTGCAATGCAGAGTACCTCTTGAGGAAGCGCCTGTTGCTTTTTTTGCGGCATGACAATGGACAACTGTAGACGAAAGGAAATACCATTGGCATGTAACTCCAGTTCTAGTATACTTATACGTATACCGGTGGTCAAGTGAAGCTCTCTCTACAAGCTACCACGACACAACTGACGTCGTAGTTTAGCGCAAGAGGTACAGTAGGTTACTTTATTTCTGATCCAATAACGCACCACGCTTCATACTTTGACGAGATATCGCTGCGACCAGAACCGGTTGAAGCAGTTAGATACTATTCGCAACGGCTAATGCTTCCAAAGAGGCGGAGGTGGTGGATCCATGGACTGCGACTGCGGTAGTGGGGGGAGTGAAAGAATCCATGTAAAGAAGCCGCAAAAACTTCATCAGAATCTGCGACGTTTTGATTGGTCCGGTTGCGTTATTTGTACAGCCGAGCACAAAATCAATGATCACCCTCAACACCACCACAACCAAGATAAAGTACAAACAAACAAGTTGTGATACAGTGTTGATAGGAACTTCCCGAGAGCAAATCAGGTTTCCAATATTGTTTGTTTCTTGAACGAGAGTGCATCAACTGTGGCAGTGCATAGCTACAGATGGTGCAACTGGAAGTTCTCTACCTACCTCTTAAGTAGGCTGACAAAAACATTGCAAGCAATTAAGCTAGCACTGACAGTAATAGGTCTCTATTAAAACGGTGATTTACTGATGCATATATAACAGAGCGAAATTCTCCTACAAAATTGTCAACTCTCCGCATGCAAGTACACTACCGTCATGTCCTTCCCCTCGCCATCGCCATCGAATGAATACAGGCAGAGTTAGAAGATTAGCACTTAAACTAATTGAAATTTCGATCGAACTTCTATACTATAATTAAGCCACGGAGAAGAGGGTGCTTCTACGAAGTGTTGAGTCAAGGAGCCGTTTCGGCCAGCACAAGGTATACGCTTCTGCGAAATCCTCCGGAAATCGTCAGTCTTCATTCCAGGTATCTTGTACAACTCATCATTCAAGATCTAACTGCCTTAGCTTCCAGCTGTCGCCCAAGACCTGACGCCTCACCATTGATGCTCGTCTACACGCACGCCGTTTCGTAGGTCCAGCCCGCCGCATCTTTGTTCCTGACAACCTAGAAAGACGATACGACCCCGCCTAACCACAAACAAAGCATCCAATTACCCACTGCTGTTTTCATTGGGGAGCCAACGAATATCCGGCCAGATTCTCTCCAATGCACACGTCTAGTTGATGAGGCCTTAGTGCATCAACCCGGTAAACGAAATATCTCGATGTGCCACCATGACGTCTAGGTAAAAGTGGACTTCAGGGATCGGGATGTTGGGTTCTTCGAGCGGAGACTGGCTCCCTGGATGCGGGTTTACGATGAAGCTGTTCTTAGAGCCGTTATCGGCGACCTAGCACACGGTGTCAGGACAAAGGCTACAAAACCCGTGAGAAATGATGAACTCACATACCGGGAGCCTTGACGCGTGTGTGCTATCAACAGATGGTTCAGCATTGAACATAAGATTGTTCAATCAGGGCCTAAATCTGGTATTTTTCACGCCGTAGACTCAGTCTACCACCGCCATGACTTTGCTGGTGCGAGCTGAATTTTGCGTCGTTCAGATGCCGGCGTTGCTCCCCGGAGTTTTTTTTGAGGATTCAATAGATAGGGCACTATACAATCCATGACTATGCGCCTGCGGGTGGAAGCGCTATATTGAGGGGTACATAAGAGACCTTCCGAATGATTTTGCTATATGAAACTAAAGGGATCGATGCGACTAGACCCTGCGCAGTGTTCCAAGCGATAAGATAAGACTGTCGACCTAGGATTACTTCATTCTGGGCAGTCCACTTACGGATCTGCGGGGCTTCATCTGACAGGTCCATGATCTACAAATGAACCCATGCGGTCCGTCTGACCGCTGAGGAACGCCGGATTTGCAACCCATCAACCCAGGATCACAGAGAGGTAATACCGATCATAGATTGTGGTGGTTTTGTCAGGAAGCTCCAGGGCCCAAGTGCTGCTATTTCGCCAGGTGACGGCCAACCTCAGTTACAGTCTGGTGCAGCGAGCAGTGGATAATGCCATCAGCCAGAAGATAATCAATGGTTTTGACCCGGATGACTATATTATTGTTAGTAGAACCCTGAACTTGTGCACTTCAAGCACAAAAATTTCGTAGGGGTGTATGAAATATCCAGTATCGTCATGCTCGGTCTCTTATCATCGATACCACACAAAGTGAGAAAGTTACTGTCGGGTTACTTACTCCTTATTTTTTATTTCATTTGAGTAGATAGCATCGTTTAACAAGATGGTGAGATGTGGGTAATTCTCCGATGAGTCTGGAAATCAGTTGATGATGTTCAGTGGTGTGTCTATAGCAGTCACTAGACTTCATAGTTATGTCTCTGAAAACAAGGCGATGGAGAGTCTGATACGAGATTCTGTTTGACCTGGAGTCTGGAAAAATAAGAATCAATTGCCTGAATCTTCATTTTCATCGCATCCCGTGAGTCAAGAATTCGTAGCTTTCCGGTGCAAGACAAAGCAGGTCAGTAGAGTAGTCGTTCAAAGGCTTCAAGAGTTCCACAGACCATGAGTGGAACATCCAAAGTTCTACATACTTTACGCCCTTCAATGTCAGATTTAGGCCACAGACCTATCATCAATCGATCATCTAGCCTCAGCTCCATAGTTTCAAGTCGAAAAAGCGGCAGTATTATAGTTACCGTAGTTTGCCTAGAATAAGAAGTAAGTTCTCTATCTTAAGATATAAAGTGGGGGTTATTGTCTATTCTATTGATTCGTTGATTACAATGCACTTTTATACAGCTATCTTCCTTAAGAGGCTGGTCTGAACATAAACGACGATGGGGCTTCCTTCCGAGATAGTTATGTCGGTCATCCGGAGCGTAAAATCTGTATTCTCGGACTAGCAAGAACTGTTCAAGAAATCGTGGGCAAATCTCTCTCTTCCTACTTCTTCGGAGCAGGACTTGACCTATAGAAGTTGGCTCGTTGAACGTTTTACTGACAACTCAGCCGTGGCGGTGCAATGCGGCGCCACGGTTATCGGAACCGCTTAGCGCCCATTTTTTGCTCCTCTCCGATAAGTATCCTCTAACATCTCGCTCAGCTCTCACTCTTCGCTGGACATCCAATCCCACTTCAACGCCACCTTCAGTAAAGTCGCATATAATGGTGAGCAACACGCAGAACCCCTGCTCCCTACCGACCGATTTGAATCTAATATCGTTGCAGGCCGGTTACACTTCTCCCTTTGGTCCGAAGTGAGCCCAATCTCCAGCCAGTTCTGAAACGGAAACGCCTTATGACCATGATTGCAGGATGCGACCTCAGCTCAACATCGCAGGCTTCCCTCTTAAGAGCCTTGTTCCTCTGTATGCAGCATCTCTACTATATCTAGTGAACCGTCACTAATTGCGATCTTAGCGGTGTGACCTCTGCCGCCTTTGGCGGTGTCGCTCTTGTTGCTGTCTTGTACCTCGCCGAGGGTATCCCCCGTGTACAGAATGATGTCCTCAAGGTTTGTGAAAGACCCAGACGATGTGGAGAATTATCAGGTCGGGTCTAACGGCATTGCAGAACATTCCTCTCGTCGGTAACTATTATACTGCCAAGAAGCCCATTCCTGCCTCCGACTCTGTATGTTTCCTAGCCATTGGATTCCCGGCACCTGATACTGATAGTTGGATATCTAGCCCTTCTAAATTGGATGATATCATTCCACTGGTGAATATGGCGTTGAACATGCTGTCTTTGTCTATGCATGATGTACCCGTGTAGAATTGGCATGATGAAAGTAAGAAGGCGTCAACGATTGTATAAAGTGTTATCCATCTAGAATGTAAATGTTGGTGTTCTTTGGGCTCAGAGTATGAGTCGATATACATACCAGAATGTTGCCATGCTATATGCCCCCACTGCTCGCCGTTACATTATGCTCCAACCAATCAATATATGAGAGCTCTTCTCGTTGCATATTTCTCTGTCTAAATTGCTTGGTATACATCGATCATGGTTACTGCTGCTGCGGGGTGTTTGCTGGAAGAGCCATTGCAGCCGGGTTGTCATAACGCGCAGCCACATACCAATTAACTCGAACTCCACACATCCCACTTTTCTCACCAGTGACCTCCCACCTCCACCGCACACCTAAATCGAACCTATTCGACAACTCTAGCCCCCACAGCATCAAATATGCACAATGCTGTCGAGCATCATGTTCCGGTCCAAGAGTGCACCACCTAATAAATCACCAACTCCCGTCTCCGACGCCGCCGCTCTCGAAGCTAAAGCTGCATTCCTGAACCAATCTCTCCAGACACTCCACGAGGTCTTCCCTGGGGGCGATATCGAAGAGATTCGCCGACTCCTGACAACCACATCCGAAGAGTCTAGACTATATATTGTTACCGAGATCATGTTGAAGAACGGCAGTCGCATTCCGACGGGAGCTCGCCCGCAGCAGCTGAAGCCTTGGGAAAAGTTCAGGTCTAACGAATACCAAAAAGCTGTCAAGAAAGCCCTGTAAGCTCCCTCGAGCTCCTGTGTCATACCCATCACGCCCTTATAACGGCAACAGATACAAGGAGTTTCGTGGCCTCTCAAAATCTACAGTTCAGGCAGTGATGGCGGAGCATAACTTTATGTATACCCGGTCTCGGGCTACACTCGCCGAAATCGCAGCCAAATCCTGGAGGTTCTCACTCTCCAACTTATTCCGCCGTTCCCCATGTCCTGCATCCTTTCTTGACCCCAACATCTACCCCTCAACTGGCTGCAAAGAACTCAACGATGAGTTATTCGATCTCAGTCGCGAATCTCGGGACGCTCAGATTGCCGCCGACCGCGTAGTTGCAGCACAACTAAATGAGGCCGAACATGCAGATGCGAACGAGCTGTTGGAATGCCAATGTTGCTTCGGTGATTACGCGTGGGAAGAAACCGTAGTCTGTACAGAGGGGCATTTCTTTTGCCACAGTTGTCTCATTCGCTCTGTTCAAGAAAGCATCTATGGCCAAGGGAAGAGCCTACTAACAACCCATTGCTCGGTCCGCTGTCTCTCTTCATCCGCTTCGCCTCCGTGCACTTCCTCGGTTCCCGCCGACATTCTACGCACTGTCCTCCCAGATGAAATCTACCACTCCCTCGAAGACCGCACCGCCTCCGAGTCCCTTGAAAAGTCAGGTCTCAAACTTATAAGGTGTCCCTTCTGTGGTTATGCGGAAGCAGATGAACTGCAGCCCTACCGTATTAAACGCTCAGCTCTGGCAGTTGGTATCATGGCTCCATTCGTCGCCGTCTCTTCGCTATCAATTCTTCTCCTCGGCTTCGCCACAGTATGGAGAGGGTGTCTAGCACTACTACTATTAGCTTTCTCTCCGCTCTTCTCCATCTCCGCCTCCCGCATCGGCACAGCCCTTCGAGAAGTCCGCCTTCGCCATCGCGGCACATTGTTCCGCTGCTACAACCCGCGGTGCTCCCGAGAGAGCTGCATCTCGTGTTCAAAGGAATGGGCACCATTCCACAAATGCTACGAAAGGGAGGAAGATGCAGTGCGTATCTTTGTTGAGAAAGCCATGGCCGACGCAGTCAAACGAACATGCCCAATCTGTCACATCTCGTTCATCAAATCCGACGGCTGCAATAAACTCACGTGCCCATGTGGTTATGTGATGTGCTATGTTTGTAGGGCAGATATCAGAGACGACGGATATCAGCATTTTTGCCAACACTTTCGACAAGTTCCTGGGACGCCATGTAGCGAGTGTGATGCTTGTGGTCTTTATATTAATGAGGATGAGGCTATGGCTATACGACATGCGGCGCTGACGGCGGAGGAAGAGTATTGGAAGCAGCATGGGAAGCCAGAGGGGTGGACGTGGAGGGGTATTGGTGGGCCTGTGGCAAAGGAAGTGGGAGAATGGTGGGGGATACGAGAGAGAATGGAGGTGGTGCTAGATGGGGTTTTGGGGTGGGGAGTGGAGAAGATTGTAGAGTTTGAGTAGAGATCGGTAGGTTCTGGGTTGGACGGTGTTAATGTTTTCCTTTTATTTGGGCTGTCTTTTGGGAAGAGGCGTTGGTCGTGGGATTGCTCTATATATCTTGAATAATTTATTTATTGGGGTGTTCGGGGGTAACTATCTGCTTTATGCTATTTTAACTGGTTTGTACGTATGGTGGTAATCCTATGAGATTCTATCCATAAAATATACATATCTTTGCCTATGGTTAGAGGATTGAGTTGTCGGCTCCGCCAACTATCACTCGTGGCTCGAGTCAAATCGGATCCGAATTTCATTTATGGAAGTCCAACTTCCAGCTTTTGACGGCGTACCAGTCGAGGGAGCAGGCGAGTCGCAACTGTTTTAATGCGAGTGACAATACTTATCATTCAACCTCACCCACGAACAACCTGCACATCAAACTCAAGAGATATTCCAACGACGCAATACCTCCCCAAATCACCAATGACAGCTAGGATTCCGGTCATAGCACACGGATACTCATCCAATCACACTCACTCCCACCACGACACAGAAACCAAAAATACAATGTAATAATACATATCCCCCACCTTTCCCAATCTATATAGCATACCCACTTCCGTGGAACGGCGAGAATATACCTCTCACACTTTCGTTCATGGATGACACAGGTTTCGTCACTCTCCGCAGCTTCAACCCCGACGAGTTCCGTAGTAGCTCCGCCTTCTGAAGGATCTGGTTGTGTTCGAGGTTGCGTACGCAGATGACTTTTTCGCGCCCATTGACTACTATGTGTTAGTGAACACTGCCATTCTTTCCTCTGGACAGAGGAAAGAGTTGCAAGCGGGTGAACTGTGGGAGCGTACTGTATTCGCCGCGGATGATGGGGTGTTTGTGTGGTCGCGGGGACACTGTAATCTCGATCTGCGGGTTCGCCTTTGCGAACTTGGGGAGATGGTGTTTCAGGAACGAACTGCACACATCAGCCATTATTCCATAACCAACTGCAGAATTTCATCCCCCCGCGCTCTCGGAGAAGAAGGCTACTGACTTCATACCCTTACTACTCCCCGCCCAATCACAGTAGTTGAATTCCATGCGTTTGCATTGCAGTACGAAGGCGCCGACGCCGTTTTGGGATTTGGAGATGAGCCGGAGAGGGGTGATAGGCATTTCTGAGCGTTCGTTCGTTTCGTGGGGGAATGTCGTGGGGATTGAAGGTTAGAGGTTGCTTGGAGTCTAGTCTTTTAAACGGTTAGCGTGCGGGTGCGGCTCTGTGAGCATAGGTAGTCACTCGGTGGGCTGTGGAAGAATGGAAATTGAAATGAGAATTGGTTCATTGGCGGAGAGTGCTCACTGCCTGATGTGGTTGATTCAATTCTGTATCGGTTATATTCAGCTGAATTCGTTTACCTTTGGAGCACTGGTCATCACTCGTTCTTGATCCTGCTGTTGATCGCACCTGTCGTGTCCCGGGTAGGGCCATAGAGTGCTTTTGAAAAGTTTGCTGGTCAAATGAATCGGTGCAGAATACCATTAGACTACATTATCTAGAGTTCTCTTGAGCTGGATTTCGACCCGGGCAGCCATGGCTGTGTTCCTGAATACCCAAATATTTACAGATACATACAACCCCTAACAGAGGACTAGAGACTCTATGTAAAGAGACTTACTCTCCACGCAGCAGAGAATATCTTGCCAGGGTACTTATTTCTTCATAGCCGAGCCCATAACCGAGCTCAGCTGTTGGTCTCGGGGCCCAACCGTCCCGTATCCATCCATATGTGCCTATAGGATGACTTGACCAATGCTACCCACTCGTAAACAAGCCCGATATAGAGGTCAAAGACCCGGTTGGGGTATACCGGAAACCGGTGACCGCTTGCGAGTACTGGCCGGGGCTGGATCATGTAGCTGGAACGAGTAAGACATCAGGCACTTTCTCCATTGTAATGACAACTGACAGGAAGACATTCGGGAAATACCAGTATACTGTAGCGGGCTTTGTGATTGGTACAGTGCCGTGACTCGAAAGGAAGTTTTAGAGAAAGTACGCCTCTATTCTGGCTGCTTTCGGCTATCTTCCATATAATGGTCTGGTATGGGTCCTGGGTACAGTTTTGCTACAAACCCACGATTTCATACCATTTACCCTCCAAGATGTTAGATCCTCTCTCTAAGCAGCCCGAAATCGTGATCTAACACGGTTACGTGCTCTATATTTGGACGTATAAACGGGCCGCCAGAATCTTACAAAGGCCGCTATAGTAGCCTTACACTGCCAGATATATCTTAAAGAGGCTGAGACAGTGCCGGAACCACTACAGGGTTTGAACTTGAGGATGGTGGGGGCGATCAAGTTCTATGAAAGTGAGACACGTCTCGCGCAAGCATTCCTAAGAAATTCCGATAGTTTCGGGATGGTGTATGGGTTCTTCCGCCCGATCCCGAGTTCAACTCTCCATTGCTTCAGTTACTATCCCGTTACTATCTGTTCCATGATTTGCGGACCCCAACCCGTTCAACTAAACTGGTTCATATGGATTTCTCTAGCCAAACTATTTGGATCTGCCGCCGGCAGAAATCCTGCAGATACTCTAATGATCTAAGTGTTGGCTGCCTTACCAACTTTTGCGACAATACCGCACTCTCCAGAGTCTGGAATTCGTACCCAACTCATGCTAGGCAGTGTTTCCTACTAACCCAAGGAGTGGTATACTTGCCGTTTTGCTCAGTTGGCGTTGATTTTGTTGAGTAGCTTGGTGTGATTTTGCACCAGTTGATCCTTGGGTCTAGATACTTAAGTTGGAGATACTAAGAACTCTTTTCTTCTTGTCGTCGAATGTAGGGACGTACCTACCGTGCATAGAGAAGCCTACATAGCCTACATTTGTCTGCGAGTGCTTAGCAGGTGAACTAGCCATGAAATTCCGCGATTACCGCCAGCTCTACTCTACTTGGCGTTTGCGTGTGCCCAAAACGAGAAGGAAAATCGGTGCATTCTCTGGTTGACAAGCGCTGAATATTTCATCTCTCAGGGCCAGAAACCCATGCTCCCCACGCCCCGTTTCAACTCTGCTGGCAGGGTAGGGAGAAGCAGGCCGAGATGCGGGAGATAGAAATAACTCTATTCCTTATCCCGTTGTTAAGCTATAGTAGGTCTCCTCCAATCACTGGCACAGAAATCCATGCAGAGCGGAGTTCTCCATAACATGCTAGTGAGTACTGGGGCATCCGCAGATCGTTGCCGATCCGTTCCAGCATTTTGAGATGTTGAAAACCTTGGAACTTCTGGACCGGTGGTTCTAGGTATTTGGTGCATGTGATAAGGAGTGGATGGAATTGCGTGCTCGAAATGTGTTGTCCAAAGGCAGCTTTTCTTATTTCCTCGCACCAACTGATGTAGCATATAGCCAAATGCTTAATTGGTCGAGCAATTAAGTTGTGAACCATGGCCAGAGGTGTGAAACCGGCAATTCTACCAAGCCAACCGGATTTGATTCTGCGGAGTGCATGTTCCTGCTCTCATCAACCTCTAACCCTAACCCCCCAGTACCGAACAACGTTCCCACAACGTTCCCACAACCTTACATGCCTCGGGGCGAGAGGGTTCGAGGCTATGCACAATCAAGGCGGGATGTAAACGGGTGGCTGTGTCGGACATTGTTACTGATTGAGCACTCAATCCTTGCCTGATAGCACTCCAGTTGGAGTTCCCCACTCCCGGTGCATCTTGCGGCTTTCACGACGGAGCTTGATTTCAAGGTCAATTTGGAAGAATAATCGTAGTGATATTGTTTCTGGCCTAGGTATGTTCGGAGATTTTAGATAGTGGGTATCCGGAATATTCGCCCGGCGGCATCCTACTCCCTGTCAGTTTGGAGACGTTCTTGTTGTCTCAAACCATTCCTTTTCTTTCAACGGACCGCCTGCTGACGGCAGCAGCAGCTGGCTGTTCTGTGGATATATACTCGTGAAACCATTCGTCTAGACGGAGCACTGACCGTGGAAAATCGCAGGCGGAGTCGTGCGAGTGATCCCTCGTGTGTCCGAAAACGGTCGCATAACCCTTGCCAACCGGCGTGCAAGATTAAAGTTTTCTTTATTTAACTATAGCGTTGATTGGACCATTCGCTAGTCTCTCGCTACTCGTGCAGGAAGCATGTGGTAGCGGGACGAATCATGCAAGGACGAGCCAATTACTCCACATGGGAGACGATGGTTGCATGGGCGAAACGATGGTTCGGGGAAGCTCCTGCTGCTTCAGATGAGGTTGATGCAGGCGGAAGACGTGACGGAAAAGACGGGGCGGGCGGGAGTCCCAGCCAGCCCATCCATCAGGACAGACTGGATTTACGTGGGATCTAGAACGCTGTCTGCCCGTGAAGGGGATTGGTGTCATGGTTTATCCGAATCGTCAGGATTTCCTATTCCATGCATGTCTTGAATAGGCATTGCGCTGCAATCGGGGGTTGACAGCTGCTACTGACGGTGCATACGACACAGGAATACGTTTCGGATGTGCTCTTGCCTTGCTCTCCAGATATGCAATGGAGCTGCTCGACCCGGTACTTGCCTCCAGCCATTCGGGAGTTGGGGACGTGGACCCCGCGTTGCTTTGGGGCGGAATGCTCTACGCGCTTGTGGTGCAGACATCGTGCATTCTTCGCCTCATCGTCGAAAGCCTGTGATAGGCACAGAGGGAATGGCGATGGGGATTTCCTACTCAGCGCTCCTGGCTCCTGGCTGGCTGCACCCCGGCCCGTCTTCAAGGGCACCCACGTTCAGAGTCCGATCTCCGCTGCTACTGTATCTACTGATGAGTTCTTGGGCTTGCTTGTTTTTTCTTGCTCTGCTATTGCTGTTGCTATTTTCTTCTTTGCTCTTTCGGTCCCAGAAATCGGGCACAAGTAATGATGGGTGGGTCTGCCGTGAGAAAAGCAAAAGTGATATATACAACAGGTAATAGTCGACGATAATATGGGCATGAAGGGGTATTCAATCACTCATCGACCAACTACTCTGACGCTCTCTGGAGCATCCCCTTACTTAGTATGTATATACGTTTTATATATCAGCTTTACGCAGCTACAATCAGCACTTAGTACCTTTCATACCTCCTGTATTTAGTGCTTTTGCGTGCTGGCCGGTTTAACTCCATCCTCACCTCACCTCACCTCACCTCCGAATCATCTCACCACACCAACGGACCGGACGACCGACCCTCCTTTGTTGTGATTTCCGGGTTCAGTCCAGTCCATGTATCGCTCCATGTCAACCAGTTCGTCAGCTTCGTCGCATCTGCCTCTAGATGCTGACGGGTCGTTCTCATCGACATCATCTGTAGTGGCTGCCTCATTCAATTTTCCGGATGAGGAGCAACACCATCACGAGCACCACCAACACCCCCACCACGATTCCAACCCCGACCACTTTAACCACCTCCACCACCAGCACCAACTCCTCCTCGACCACCATCCTGACCACCATCCCGACCACCAGAGCGCTGTACCTCTCTCTCCGCCGACCAGCGGCCACCCCGCTGCCCCGCCGTACAATCAGTCACCCTTGACAAACTTCTTCGTCATGCCGGACGGTGGTCAGGTTCAGAACGCAAAGCAGCCGGCGCGACGACGGAGAAGTGGTACGGGCTCGGATGCCGTTAAGCACCGTCGAACAAGATCTGGCTGCTTCACGTGCAGGACGCGCCGTGTTAAGGTGAGCTGCGACTCGTTTAAGACCCCCGTCCCAATCATTTGCGACCACCCGCTGACGAATCGATCTGCCGGCAATTAGTGCGACGAAACGCATCCGGTCTGCGAACGTAAGAACATGCGAGCTGCCTACAGCGCAATGTTTTACTGATAATGCTTAGGATGCCAGAAGGGCGGTCGAGAATGCACCTATCCCGAAGTCATTGCTACCTCCAGATCGGCCTCGGTCAAGAAGCCACGAAATGACCATACTACGGCGTCGAGGGAAGGAAGTTCATCTTTGGAAGATGTCGAGGAGGAAGAGGATGAATATCAAGATGGTCCTAGTCCAGCAGAGAGTGGACCACGGTTAAAGTCGGCTACAAGTCAGAGCCATCTCAGAGGAGGATCGCAGTCGCGGAGGGATTCATGGCATTCAACTTCCGATCATGGTCGCCTAGGGAAGAGTAGGAAGGCCGTATCTTCGGTGGATCAAAGTCCATCACCGCGTGATCCTGAGTCGTCGACACCAACGTCACCAACCGGATCATTGAGACGTACGGTGTCAGTTCACAGCCTTGTCAATGCCTCGAATTGGGCTCATCTCCCTCACGACGTTGCCTTCTACCTGAACTACCACCAAAAAATGCTCACCTGCCACCATTATCTACTGAAATCCGACTGTGACGACGTATTCATGACAATGCTGCTTGAGCATGCGACAAGGAACGAGGCCCTTTTGTATGCTGTTGCAACGTTTGCTTCTTTTCATTACAGCGTGTTCTATACAACTGGAGCGTTTCAAACGTTTTTGGAGTATTACAACAAGTCAGTTGGACTGCTACGTGTGTCGTTGGACCAGGAACATTCCATAGATACAGTACTCACCATCTTACAACTAGCATGTTTTGAGGTACTGTAGAGTTTGCTTCTCCAATGCGCTGAAGCAATATCTGATTTGTGTGTATGCAGGAATACTTAGGCGACTGGGCAAGTCTAATGGAACACCGCAACGCAGCTTCGAAGATAATAACCACCCGGTGGACGCCCGAAACAATGGCGGAAGAGCCAGAACTACGTTTGATTTTCAATTGGTTCGTTCACTATGACTTGATTTGCGCGATGATGGCTGGGCATAAAGCGACTATTGGGCCTGAATGGTCAATCAAGGCTCGACAGGCGGTTGAAAGGCAGCAACAAGAGAACCCTGATGATATTCATCTCAAGATAGACAAAGCCTTTGCCGACTTTAGAGACCTCACCATTGATGTCTCAATGATGACGGCCAAACGAGCACAGGAAGATATGACAATTGAAGAATTCAGGCGGGATTTCGAGGCAACGTTTCAGAAATGCAATGACTGGTGGGATTCGTTGGATCCGGATATTCTGAGGGAGGCTGAACATATTACACTTCCAGCGGGTGGCTCTCCAGATGATGCATGTCCGTTCAGACCTGCGCCATTGTATACGGGAAATCGGTGGGCGGTTAACTTCCTCATCATGGATTACTACGGGCTTGGCATCGTGTTGAAGCACCAAATTGCCCTAACGAGTGCTGTTGATTCTCAACCTGCCGCAGATCCGGTTTTGACCGATTATGCAATCAAAATTTGCGAGCTTCTTGCAACCATCGAGGCGTATCCACATACCCCTGCTGGAGCGCTGCTATCTGCGCAGGCATCTATTGGACTGGCTGCTCTACGGCTTCCGAATCTGCCCGGCTATCGTCAATGGATGCAACGGCAACTGGCAAAAGCCGAAAAGATGGGGTACGTATTAATCGATTGGCTATTTCTATATTCACTTCCTGACGATAGTTGAACTTTAGTTTCGTGTACCCACTCGCCTTCCGCTCCAAGATTTCCGAGATGTGGGGGGACCCCAAGCTGAAACACACCTGGATCCACAACAGCTCGGAAACAGCAATCGGTTTGACGATTCGTCAGCTAGTCGATATGCGCGACGCAGAGTTCCCCCACGATGCCGCGCGACAGGATATCAAGGCGATTCGTACATTGATGAACGAGATGCGGTTGGACTCGAAAGGGAGTGGAAATCCGCCGCCAATGTCACTACCAACGCCCCCGATATCATCACCGGATGCCAGCACAGGGCCGCCACAAAATTAACGGGATGGCGCCACTCGGGGGTGCGTCGGATCTGTACAATAGTGGATGCACGATGGCTTAGCTGTCGTCCTACATCTTCATCCGTGTTTTGTAGTATTTTTTGAAGCATGCTTTTCTATTTTTGTTTGGTGAATGACTGGAGTACATAGGTGGTGCGGAGGGCGGTGGTGCTTGTCAAAAAATATTTCTTACTGTGCTTCACATTTTTGTGCTCAGATATCTGTTATTTTTCCTTCTGGTGTCCCGGTTATGTTTGCGAGTTTTATCCTTCTACATATGATACGCTATGTTCTTGGGGATATATACCTTTTCGTTTCTTGTTTTTCTGGATTTTGCTTACATACATACCATCGGAGCGCGGTAGGTGGCATTAGTCTTGACATTTTTTTGTTTGTAAGGATATTCTAGCCCATAATTGCTCCAGCTGGGTTGGAGATATACTTTTAACATGGGAGTAGCGGGAGAAAAAAGAGGGGAGGGGGGCGGATGATACATATGGATTGGTTGGACTGATGAACTTGGGGGGACAGCGTGTGGAAGCAAGTGGAGATACTGCTTCGGCTTCAAATGTATACTTAAAAGTAGTATCTACTGTACCAAAAAAGCCCCGTTTTATGATGCCGAGTTAATGCTGTATTAATGTTGAATTCTTTATAAATGTATACATTGGCTGAACTTGTGGGGTATTTCAGAATTTGCAACAATATCAATTGTTTTGAATGTGGGATCAATTTCACAATGATGTAGCACAGAAGACCACATTAGGGTATATTGATGCCACATTGATGCTGGATTGCTGTCTTATTCAAAATGATGTGCATTGAGTTAAATAGTAGAGTTATACTATATTACTTCCACATGTGTATATTTTGCAAATGCCTGCACACGTCTGCACATGCCCAATGGCTTGCCTCCAGGCCTGACACTGCCAGCTGACTGATGTATGGTAAAAAAAAAAACATCTCTGGTATGATTCAAACCTGTTTCAGTGGGTATTGTACACACTCACTAACCACTACACTATGTAGTTTGCTGAACATAACATCATGTTAGGGCTATTTGTAGGTATACTGGTTTATTACTGTCACATCATTGTGACAAGAATGTGGAATGCCTGCCACATCTATGCAAATGCTCAATGCTGCTCAATTGACCAATATTACCCCATTCAACTAAATACTCAATCATTTACAATGTCATATTTGCTGGTATCTTGCATTACTGTAGTATTTTGAGCTATTCCCCAGTAATTAGAATCTTACATTTAGTAATATGCTACAATCACCGGACTCTGGGAGTCATGCTGCACTCGGGTAAATGTGGCACTGCAGTCACATCAATAAACGGGGTTTTTTTTGGTATAGTATGCATATGCCTTTTGAATCACACCGCTGGCTCTCAAAATTCTATCTCATCACCATCTTTCTATCCTACAGCTCCTCAACCTTCACAATCTCCCGCTGCTTCCCAATAACAACCCGCAACTGCCTCCCTTTCTCCTCAAAGGCGCCCTTACGCAGGTTCTCAACGTACAGCTCATACCCAGGCATATCTGCCCCCATCAGTGCTTCCCTCCAAATCCAGCCGGGGGGTGCGGGGGGACTTACACCCATCAACAAACTCGACAACCTGCTCATCCGACATCCCCCTCCCCTTCGCAGCAATCATGGCATGTTCCTGCTGCAACCTCCACTCATAGACATACGCGATATCCTCAGCGTCGATATGAATCAACAAGTCGAACCGACTTTTTTTTTACCCCCCATCAGCAGCCCTTCCCACCACTGGGGGGGGTAAATACGTACTCAGTCAAAACATCATACCCCCTCAACGCCGCATTAACCTCCAACAAGCACCGCAGCCCATTCCCGCGCCCCGCGCCCCGCGCCCACTTCCTCTCCACCTCCTCGTCGCCTAGCGCACGGAACCCAACACACCAGCCTTCAAAAACCAGGACATCGACGGTTCCGCCCACAGCCACCCCGGCGCCGACACGGTCCCCCGCGCCGGCGTGGAGGCTTTTGTCAAAGACTGGCAGGACGACGTTGTCGCGGCGGCGGAGGATGGCGTCAAAGACCTGCGCGGCGAGGGCGAGGTCGTGGGTTCCGGGCTCGCCGCGGTGGGAGAGGAGTTTGTTGTGGGGATGGTCTGCGGCGAGACGGAGCTGGTCGTGGCGGCGGAGGTAGAGGTCGTCGATGCTCAGGACTGCAACGTTGAGGGAGTACGGAGGCGTGCGGAGGGCGGTGGCGAGGTGGTGGGTGATTGTGGTTTTTCCAGAGCCTTGTGGGCCGCTGAGGGCGATTATGGTGGGGG
>Ga0307512_10000911_pt1 | contig 43484 bp, 44 predicted proteins | sample 14_EM_MG_FD_200267 | JGI IMG/M metagenome (GOLD analysis project Ga0307512, IMG submission 200267) | Populus trichocarpa ectomycorrhiza microbial communities from riparian zone in the Pacific Northwest, United States - 14_EM | ecosystem: Host-associated > Plants > Roots > Unclassified | place... | reverse complement strand
GCGAAGAGTGTAACATACGTGTCGTTCTGATGGTGCGTATACGTCACCACATTCCGGACGCAAAGTAAAGGAAGCCTGACGCCGGAGCGGCGAGCGTAATATACAACGCGACGCGTCGCAAGAATACGAGGCATGGAATAATAGCCGCCGCAAGGGAGGTATGCAACGCGACCCATCACTTCGGCGACGGGTCGCCTCTGATTCTCCGTCAGAGGGTACGAGGTTCCGCCAGAGCCGTCAGAGCCGTCCGGAACACCCGTGTGTTTCTGACGGAAACTAGAGTTGTTGCTGATGACACCTGCGTTACTCGGACAAAATGTAGGTATTGTCAGGTGTGCCGGATTAGAACCTGTCACAAATGAACCAAATAGTCATGTACTGATCAACAGAAGTCAAACAAGCAATTGGAGAATGAAATCCAAAAGGTGATACCAGTTAAAGACAAGTGATGTGATGAGTTAGTGTAACATCATGAATGACAATGAATGCAGGAAGTGGGACATACGCCAACCTGTCCTAGATGCATGTTCACCACAAAACTTACACAATTGAATACTATCGCAACAGAAGTCATGTAAAGGGTGGCAATATGACTGCCAACACACATATAGAATTGCATATCTGTTCATCTGATGCTGGAACTGAAGCCACCATCTGGAGTATCACTGAGACCCATAGTGCAACATACTGTCTGGAGAGAGATTTATGATATAACCTTAAATGAGAAGAAGTGGTTAAAGAGGGAATTATCCATTTGCATAATAGAGTTTGAAGTATGGTGCAAGGCAATTTGAATTCAGGAGCTCTGAAAAACAATTGTATACAATATAGTTCCTTTCGGATATACAATGATGCTTCCTGGGAGCAATCTACAAAATGTCTTTCAGTGAATTAGTTTTCATGACAATCTTGCAGTCATATTTCTCAATGACAAGATATCAGTGATGTGCAAGAGGTAGATGAATCGAGCAACTAAGTCAGTTTAATGCAACAGATGCTGAAGCATGATGACCAGTATACCAGTCGTAACCATCTGCAGAAGACACCATCATACCTTGCCGTTCAAGGCTGACACGATATTGACTCTTTACAGGTTCCCAACCTACTGTCCACTACCAACAAACAATAAAATACATGCAAAGACCAACTTTTCCATCTGCAACATTGTCAGAAGGAGTATTTTTTCTGCACTGTATTGCAACAGGTACATTATTTGAGAGAAATGCAGATCAGTAGAGGGTGTAGACACTGGTAATTGTGGAATGAACTTTAGGCTGCACTACATGCATTGGCACATGGTCACAGCCTATAGCAAGCGTTCCATGGACCCCTGGGAAACACACAGTCTACTGGTATCTGTAGTCCATTCATAGAGAGGTTTGCAAGAGCCTGTGGTTCTTTATACAGCTGGCAGCTGGAGATGAACTTAGATCTGTCTTTACTGCTGGGCTGTTATACCTTTATTGAGTCTGGTGCAATGCACACTGGCGAATGAAGATCTGCTTGAGGACCTACATTGATATCTGCAAGATAGTCTGCACAAATGTCTGCTTCCGAGCCTGTTTGAGAGTCTGCTTCAGAGCCTGCTTCAGAGCCTGCTTCAGAGCTTGCTTCAGACTCTGCTTCAGAGCCTGCTTAAGACAGCCGCCCATGAGCAAACTGTACTTGAGAGAGCTGTGCTTCGGAAGGAGTCAGTAGCAAAATGTCACTATGTCACTAGGAGTCTCCTGCAGTGTGTGAGAGCAGGAGGAGTGTAAACTTACAAGAATCTATTGTAGCACAGAATCAGCCCCTAAGAGCACATTCTGGCCGGTCTTGGAAGTCACTTAGATCTCTGATATCTGGTATAGGAGCTGCATGGGTGCGATTGTGATAAGTTTGGAAAAGGTCAGAGTGCAGAGAAAACTTTGGGAGCACCTGGGAATGTCCCCCAGCCAATATGGAATAGCCAAAAAAACTCTGGGAGATACCCGGTCTTCTGGATGTTTATTGGGAGCACTGCAGGCAGTATCTGAAACTCTCTGGATGTGCATGTGAAATGGAGGACCCTCCACAGCGAATACGATACATAAATTGTTGTTCATAACTACTTCTAAATCATTACTCCTTCGAAATTATACTTACACGAGCCGACATCTTCAATATTCAATTTTTTGCACCGCGACTTGAAGGAACCACAGAAAAGAGTGAGTGATTCAAAAATAAAAGCAGGTACACTGAAACAATGGCCTGACTAAGTGATCAAATGATATAACTTGACTGTGTTGTGAATGTCATCGACTCCATCTCTCATCTCATCAGGACCCACAAAACCAGGAACACACAATTTCTTAATGATTCAATGTAGCTGAAGGTGCTTCTTGTATGTGCTGATATTTGGGACTTGGTGAATAGTGGAAATTGATTTCCAATGTCATTTGGCTTGAGATGTGATAGCTAAAAAGGGTGTAATTTGATGTTAGCTAGCTGCAAATCAAAATACAGTTTGAAAGGTACTGTGAAATATTTAGGTGACAAGGAGAGCAATAACCAGGAAGAGAGCAGCACTAGGATAAGCAGTTCAGTGGTGAAAGAAGGAAGTAGAGAGAAAGTGATGGAGAAACACTGAATGAGGAGTGCCAATAGCAGCACAGAAGCACTGATACTAGCGGGGGAGTGTTACAGGGGAGGAGTATGGAGCGTGAAGAGTCACAGAGGAGCTCCAATCCAGACAGAGGAGCTCCAAAGCGGATTGAGAAGTATCTGTGACAGTGGTGGAGTGCCCGAAGCTGGGGGAGAGCTGGTAGCATTGAATCAATTATAGGAGTGCCGATGGAGATTGAGGAATGCCCATCCCAGCTGAAGAGCAGCCAGACGATGGAGTGAGGCAGAGTAACAGTCGCGAATCTAATTATAGGAGCACTGACTGGAATTGTAGAGCAATTATCACAGTTGAGGAGAGCTGAAAGACAATGCATTGAGAGTGGAAAGGAATTGAGCTGTTAAGCACTAGGCCCAGGAGTGTGGAGGGGGAGGTGAAGAGTGTCTATCATGGCACAGTTGTGCCAAATGGAGGATAAGATGTGACCCTCTAATGTTGTGAATGATGAGAGCAGTGGGTTCCAGAGTAAAGTTGATCACTGGGGTAGGGCACCATGGACCTCAATATTCAAGTTGTGAAAACCTAACTGTTACCTTCTTCCCCAAGATATATTCTTACTGTGCACAATGAACAGCTACAGCGACCAGTGCTAAGGGATGCAGAGCGATAGCTTGCAATAACTGGGAGGTAGTTTGCTGGCACCCAAAGATATTGCCTGTAAAGCAAAATCGATGGTATATTGAATCCAGAATTTCCATTCAGGTGAATGATGGTTTCTTATCATTAGGGTTTGCAATGGGTCCAAATTCCCGGGTCGGTTCCGGGTCCGGTTCCACCTGAAACCGGACCATTGCAACGGGTTTTACCACACGAAACATCCAGACCGTTGCTTTTAGGCCAGTTTCCACCAGAAAACCCGGCTGTGGCAAGGCCGACATTTTCCCTCCAATTAAGTATTTCAGTTCTGATCGTATCACAACATAATCAGTACGAAGAATATTCAGTTCGAGCCGCTATTTCACACCCAGCATTCAGATTTGCGATCGGAGCAATATTCGTTGAGTCACTATAGAAAACCCGCAAATTTCGCCCAAAATTGTGCGTTTTTTCAAAGCCCCTCAACGAATGGTGGTTGGATCGCCAACCTGAAAGCGGGAGGTGAAAGAGCGGTTAATTCTATACAATCTACGTATTGATCATGTCAGGATACGATCACAACTGATATACTTAACTGGAACCAAAGTTGCAGGAACCGTAATATGGAACTGCGCTCCGGTTACAACGCGGCCAAAAAACCGCCGGTTTATGTCCGGTCGGGGTAACAACCCCGCTAAGACAAAGCGGTTCGGGTTTTTGGCCGGATTTGGAACCGAACTGAACCAAACCGCCGGCCAAAAACCGGACCGTTGGCGGGTTACCCAGACCCGTTGCTAACACTACTTATCATCCACAACATTCGAGAAATTATCATCATCTAATTGGAGCTCCTTAACCTGGACCCGAAGGACTGCAGTCTCAGAGCCAAAATCAAACTGGTAACTATCAACAACAATGCCATGAGTCAAATCTGGCAATGGTCCTGGCATGGTACTAATCTTCAGTTTTGACTATATAATTTAGATATAGTCAGTATCATAAGTCTAACAGAGGAGCATTAAACACAAACATAGACTTATAGCTTCTTATATTTACAGATCTATTTAAGAAATGGACCACCAGGCAATTATCACACAGATGGTGTACCTACAAGAACGGCTGCTAATGCGCACTGGCGATCAAGAGCTTCCATGGCTAGTTTCCAAGCCTTGTCAACAAACAAATACCCCTCATCTGTTAGGGGTTGTCTTCTAGCAGTGGTATTAATGTTTGGCATTTCATCAATGGTGGTGGCATCACCTCAGCTGAATTTGCGGGATTTGAATGTGGAGGGCGTACAATGACAGTATCAGCACGGCCCAGTTTAGTGGGCAGTGCAACACATATACTTCATAATGACTTCTCCCAGCGCACGTGGTCAAGAGGTTGGACCTCCTGTTGAGTATCATCCAAATTGCCGCATTCGATGGTTGATGACAGTGTTCAATCTCCATTGTCCTCACCGTCATCATCGTCGATCACCCAATCAGTTTTTCATTATTCTTTATCAATGACATTGGGGATGTTAGTCAGTGGCCATGTAATGCATGATGGTAGGTTCGGAGGGAAACACTTGGTGAACAAAGGAGATTGGCTGCTCTCTTGATTGTGAGCACTCTCTCGGAGTGTACTTCCTGATTCTTCTGTGAATAGTGATTCCGCACTCGGCTGCATCAGCAAAATGTAAATCAGTCCGGAAGCAACTCACAATTCTCCCAGACACTCCAGGTGACTGCACCAGTGCTTCTAAATACTTCTAGATGCTCCCAGACCCCCCTGGAGCTAAGCAATGTGCTCTGAGACTCTGCAAGAGCATTTTCAGGTGCGCCTGAAAGCACCTGCAGATATGGAGGTGCATTCAGGATGCTACGAGATTTGACTTACAAAATAGTCAAGTATTGGAGCTCCTGAGACCTCTGCGTGGATCTGCGGGAGACTTCAAGAGCAGCGGGGACCACTACGCAGCTCTGCGGGAGACATCGAGAGCACTGCGGGAGACTTGGTGCCATATTCTCACAGCAGTGGTTCTTACATAACCACAAGGCATTTCATCTTATCATATTTGTCTTTGTTACAGTCACAAGATTCGCTACATCAAAATAGGGCATGCATTATTTGAGTCTCTGTATATATATACATACGGCCATTCTGGCCGCAGATGGTAGTTGAGCCTAATTGGAGGAGCACCTGGACACTCCGATTGAGAGGACTTAGCGATGCACCACTTTGGAGGCCGTTGTGGTGAAACGATGGAGCTAGATGGCGGAGAGCCCACCATCTACACTCCGCAGCACCTCTCGCGGCATTCAAATGGAATTCGTGACAAAGAGCGGTTTTGGTTCAACGAGAGTAGGAATTGGGTGAGAAGATATGATAACTACCCGGCGTTGAGGATCCACGCAGTTGGGTGGTGCCATGAAATTTCTCGGACAGTACGAGTGTGACCAAAAGTTGGGAAACATAGAGTGTGTATTTTCATTGTATGATAAGATGAGATGGAAATGAGATGATGTCTATCTACTGTGGGGTCTGCCGGATATATACTCCCCGTCACTCTGTCCACCTCCGTTACCCTGGTATCCCAGAACACCTGCCGTCGCTCGTTATAGATATACTTGGAGGGTGTGATCGAGCAGGTTTGGAGATGCACTTGGTGGCTTTGATCGAGCGAATTTGGAGATGCACTTGGAGGCTGTAATCGAGCGAGTTTATAGATACACTTGGAGGCTGTGATCGAGTGAGTTTGGAGATGCACTTGGAGGCCGTGATTGAGTGAGATTGAAGGACCACTGGGAGGCGGTCAATCTGGAGGCGGTCAATCTGGAGGCGGTAGTTCGGGAGGGAGGCGCGACAGGAGCTGAGATTCTATTCATGGGTTAACTCGTAATTGTGGGAATTTCGAGAATTGAGTACAAACATGGTCTGCCAAGAGACTAGCTGGGAGTGGGAAGACAGTCGATCTTGGGATGATGCAGTACCTGGTGTATGCAGTACTCACTGTATGCTGTAATCGGTGTGAACTCTTGATCATGGCATGGAGAGATAGGGTCCGATGACTTAACTTCGTGTTCTTAGGCGATGGTAGAATTGCGGACGAGAAAGAGAGAGATGACAGGTGAGAGGGGAAATCATCATGAGAAACTGGGAGTGAAGAGAATTTCGTGTGCGAGTCAATAGACCATACCCGATACAGCAGGTACGAGTCCCAATCCGGCGTGTAATTACACTGTTACGAGGTCTTCCCAACCCAATCAGGCAGGTCGTACCTCCGATTTCTCATATCTGCTCGTATCCTCCACAGCGTTCTCGACTTCTTCCCCATCTCTCTCTTTCGCGTCCACAACTCTACCATCATTGCCGAACACAAAGTTAAGTCACCCAAGATTGTTTGTCTCCCCTTCATTCTCATGATTATGAGCTGACCCTTGAAGGTAGCTTCAGCTTTCGGCGTGCCTCCCTACACAATCGACCGCCATCAGCCAGCTCTCTATGAAAGGTCTAAGGTAAAGTCACCTGTCACATTCCCACGGTTGCGAGTTAACTAACTGATGAAAAGAGACTCAGCACCCGGCGCGCCGTCCATCGACCACCTCTAGGTACTCGTCCAAACTCGAACGATTACGGCCTCCAAGTTCACATGATGATGCCCACCAAGTGCATCTCCAAACTCGGTCGATTATCGCCTCCAAAGTTCGCACGATCATGGTCTGCCAAGTGCTTATCTCCAAACTCGCTCGATCATGGCCTCCAAGTGTATCTCCACACTCGCTCAATTACGGCCTCCAAGTTCGCACAATCATGGCCTCCAAGTGCATCTCCCTACTCGCTCGATCACGATCTCACAGTGCATCTCTCAGTTCACTCAATCACGGCCTCCAAGTGTATCTCCAAATACACTCGATTACCACCCCACACTCGCTCGATCATGGCACGGGAGTGTATCTGTGAATTCCGTCGATCGTCATTTTCAGGCGCACCTCGAATTTGCTCTCAAGTACCCGCCTGCGGCCAGTCCCGATATACTGTGTAGATGAGTAGGTATATAGATACATAGATGAGAATACAAAGTGGATACATGAGTTTCAAAAATCGTTGAACGATAAGTAGTCGGTATGATTTCCAGGCGCACCTTCAACGTTCCCAAAGATGTCGTTTTTTCCAGACTGCTCTATAGTGATTCGAGGTGCGTTTAGGCTTGTCGCGGGGGCTCCGAGGTGCTCCTAGGCTTCTCGTTGGCACTCCCAGGCTTGTCATCGGCGCTCCCAGAGTTGTCGTCGGCGCTCCCAGGCTTGTCGCCGGTGCTCCCAGGTGCTCCCAGGTGCACCCAGGTGCACCCAAAGTTCTCTCCGGCGCTCTGCGGTGTTCTCAAACTTATCACAATTACTCCAATGGCACATCAGTACCAGTCATCAGAGATCCCAGGTACTCCGAAGGCCGGCCGGAATGCCCTCCTACGAGCTGATACTCTCCTGAAATTGACGCGTCTAAGTTTACACTCCGCATCCTCTCAGACACTCCTGGAGGCTTCCAGTGACTAAAATACATTTTGCTGATGTGGGCATAGGTTCTATTTGCTGAAATAATGATAGAAACGGCTGTAATAGAGATATCAAGTTGGGGAACATAGGAGACAGTGTATATGCATTATATATAAGATTAAGTACAATAATATGACTGGAAAAGTGGGGCAAAAACTTACACAAGGTCGAGGAGGATCCAATTAGCGGCTCCTTAACAGGGTTTACCCGGGATGACAGTGACATTTACTCAGTATATCAAGGATAGCAGTCCGGTGCTGTGATTTATTATATTGTCAGGTGCTCTGGAACTGATGGATTACTACTACTGAATGTTAGCACCCCTGTCCACAATACTCTGTTTGAATATTAGAATTGGAGGCTGATTTAAGCCAATGCACTGGAAGAAAACTTGCAACATTCACATGGTTTGTAACATTAATTAACCCTTGGTGCTGGCCAACTGGAGCTCTGAGAACCTGAATGAGAACATTTGCCCATGCATATGACTTCTCCAAACATAGCAATTATGTGGGAAATTTCGAACGTTTGAGTTGACAGAATGGCATAGAATTATTGCTGCATTGAGATGCTGCGGAATTCCATAGATTTGGGACTTTGTTAGCTACAACTGAGTTTCAAAGGTTCATACTATATTTGTGATCAATAGTGAAGAAATATATATCTCCATATGTGGAATATCTGCCAGAAGGATACACTGATTTTGGAGATATTCTATTGTATTAGGATGCTGTGGTGATGTTAGCAGTGTATAAGGCAATATTGCAAAAATCAGTTCCCTTTCATGCATTCATCTGGGCCATGTCTGCAGCATAACCTTCACAAAATTGTTTGAGTTAATGGACAAGGGAGAGATTTTTGTACACTGAGTAGATATACAGATATAGAAACAAAATAGTAAGGTATGATGGATGGTTCAGGGGTAATCTTCTTCATTTAATTACTCATCAATGCCAAGATTGCTAACAAATAATTCAGACATACTCAACCACATACAGATTTTGCGTCTAATATCGAGTGGATGGTACATCATTAATTCTACATTCACACAGTCATTATGACTCTCAGTAATACTACAACATTAACCTAAAACTAATGTTGGGGTTGAAAGCTATATAAAATGGTATGTAGTATAACCAAGGGCTCTTGGAAGGGCATGATAATGGCTGGGACGAAGCCAAAGAATATTACCAGAAAATGTCCGAAATAGAGCTTCGTCAAGCTAAACAACAATGGAAGGAAGAAGGTGCGAATACTGAGTATTCTGAGGATATAGCAGAAGAATACCAGGAGCCAGAGGTAGATGACGAATGGTCATCTTACGGACAAAAACGGGACTCAAGGCAAAATGAGTCAAGGGAATTGTTTGAGGATTAGTCCGATGATGAGCTTCGGGATGCCATCGAGCCTAATCATTGGCCTGATGTTGAGATTGAGCGGATGATGTTCTAATGCAGAGTATGAGATAATTGCTTTAGACGTCTAGGATGTGACTTCTATGAAGTTGTCAAAGATCATCAGTTGACGTTAAAGACTATGGTGTGAAGCAATTTTCAATGCTACCACCACGAGTTCCAAGGTGGCTTGTTAATTAATATCTTCGATAATTACTTCGTCGGTACTACCTTCCCACATTACTTCGCCGATATTACCTTTCCATATTACTTTGGAATTTCTATCTTCGATATTACTTCGTCGATATTACCTTCACATATTACCTTGGCAAATAATATCTTCGATATTACTTCATTGGTATTACCTTCACATATTACTTCGGTAATAAATATCTTCAATATTACTTCATCGATATTCCAATCACATATTACTTCGGTAATAAATATCTTCGATATTACTTCGTTGGTATTACCTTCACATAGTACTTTTGTAATAAATATCTTTGATAATACTTCGTCGAAATTACCTTCACGTATTACTTCGGTATTGAAAATCTTCGATATTACTTCGTCGATATTACCTTCACATATTACTTCGGTAAAATAAATAGCTTTGATATTAATTCTTCGATATTACCTTTACATATTACGTTGGTAATAAATATCTTCCTTATAACCTTGTCGATAGTACCTTCATATATTGCTTTGGTAATTAATACATCTTCGATATTACTTCGTAAATAATATATTTGCATAATACTATAGCAATTAATATCTTCGATATTCTTTCATTGAAGCTATATTACTTTGGTAATTAATATCTTCGGCATTCTTACTTTGATTTGATTATCTTCTGACACATGAGAAACAAAGACGTGAATGATGACTTCAGGTATTCTCATTATGGTTCAAATTACCTTATCATGTATGAACTGAATAATATATGCATGATTCTGTCGAAATCGCGTCGGCATATTTTTTGACTATTTATATCTTTATGATATTGATTTTGAATATCATTTTAAGGAATATACCTCCTTTATATCATTATTTAAGAAAAAGAGTGATATTTTATCATGGCAAACTGGAGAATTGCCGTAAAAAGCTGAGGGTAAACAACAATTAAATTATGGTTTAAAAAATTATTATTACGACAAAAAAGAGAAACGATAATATGCTATGTTATTGTCAGGTATTCTCAGTATGATTCGAATCACCATACAACAGAAGAGAAACGATAAATATGTTATGGTATTATCAGGTATTCTCAGTACGATTCAAAATACCACCAATGAACGAAATGATAATGGGTTATGATATAATCGAATGTTGATTACGTTGCAAAGAATAGCCTTCTATGAATGAAGATTATTATAATAATCATTTAGATTTAGCATACTATGTTAATAGGCTTGATGGTCATTCTTAATGGGATGGCAGGATTCAAGATAACCAGAAATGCATTACTATGTCACACAGTCACGTAAAGCTAGTGTTATTAATATTTGCTTCCGAGAGATATTTTGGTTTACAGATCAATTTATTAATCTTGATCAATGGCTTATATGTACCTTCAAGTATTTATGAATGGGGACTTCAACCTTCGGGTGATTAAGATTCAGATATACGCGGAAGAGTTAATGAGCAAAAGCAACAGTCTTGAATACGGAATCTCAAATGTTGTCGAGTTCAGTAAAGGCAATATCAAATCGTCTTTCAACAATGAGAAACGAAGATGTGTATGACATCTTCAGGTATTCTCATCGATATTCGAATCACATTCAACAAGGAGAAATGAGGATGTGTATGACATCTTCAGGTATTCTCATTAACATTCGAATTACCTTGGACAAAGAGAAAGGAGGATATGTGTGACATCTTCAGGTATTCTCATCGTTATTCGAATCACCTTCAACAAAGAGACGAGAATGTGTATGACATCTTCAGGTATTCTGATTTGACATTGAAATTACCTTTGACAAGAGAAACGATGCTGCGTTATGGGATCATCAGGTATTCTCATCGACATTCGACCCATCTCACAGCAAAAGGAATGAGGACATAAATGATATCTTCCGGCATTCTCATTGATATTCGAACTACCTTAGATAATGAGAAACCAAGTTATACAAAGTATACTTCAGGTATTCTCATAGATATCCAAATCACCTTGGACAAGAGAAATGAAGTTATACAAAGTATACTTCAGGTATTCTCATAGATATTCAAATCACCTTGGACAAGAGAAACGAAGTTATACAAAGTATACTTCAGGTATTCTCATCGACATTCGAATTGCCTACAACAAGAGAAACGATGAAGCAATATGGTATCATCAGGTATTCTCATAGACATTCGAAGTACCTTTGACAAGAGAGATGATGATGCAGTATGGTATCTTCCGGTATTCTCAACGACATTCGAATTACCTTTGACAAGGAAACGATCATGCGTTATGGTATCATCAGGTTTCTTCATAGACATTCGAATTACCTTCGATAAAAGAAACGATGATGCGCTATGGCATCTTCAGGTATTCTAGTGATTACAAACAAATATTAGAAAATTTAAGTATTATCTTTTCAATCATAGAACTTAATTACAGTCATAAATTAGGATCGCTTTGAGTACAACTCTATCATTGACATAATGAAGCTCAGTATTAGCTACCTCATTGTGAAACGTAATCACAGTTATGATTAGGGTAATCTCGATTGTAGAGACGGACATATACTATGTAATGTCCAGGTACTATCGTATACGGGGACTAAAAACACCATTTTCTATTTAACATAATCGATCAAGTAATAAGCGATGTTGAAATGAGGGCTCATGCTTGTTCCCTTTGGATTACATCCAAAAGGCATGAGTACAGCTAGTTATTGAAACTATCAATTATTGCAAGTGACATTATGGGTCAAAACTCTGGGGAGATGATTAAATGATTCTTCGGGCGCGTTCTATGCTGTTCGATCTGACCCTGTTGCGGGTTAGACTGTCACGGCGAAGTTAGTCGACCGTATGAAACTTTTCTTGGGAACATTTGAAGATATTCCGAGAAGTATTGTAAGAATAACTTATATTTATTATTCGGAGTACTTTACGTCACCAGCCTGAAAACTGCGCATAGAAGAAACATTGGAGTAAACGGGTTATTTGAGAATTATTCAGTTTAGACAAAATCCATGCACGAGTATGGTATTATAATGAACCTTTGCAGTAGATAGACGATTGATTATATGTACATGCGATGATATCAAAGGAGTAGATGATCATCAGTTTATATGTACCAATGGAACAGATGAATTGTGCTAAAAGCTATTCGATCACACTTGTGCGGTATTAGTACAAGTATAGAACTTCCAGTCTTTACTGGACTCAACAATAATAGGAATAACTTGCTGTATGTGTTTCGCACAAACGGCAGAGGACGTTGGGTTACCACCCTAGAGGAGGAAGTAATGTTACGGGTCTCGAAGCCTAAGAGATGGAAAAATTCCGGAATAGTTATAGAATAGTCGTCTTGTTCAGAAAGAATTTTTGTTAGTTTCCATGGAGTGTCGACAGACAATAAATTGTTATGAGTGTTGATGGACAATAAAGCGTTTTACTTGTAATGTCGACAGACAATAAACGTTATACCAATGTATAAAAGAAATAAATGGATAAAGAGATGCATACTTGTGATAGGCAGAAAGAGAAAAATATGTTCACTTCTTACGATGGAGCATCGTTGAGGTCACGGATCTTAGAGAAGGGGGTGATGTCATGGGTTCACCCTTAACAGCGACAAGTGACACTTGGTATGAGCGTAAGTGCTTAAACCACACCAGTAATACCAAGTCAGGGTCACGTGGTGTACCCTTTAGCGGGGGTTCACACTAAGTTGCAAAGAGGGTTGCAGAAGTTGTTAAGCATCCTCTTGTCACCTCTAGATACTATGCGGGACATGTGTGGGTATATACGCACCGCAGTTGATAGTCAAGATGCGAGTGAGTGGACTCCAGCGCACCTACCTGCTTTAGTTAGGAAGCGGGGCACGTTCCAGCATTGTGGCCTAAGCATGACGTAACTGAGGGATTTATGATGTTGGTGATATCCTGGAGCAAACAATGCTCCATTGTTTTGAGCAGCATGGGTGGCACAGCGTCCAAAAGTCTAGGTTGGCATAGTATCGGCTGGTCACCGAGCGAATCTCTAACGCGAGAATTGATGACTCGGAGAAGTTATTAATTGAGATATGGCAAGATCAATATCGGGGTATTGATTGAATGTTCCAACAACTGAAATCATACGATTGCGAGATGTCAATGTTGAAATTTGTTAGGGGTTCTCCCTTAGCAGTGAGATATGATACATGATGTGGAGTGGGTTCCGATCATGGAGGGTCAGTCGGTATGATCTTGAACGGGAGTTCATACTGAGTCACGTCTCGATTGGATAAGCCAATCGGCTCAACAGATTCATTGAAGCCAAAGTGCCGCGGCAGCTGATTTGATGATGCAATAACTTGCCAGATCGAAAGGACGTAGTCCTGTCAAGCATGTTGTTTTCAACCAGATTCAATCTTAGATACTATGCGGGAGGCAGTGGTGCAAGTAGGTGGGCTCTCCGTTAATCGGGGCACGTCCTGGTTCATAGAACAACCTGAGCACGTATAACTGAGGGAATATGGCGTTGGCAAGTTAAGCCAAAAGCGGACATCATTCATTGGTTTGTTTGAGTTGGTTCTGCAAAGATTAATCTATTGAGATTACGTGCATACGTTCCATGTTGGCATAGCAGGCGATATGACCCCATAAGACTATGAGTTATTAAACTTGAATATAAGTTAATAACGCGATAAGACGTGTCGTTGAATAAAGCCTACGTTCGAACTACCGAAAAAAGATAAGACGATTGCAAGCTGTCTGAGTTAAAGTTATGGTCTGATTTTATGAGCCGATATGATATCATGCATGAACACGATAACCATAGGGATGGGTGGCCGCCTCTACCAAGCGCATTCTTTGCATGTAAGACGCACAGATACGTGGCTATCATGAGGGATTGAAATCATAGTTCGGAATAGGCGATCATCGGGGGCAATGCTAAGCCCGTACTATTTAAAGAACTATAAAGAGATCGCATTGTTCCGGCAATGAGAAGGACAAGCTCGAGCAGCAGAAGAACATCAATACCTACCAGCGGATAAATATCCTTATTTATTATTGCGTTTTTATGATACCTATTATATCTTTTAAAATCTATTAGCTTTCTGTAGCGGCAGTCCCACACCCAGAGAAAGTTACGCAGACGAATGCCGATTACCTTTCAGCACAATAATGACGTCATCGTATACGTGCTTGAGAAAGTTATATCATACGCAAGGGCCAATCAATATATCTTTCTCGCTCAAAGCGTTTAGTGGAGATCTTCAATTCTAGAACTACAACAGGGATTAGTTATCCATATCGATAATCTACAGAAGCAAGCCGATAAAACCCCAGTTGGTATTATTTCGGATAAGACAAATAATTATACCAGTCTACGGAGGAGAGAAGTGTCAGCAACGCCTCAGGGGATTCAGGAAGATTCTAGATTTCAGAACGAGACAAACCAAGCTCGTTCAGATGAAACATTTCAGTTAAGCGATATGGAAGATTCTGATAAAGATCGTCAGGACAGAATTCTTCAAGAGTGTGAAGAGTTTATAGGGAGCTCGCGACGACAAAGAAAGATCACACTGTTAAAGAAATCCAGCAAAACTATTTCTGGTCGCGTTAATCCCTCTAATAAGCCTCAAAAATCCTTCAGAGTCAAAAAGAAGAAAAGCTATAAAGAGATTGACTGAATTAGCGATACTGAATTAGGAAGAAGGAAAGCCGAAGGAGAGTGCTCACGCTGTGCCTGCCTACCGGATAGGAAAGGGGCGCATCAAGTGAAGAATTGCAAAAGGCTTATTGAACTGGATAACAGGCCAGCGCCACCATCAGGAAAGAAACCATCCAATAAGCAACTTTCCTCAAACGAAGAATAAGGAATAGGATCTACGGCCGTACACCTAGTAAGTACTTGTCACAAGCAAGGATAGTTACATAGGGTAAGGTACCCCCGTAACAAAATTATGGTCTGAATCTAAATCGCCGAAATGAGATCATGCATGAACACGATAAGGATTTGTGGTCGCCTCTCCCAGGCACATTCTTTGAATGTAAAACGCACTAATATGTGGCTATCATGAGGGATTCAAGAATAGTTACTTGAGGGAGAAAAACTATAAAGAGATCACATTGTTCCGGCAGTGACAAGAAGCAAGCTCTGGCAGAGGAAGAACCTCGATACCTACCAGGGGAAGAATATCCTTATTCATTATTGCGTTTTTATGATACCGATATCTATACCTAGAATCTCCTAGCTTTCTGTAGCGGCAGCCCCGCACCGTCATTGATTTCCTACGAATGACTATTACCTTCGAGAACTATGACGACGTTATTGTATACACTCTCGAGAAGATTATCTCTTACGCCAAAGATAATCAATATATCTTCCTGGCTCAAAGCGTTTGGTGGATATCTTCAATGATAGGATTACAACAAGGATTGATCCTCCACATCGATAACTTGCGAATACGATCGGAGATCCGTTCTCAAGGAGGAGGCATATCCTTGGCTCGTGAAGCACCACCTCAAGTTCGGGAAAGGAGTCACTCTGTTGATACAAACTTTAACCGAAGAGAAGTGTCAGTAACGCCCCGAGATATTCAGGAGCATCGTAGACTTTCCATAGTGTCAGATTATAATCATCCGGGTAGAATATTCTGAGTGAATGCCACCCACAACGCTAGCCACCTAGAGGATGGTGAGTCAGAGCCAGAACGACTGCCCCAAATTGTCGAATGCGCTGAACAATTGATTCGGAGGTCCCGAAAGGAATGGAAAGCATTCAATACGCAGAAGAGGATTGATGCCTTGTCACGCACAAGGTCAGGCAAGGTTATAGCGAAACCTTTATCTAAGAAACAGAGGAATTACCCACAGTCAATTTCTTGGAATACAATCTCTGCATACTTAGCAGATAGGAAATGGGATCTACCGCCGTACACCTAGTAAGTACTTGCGGCGGCAAGTATAGTTACTTAGTGTAAGGTACCCCCTTAACACTTAGAGTGTTAGACGCTTCATCAAGGTATGCTTCTTTAGACACTCAAGAAACACAATCTTCTTTACTGATACAAATAGTCAAAAAGGTCGTTTGTAAGGGACACTATACTGGAGAGATGAATCTTTCTCTCTTCAATGTTGAAGTGAATCAATGTTCTGATGTTGGAATTGTTGTATCTTGAATTAGAAATGGCTAGAGTGGAATTTCATTGGCGTTCTTGTGTATTACTAATGACCATATAAGATGACGTGAATTGATACGCGACATAAGAAGTTCCTCAAGCTGACCTATTGCATGATATAAGGCATGAGTCCAATTGTGAGAATGATGCAGCAAAGAGCCTCAATCAATTCTCAGTTGCGGATTTGAGGTGCACCAGAAGCCTGAAACCACGGCCGTATTTCGAATGAAACAGCAGAATTCATCCACTGTCCGGTGCACCGGAGTCTCTTCGGCAAATGTCATATGATTTGTTATGACATATCCAGCACTGCATATCTGCCAATCACATTCCGCAATAAAACAGTCTAGGTGATATTCAAGTACATATGTCTGAGTATGAGACACTGCTCGCTTATTTGTGGCAAAGCGGGCGCATTTGCACCCATATGATCAGGGTTCAGGTGCACCGGAGAATCCTGGGTATATCTTTGTGACAGATCCAGCACTGCATAATCGCCAATCCCATTTGGCAATCAAAACACACTAAGCGATATTGAGTACTTGTGTCAAAATATGAGACATAGGCTCCCAAATTGCCGGGTTGGTTCCTGGTCCGGTTCCACCCCAAACCAGACTGTGGCAATGGGTCTTACCCCACGAAAAACCCAGACTGTTGCAAATGGGCCGGTTTTACCACCAAAAACATGGCATTTCAAGTTTACAATTTTGTCTCCAATGAAGTATTTGAGTTCTGATCGTATCACAACACAATCAATACGTACATTGTGCACTATTAGTCACTCTATCACCTCCCGCTTTCAGATTTGCGATGTGACAAGTATTCGTTGACTCGCGATCGAAAGCACGCTATTTTCGCATATGTTCTGCCATTATTTCACGACAACTCTGCGAATATCAGTCAGATTGCGAATTAGAAAGAGCGGCAAAAGCTGAACAATTTACGTATTGACCATGTCAAGATACAATCAAAACTCAAATACTCAATTAGAGGCAAAGCTGCAGGAACCGTATACTTCGGACAGGGGTCCGGTTCCAACCCTGTCAAATACCCATTGTTCTATGTCCAGTCAGGGTAACAAACCAGCCGAGACAAAGCGGGTCGGGTTTTTGGCCGGGTCTGGGACTGAACTGAACCGAACAGCTGGACAAAACCCGGACCGCTGGCGGGTTACCCAGATCGGTTGCTAACACTAACCATTTGTGGTACTGCACTTTTCCACACAACACTCCGCATCTAGTGCTGCTCTTTTCCCCGGCTAGTTATTCCCATTTTTCATCCGAATGTATCATATTGCCTCACATACCCCCATTTGGGTTCACAGCTAGCTAACACCTCATTACACCTGTGTTAGATATCACAAATCGAGCCAAACGACATTGGAATGTCATTTCATCCACTCGCCAGGAACGAATAATCAGTGAACACAAGGAACGCCTCCAGCTTCTTTGTGCCATTGTTGAATTGTGTGTTCCTGCTTTTGTTGGCCCTGATGAGATGGGAGATGGAGTGGATGACATCGACACCATGTTTAATTGATATTTTTCGATCGCTTAGTTGGGTTATTGTTTCAGTGTGCCTGGGTTTATGTTTGAATCTCTCACCTTTTTGTTTCATTTTCTTAATGTAGCAAGGCACAAAATACGATGTTGAAGAAGATGAAGGCTAGTATGATTTAGAAGTGATAGTGAACAATAATCCATGCATCATATTCGCTGGTGAGGGAAGTCGATTGCTCATGTACATCCGAAGAGTCTCAGATAACTTCTGCTGTCCTCCAAATGAATATCCATACAAACCCAGGCACCTCACAGAGTGTGTTTGTGATTGCCGTGTTGGTTCGGCGACACTCCCAGGTACACCCAAAGTTCTCTCCGACGCTCTGATGTACTTCCAAACTTATCACAATCACTCCCATCCAACTCCTGTATCAGTCATCGGAGATCCCAGTCACTCCTGTACCGGTCATCAGAGATCCCAGTTACTGTCAAGGCCTGCCGGAATACCCTCCCAGGGTCTGATACTCTCCTGAAAGTGACACATCTAAGTTTACACTCCACATCCTCTCAGACACTCCTGGAGTCTTCCAGAGACTAAAATACATTGGGCTGATGTAGCCAAGGATTCTTTGTGAATACGATTGCCTCCATGAATCTTTTCGCTACCTCAAAAGTTGCCTTTTGGTGTTGGGGAACTTTCTTATCTCTACTGGCCTTGGGTTGTGGAGCATTCTGGTCTCCACTGGACATGTTGGGTAGCACCAGTGCCCGGGTGGATGGTGCATGGTCAGACTCCAATAATTTGTTGAGGAGGGTTAACAATTGGCGTTTGAGCAGTGGTGGTGCTATTGTTGCAGGTGGAGTTGGGTAATGTGGAAGCAGAGGGCATGCAATGACAGTATTGGCACAGCTACCTTTCTTTCGCAATGGAACTTTTCAAGTTCGGATTGACTCGTCCCGGCACACCAGGCCTACACAAAGGACCTCCTGTTGATCATCCAAATCATCTTCTTCGATGTCAGATGATATGGTGGACTCTCCAGTGTCCTCACTTTTGTCATCACCCATCTCCTGATTGCTATCTTCATCCTGATTCATTAATGAAATCGGGGATATTAGTCATCCGTAATACGATGCATGAAGGCAGATAATTGGAAGGCAAAGATTTGATGGACTATGAAGATCGGCTGCTTTCTTGAATGCGAGTGCTCTCTCTAGGTGTGCTGCTTGATTCTTCTGTGAATAGTGATTCCTCACCTGGCTGGGCATAGGTTCCATGTGCTGTAAGTTGGGGAATGTAGGAGAGAGTGTAAAATAAGCAGTAACTATAAGATTGAGTGCAATAGAATAACGGGGAAAATGGAGCACATATTTACACAAAGCCGAGGAGGATGCAATTCGAGGCGCGCCGTGACAGGGTTCTGGAGAGATGACTTCAATTGTTTATGTTTATATCGAGGACGGAAGTCTAGAGTTGCGTTTTCAAATGTTGTCAGGTGCAGCAGAATAGATGGATTCCTACTGGCGAATGTTAGCATCTCCTATCAACAACACTCTGTAAGGATGCAGGAATTGGAAGTTGGCTAAAGGCAATGCACATAGACAATAAAACTTGCGACATTAACTAGCCCTTGGTGCTGGCCACAAATTCAGCACTGTGAACCTGAATGAAAACATGAGCCCCTGCATATGACTCCTCTCAATGTGGTCATTATGCGTGAAAGTTCGAGCATTTGAGGTGACCGCATGGCAAAGAATTGGTACTGCATTGCGAATCGGCACAACTCGATAGATTTGGGATCTTGTGATTGACAGCTGAGTTGCAAGGGTTCATACTCGAGAATGTGGTATCTCTATATATGGTATATCCACCGGAAGGACATATGTATTGTCACAACATTGTATTGTATTAGAATGCAGCAGCATAGCCAGGGGTCGACAAGGCAATATCGTAAGCATAACTTCCCCTTCATGCATTGATCTGGGCTGTGTCTGCAGAATAACCTTCACAACAATGTTGCAGTTAATGGAGGAGGGAGAGAATTTGGTACACAAAGGAGAGATACAGGCGTTGAGAAAGAATGGTAAGGTACGATGGATGATTGAGGGGTAATCTTATTGATTCAAGCACTCGTCAATGCCAAGACTGCTAACAAATGGGTCATAAATACTCACTCACATTCTGATTTCGCACCTAAATATCTAGTGAATCACACACCATTAAATCACACATTCATTATGAATCTCACAATAACAATGTTGACTTAAAATAAATGTTGGGGTTGAAAGCAATATACTACAATGGTATGAATGTGTAGTGAGACGTAAATCTCACGGTGGGCAGAGGAATGATGATTGCGTGCATGCAGTTCCGGGGAATTGAGGTGCACCGAAGTTTAAATGGTTATGCTTGGATTCAATTGCTGAGGATTGCAGGCTCGCCTTACTCTGACAGTTAATTGAACTCTTCCTAGCTGTCTGTTCAGAACACCATCTTTCAAGACTTTCTCTTTTCGAACTTGTCTCGATGGAATTCGGTTCACATAATCTATTTTCGGATACAAGTCTTGGCAGCCCAAACATACATTGAGTCAGAATACAGTTAAGTCTTGAATCTCAGCTCTGAGATCTTAGGCCTCTTTGAGTATGTGAGGTACATGGGTGAGCAGGGAAGTTGCCAGCTATTTTGCAGAGTCCGCTGAGCAGAATCAGTCTTTTGAGTTTCCTTGCTCTTCAGCTGCTGCTCTTTTGACAGAGCCCGAACATGCAGAAGCTATTTTAAGATTTGGAAGCATTGGTCCAAACATACTGCTTAGTCTATATCGAGTTAAGTGGGGTTGCTAATTGGCGAGGTCTGTGCATGGATGGTTTAGTTGTGCAGAGGAAACCTTCCTCCAACGGACAGTTGACACGGAGCTAACAGTGCAAGGCATTTCAGCGGCAGCCTTCACATGCCGATCAAGCATATATTCAGATTTTCGCAGATCTGATGCGGGATGTGCCGATTGCACCTAAAGATGATGTGTCGTGATAGATCTGTGTGCACTGCATCCACTGATTCAAAGTCGAAGAAAACATGATGAGAATGGAGCAAACTACAATATGAAGTGCACTATGGACTGGGGTACATGCGCATCTATGGCTTCTTTGTAGCTCTTGAGGCGTGCCTGGGCTGGAAAGATATATTGATAATGAGTCGTAGCTTGCCAAAGTTTGCTTTATAAATATTCAAGATGCTCATTCTGGACTGGATTGGCAGATATCAGTTGTGCCTGAACTTCAATCATACTCCAGGACATACCCAGCAGTGAGAGCTGCTGTTTAGCCAAGAATACCCGAGCCGTGTCTCAGCATCCGACTCTCTGGGATGAGGATCAGGGGTGTGCCAGAACTTCAATGAAATGCCAGTAAAAGCTGCGGCTTTGCCACAAATACGTGACCCAGTGTCTCATATTTCGACAGAAGTACTCTATATGGTGTAGTCTGTTTGAATGGCCAAATGGGATTGACGAAAATGGTGTGATAGAGCTGTCACAATGACATGCCCACGATTCTCTGGTGCACTGGAACTTCGACGATAGGCCAGTAACAGCAAATATGCAGGGGCAGATCAGTCATAACAATATGTGGCCAAGACTATCCAGTGCACCTGCACTTCGATCATATGACAGCAAAAACTGCGGCTTTGCCACACATAAGTGAGCAGTGTCTCATACTCTGACATAAGTCATGAATCTAGCCTAGACTCTCTTATTGCCAAATGGGATTGGCAGATATGTAATATGCTGAAGAGACTCCGGTGCACCTGGAAGTGGTTGAAATATGCTTTTTCTTGCCTTTTCATTGGAAATGCCAACGTTGCTTCACGGTTCCAGTGCACCTCAAATGCACAACTGAGGAATCATTTGACGCCGTTTGGTGCATCATTCTCAAAATTCGACTCATACCATTGATCATGGGATAGGTCAGCCACAGGAACTTGAAATGTAGTGTATCAATCAACTTCATCTCATATTGCTCATTAATTCGAATAATCAAGAACATCAAAGAAATCCCACTCTAGCCATTTCTAATTCAAGATACAACAATTCCAACATCAGAACTTTGATTCACTTCAACATTGAAGAGAGAAAGATTCATCTCTCCAGTATAGTATCCCTTAAAAATGACCTTTTTGACTATTTGTATCAGTTAAGAAGATTATGTGTTGCTTGAATGTCTAAAGAGGCATACCTTGATGAAGCATCTAACACTCTAAGATTAATGGTTCATCAGACTGTAATGTGTCTCCATTCTGTGTCAGCTGCTGTGTATGGTCCTCACGAGCCTGCAGAATCCAGTATATCATCGATGTCGTGATGTTATGTCGACTGATCAAGCCACGAAGGACCCTCATTTGCGCGACTCCAGATTGTTGGTGGAGATCACTCGCGCAGTTATCGTAGCCACCAGGACCTGAATTCAGTATCCATGTATGTGGTACTCAATTTTGCCCTAGCCGTACAACTCGTGCAAATGCCTGCCACAGCTCATTCAATACCCAAAATTTCTGAGTTATTACTGCATGATTTGCAGCTGTAAGATTTAGGCCTGTCCCACCCACTTTGGGTGTGGTTACGAATACAGAGGGATTTCGGGAATCTTGGGATTTGAGCTGTATTTCTGTGCGTTTATCATTGCCCATTTCTGCATACATGTGGAATATATCCACATGATCCGCAAAGGACTTGGTTTGCCTCCCCTTCAAATAACAAACTCGGCCAGGAAGAGGACAAAATAGCACTGCCTATCCTGGAGTGGTTGCACTGGGGAGTGCATTGTCATTTCTCTCTTCGGGAAGGTGCGTCTCTCTTGATGTGTCATCTTCGCCAGGTTCGGCATACTCCGCAGGTTCGTTGACATACAGTGGCAGATATGTCTCTCTCAGACATCGGAAAATCGGAGAATCCACCCAAGTATCCAGTGGCCATTCATCGTACCATTCTCCAGAAACGTCAAAGCCAGCCTCCGTCTCTCCCAACACTCACAAGAAACATTCTAGCCGCCATCTATGAACCCTCCATGCTCCCGAAGCACCCCGTCCAGTGTACCTCTCTACCAGTGTCTTCACATTTGCTTGCTCTTCCTCTGTCCACTCAAGATCAATGACGTGTGCATTCTCCATTGGTATCTGGATGACTGGTTTTCAATTCGCCAATTTGGATTCCAACCACCACCGTATCGTCCAACACTTTGCAATCTGTATCATCTAGTGTGCCACATGCTGTTGACCGTCTTCATCGGGAGTCCGGATAGCATGCATCAAACTCTCCACTGCGGAATACAAGGCCTCTGCACAACGCTTTTCCATCACAGTATCATCCTCTGGATCTTCAGGCACACCTGGAAACGGCCACATCGTCTGATAACACCAGTCAAAGAGTGAATGGAATGCTGGTGTTGTGGTGACTTGAAGTTTGAATCCAATTCTCGCATTCATCGCAATTTGCCAGCCCACACTATTCTCAGTCTTCTACCTATGGGACTCATCAATTATCCCAAAACTCCATGCATGGTATGAGAGTTGGCCGTTACTTGATGGTTTCGCTCTGGATGTTAAGGTATCGTATGAAACAAGGTGGAAATTCCATCGGTTGTCTGGCTCATCAATAGTGGTGTTCTGATCCTCGAGGGTGAGATTAGTATTGACTGTGTGCAACCAGTTTACGAGTTTGAATTTGGTTCCATATGTCATCTCATTGATGACACTCTTGAACATCTCTGCCACTCCGGCCATTGTGACCACCATGATTCGTTCAAGGGCTGATGTAAGAGCTGGATGCCCCTGTGGTGGAGTTGTCTGTATCTCTGAAAGGCGGCGGGGCACTGAATTCTGTGTCCGCAATGAATACCACTCCCGTTCTTCACCAACTATCCCTGGAAAGTCGTTCTGTGCCATATTCACCCACTTGGGAAGGGAATTCCCCCACAAAATCGACAGCGGTAACCGCATTACAACTTTCTCAGTCAGCAGTTTACATATCATTGCTGCTGCCACGGAGGTGAAAGTCTTACCAAGACCCATTTCCTGCACCACCAGTGCTCCTGGCATATCAGAATCCCAAACCCACATCCTCACACTGGACCATTTGGCCCAAACCTGGTGCGCCAGAAACGTTGTCCCGGGCAGGCCTGGAATTGAATACTTGTGGCCTGGAACACGGTAATCTGTTGATTGGCGAATCAGATGGGCGTTCAGCAGCCTGACTGCCTCATCAAGACACATGTGTTCAAATTCGTTGTTGATTGTATTGGGAACAGTATTCTATACCGAACTCGTATTTTCTGGATCGAGGACCTCCTCACCATCCTCCACTTGCTCCTGAACCTCCCTTGCCCCTTTGTCTGTGTTCTGTTCATCCTCAATGATCACTTTCAGTTGCTCTGATGTAAGCTGGGCAGATGGGCTCATATTCCGGCACTCCTGAAATTCATCCCAAAGTTATGTATTTCACAGACAAGCAACCATTTGAACAAATCTCTATGGATGGAATACAATCAATTCAATTCTTTCAATCAGAACTTACATTGATACATGTATCATCCTCTTACCCACCATCCTCCATTCCCTCCTCTCTTCCACCCCCTTCAGAACATTCTAAAGTCTATGTATAGTGATAGCAACGGGTCCGGGTAACCCGCCAGCGGTCCGGGTTTTGACCTGTGGTTCGGTTCAGTTCGGTTCCAGAACCGGCCATAAACTGGAACCGCTTTGATCTTGGTGGGTTGTTACCCAGCCCGGACATCGAACCGCGGGCATTTGGCTGGGTTGGAACTGAACCGCAGTTCCAAATTTACCGTTCCTACAGCTTTGGCTCCAATTAAGTATGTGAGCTCTAATCGTACTGCGACATGATCGGTACATACATTATGCAGAATTATAAGCTCTTTCACATCCGGCGTTCAGATTTGCGATTGGACTGATATTCGTTGAATGGCGGTGAAATAAGGGCCAATTCTAAGCGAAATTTGCGGGTTTTTGATCGCGACTACACGAATATTGGTTGGATCGCATATCTGAAAGCGGGAGGTGAAAGAGCTCGTGACACTGCACAATCTATGTACTGAACATGTTACAATACGATCAGAACTCAAACACTTCATCGGAGCAAAAGTTGTGAGGTTGAAATGCCGGGTTCATGGTGGTAAACCCGGCCCAATTGCAAAGGTGCGGGTTTTCGTATGGTAATAACCGTTGCAATGGTTCGGTTCCGGTCTAACCCTAACCCTGTACCGTTCTAGCGGGTTGGAACCATTGCTAACACTATCTATGTATAATGGTTAGCAGTTGCACGTGTCTAGCCTTAACACGGCTAGCGGGGATTACCTTTGCCGGTCTAATCAAGTGCTAGGCAATCTCCTTCCCTGTAGCTCTCATCATTTCTACCACAAATATCTTCACATTGTGTCCAAGTTTCAACTTCAAAGCATTTGAAAGGCAACAGTTGTACAAAATCTGGCCATATATGTGGTCATTAATCATCTGCCCATTTGTATATAATCCCATATACTCTTCATCCAATTTGTCCAGCTCCAAGGTGCACTTGAACATCGAGGTTAGAATGTATGGCTCTTTGGGTCTCCATTTTTGTCCATGAAATCAACCAGCTCCTCCCAGTGCCTCACATCTGTATACAAAGCATGGAGTTGGTTGGAGGCTAGAACCACATCCTTGCCATTCGACACCCAGCAAATCACAACCATGAAGGTGGTATTTGGCAACTCGGGGAGGTTATTTCTCGCCTTTTGGCTTGCCCGCACCGCAAAATCCGCTACTGGTTGCTTATTGCCTTGCATTCCATCTTTGCTCGCCTTCCGAGTTACGCTTGCACATGTCTTCAAAATCATCTCCACCTACTGCCTGTTAATCCATTCAGTATTGCTGAAATCAACCAATGGCAGCCAGTTGTTGAATGTGTCCAAAAAAACTGTTACCACCTTCTCCCAGTGGAGGGGTCCATCTCGAAGCTGTTTCAGACGGTTCCTTCCCCCAGATAACGGACCGATGCTTCTTCGCCAGAAACCCAGCCACCCATACTTTCTTCCACTTGTTGAATTCATTAAAGTTGGCCTGCGCCATCCTTTTGGCAAATTGCTTCAAGGAGAATTCGTTTTGCTTCAAGCAGATTGGTGGGTTGCCTTCTCCACCGCCCAAGTCCGAGGGATCATCGCTCACATCATCTGCATTGTAATTATCGTAGGAAATCTCCAGCAATGGGGGTACGTCCACAATCCCTGCGACAACTCTTCTCGCGGTTCCGCTGGCAGCTGGAATCTGTTCGTTGGAAGCCTAATCAGGGGTCTCCCAGGTGTGCCGGAAGGAGGTCCAGGTGGCGGATCACAGCTGGAAGATACTGGCCGATGGACTCAATTGTGAACTGGCGGTCCTGGGCGCACTCTTGCTGCACCTGGAGATAACGGCCTTTGTCCTGAAAACTGCGGAGGGGGGAACATTGGATACCCGCCCTAACCACCTTGGCGGAGGTCATATCCTTCCCACAGTGGCCCATAACTTGGATATCCTTAGCTTGCGCTGGTGGTCGGTTGCGAACTTTGCGTCATGGTGAATGGAGACAGGTGATACAACCGCGGAGCGCCCGGAAATGCCTGCTGTGAAAACTGGTAACCATACCCTTGTGGCGGATGATATTGACCAGGGTGTTTCCCAAATTGACTGTCTTTGCCTATGGCAGTTCTTGAACCATTATCCAAGAAACCTGAATTGTCATCATGGCCTTGTTGCGAGCCACATGAGCCATCCTGTGGAGCCATATTCACTGTCATCGGTGGAGATCTGTTCATGGACATGCACTCTGTGACCAGAGATGGTGGCAAACAACTATAGATGCGAGATGTGATGTAGAATAAATCGGAGTATGGTTCAGTATATTGCACTTAGCAGTGACCTTCTGCGGAATGTAGGGCTTCTTATATCCCATTCATCAGCAAAATGTATTTTAGTCGCTGGAAGCCTCCAGGAGTGTCTGAGAGGATGTGGAGTGTAAACTAGGATGTGTCAATTTCAGGAGAGTGTCAGACCCTAGGAGGGCATTCCGGCCGGCCTTCGGAGTAACTGGGATCTCTGATTACTCGTACAGGAGTACCATGGTAGTGATTGTGATAAGTTTGAGAACACCTGGGAGCGCCGATGACAGGCCTGGGAGCACAAGCAACAAGCCTGGAAGCACCTCGAATCACTGTCAAGCAGTCTGGGAAAAACGACATCTTTCGGAACATTGCAGATGCACCTGGAAATCATAGCTACTACTTATTGTTCAGTGATTATCAAAACTCATGTATTCATTTCGTATTCTCATCTATGTATCTGTATAGCTACACCTCTACACACGGTATATCTGGACTGGCTGCAGGCGGTGCTTGAGAGCAATTAGTGGTGCACCTCAAAATGACGATCGAGTGGACTCAGAGATACACGACGAGGCCGTGATCGAGCGAGTTTAGAGATGCACTTGGAGGAAGTAATGGAGCGTAATTGGAGATGAACATGAAAGCCTTGATTGAATGAACTTACAGATGCACTCCGAGATCCTGATTGAGCGAGTTGGAGATGCACTTGGAGTCCATGATCATGCGAACTTGGAGGCCATAATCGAGCGAGTTTGGAGACGCACTTGTAGGTGTTAAACGAGCGTAGTTGGAGATGCACTCGGAGGCCATGCTCGAGTGAACTCAGTGATGCACGCTGAGATCGTGATCGAGCGACTTTGGAGATGCACTTGGAGGTCATAATTGAGAGACTTTGGAGATGCACCTGTAGGCATTAATCAAGCGGAGTTGGGGATACACTAGAAGGCAGTGATCGAGTGGACTTTGAGAGGCACTCGGAGATCGTGATCGAGCAAGTTTGGAGATGCACTTGGAAGCCCCAATCGAGCAGGTTTGGAGATGCACATGGCGTGCGTCATCGAGCGGGTTTCGTGATGCACTTGGAGGCGGTAATCGACCATATTTGCAGATACCCTTGAAGGCTGTGATCAAGTGAACTTAGAGAGAAACTCCGAGATCTTGATCGAGCGAGTTGGGAGCTGCACTTGGAGGCCATGATCGTGCGAACTTGGAGGCCATAGTCATGCAAGTTTGGATACATTATGGAGGCTGTAATCAAGTGAGATTGGACGAGTACTTGGAGGCTTTCGATGGACAGCGTGCCAGGCGATGAGACTCTATTCGTCAGTTGGTTGACTCGCAAACGTGGGAATGTGACAAGGTGAATTTACCTTTCAGCTCTCATGGCGAGCTGCCTGATGGCAGTCGATTATGTAGGGAGGCATGCCGGAAGCTGAAGCTACATCCAGGGGTCATCTCCTAACCATGAGAATGAAGGGAAGACAAATGATGTTGGGTGTATGCTGTCCTCGGTGTATGCTTGTACTCGGTCTCAACTCATGATCATGGCAAGGAGAGATAGAGAGGGATGACTTAACTTTGTGTTCTGCGATGATGGTAGAGTTGTGGACGAGAAAGAGAGATAAGGGATGAAGATGAGAACGATGTGGAGGATACAAGCGAATATGAGAAATCATGGGTACGAATTGTCTGGTTGGGTTGGGAAGGCCACGTATAGGTGAACTTACACTGCAGATCAGGACTCGTACCTGCCATATCGGGGATGGTAAATTGACTCGCACACGAAATTCTCTTAAGTCCGTGTTTCTCATTGCGATTTCCCCCATCTCCTCTCATCTCTCTCTTTCTCGTCCTCAACTCTACCATCACCTAAGAACACAAAGCTAAGTCATCCCTCTCCATCTCTCCATGCCATGATCAAGAGTTAACACCGAGTACAGCATACAGCAAGTACGATATACACCAAGTACAGCATCCACCGAGTACAGCATACACTGAGTACTGCATACACCGTGTACTGCATCATTCCAAGATCGACTGTTATCCCGCTCCCAGCCAGTCTTCTCATCCCTCGGCAACGAAGTTCCCTCAATTCTCTACATTGCCACCATTCTGAGTACACGAATGAATAGAGTCACAGCTTCTGTGGCGCCTCCCACCTGAACTACCACCTCCAGGTGCTCCTCCAACCTTGCTCGATCATGGTGCATCTCCAAACTCGTTTGATCACAGCCTCCAAGTGTATCTCCAAACCCTCTTGATTACGGCCTCCAAGTTCACACGATTATGGCATCCAAGTGCATCTCCAAGTTTGCACAATCTCATGCTCCAACCTTGCACGATCATGGCCTCGGAGTCCATCTCTAGGGTCACTCGATCACGGAGTGGTGGAACGGTGGACCTCGAAAGCACACCGCCAATCATCATCACTCCGCCGCACCTCAAGTGGTATCCGAAGGGAATTCATGAGAAGGAGCGGTTCTGGCTCGAGGAGCGCAAGAAGACGGTGAGAGGGTATGAAGAGATACCCAGCCATGACGAACCACACAATTTATGTGGATCTATGAACGCATAGCAAGAGTGTGTGAGGAATCACACATTGCGTGGATCTATACAAGCTCGGCAAGAGTGCGTGATACCAAGAGCTGGGAAAGATAGAGTGTGTATTTCGTAAAATGCGCTGCTGTCTATCTACCCCAGGGTCTCCCAAATATATACTTCCTGACGCTGAGTCCATCTCCGTTATCCCCGTATCTCCCTATGCGTGTATATAGAGTGAAGTAGATATTACATGCCATATCATGATGTATCGAATCTTGTGACTGTAACAGACAAATATGATACACCAAATGCCTGGTGGTTTTGGAACTCTAGGAACTACTGCTGTGAGAATACGGCGCCAAGTCTCCCGGAGAGCTTGCGCCGAGGTCTTAGCTGCTCTCGAAGTCTCTCGCAGACCTACGCAGAGGACTCAGCAGCTCGAAAATCTGACTATCCTAATAGTCATATCTCGTTGAATCCTGAAAGCACCTCCATTACTGCAGGTGCCTTCAGAAGCACCAGCGAATGCTCTTGCAGAGTCTGGGAGCACATTCCAAAGCTCCAGGGGGGGCTGGGAGCATCTGAGAGGTACTTCAAAGCATGGGTGAGGGCTACCATAGTGTTTGGGAGGTTTGTGTATGGCTTCCGGACCAATTTTCATTCTGCTGATGGAGATTACTGGATATTGAATAACAAATATTGATAATATACTATAATCAGACAGCAGAAACAACTGCATTAAATGAATGTACCGATGGACCTGCAGGGTTATCACCTGACAACCTGCCCAATTCAGACGGGTTGGCACATTTCCATCGAACCATACCTGAATTGATGGTTGGGGTGTATTGACTACCCAGACCATCACCATGGCAATGGTTCTAGTTCAACCCAGACCTGGAAGCGAAGTGACGGTGCAGAACTGTTTGTAACCCTAGAATCGGCAGATATCATGGTTGTGACAATGAAACTACTCCAGGTGATTCTGCAAGTACTCGATAGTGGCTTCAGTATGGTATGGGTGCTGTGCAATATCATGAAAACAAACTAAGTTCACGATGCACAACAGGGCTTCTGTGAAGAGAATCCATTGGGTCGCTGAAAGGTTTGAAAGAGTCCACGTGAAATCTGGAACGATCACATGTCTGAGTGCTTTAATCATCTTTCCCACTCCATTGCGTCACCTGGCTATATGGCTTGGTGAATCGAGCAAAGCCAAGATATGGAGGCATCATCGCCCAGAGCTGGTTGAATTTGTCAATCCTGGAATGTTGCTTGAGGAAGAACGTTACCCCATCCATCAAATGCTGAAGCATACAGAGATACAGGGAATGAAAGATATTGGGTACGATGATACTTGTCGGGGAGATACATTTCATATTCCAGAGGATGCCTTGTGAGATTCCAAATGCTCCATATTCCAGACATTGTCTTGCTTCCCCTCTCTTTGTCTCATCTCCCTGAGTTGTGAGTATCATCCATTGGAAGAATAGCCAACAGTGTCTCAATTGCGCCAAGCATGAATTCCCCTCTCCAAACGATGATTGTGGCGCATCGCCCACTGGGCAACGGGGATGCTGGATCAAGTGGAACTGGGTGTTTTCACAATTGTCAGCGTTCCATGCACATGTGACAGGATAACATTGCTGCATCCGACCATCCGCACAAAGTATAACCCTTCCAGTGTACAAAAGCACGTTGAGCAAACAAAATATATGGTAGAAGACCTCTCTTTAAATCTCTCGATTGTGGATTTGTTGTTCCTTCAGGGCATTTGGTTTTCCATGTCTTTTATAGTGATACATTGGAGGAAAGGGAAGAAGGGCAACAAAGATGCTTGCAGGATTCGAACACATTGATCAAATCTTCGAGTCGATGATTCATAGACTGAAACATACTAGTAATTCTGTCTTGTTGCACAGATAGCTTGTAAGATGTGTCGCATCCGAACTGCTAAAGAAAGAGACATTTGTAGCTCCAAGCGGCCACCATGGCTATTGACACGGTTAAAATCATCATAGCTGGGACGCAATTCAACTAACGTTCCTGTTCATTCCACCACCAGTCACTTGATTTCACCTCTGAGTTGATGCATTCCTCAGCATCATTGAATTTCTTTGCTGGAGCATACAACATATGTTCCCTGAGTGAAGGCTGTTGCATGAGGAACTCAATGCATTCCACAGGATTGAGGTAAATGAAACGTGTGTAATGATCGTTGGGAAGGTTGTTTGGGTTGGCCAAACATTTGTATCACACTTTGCCCGATTTCCAAGAGTCAATGCCCAACACGTAGAGAATTTCATTCAACCTTTCGAATCAAGTGTGGGACAAAGTGATGTTGCTGACGGTTGCCATTGTATTGTTCGTTCATAGCAGCTCTGCTTCAGTCTTGCATCAGCAATATGAATTTTGGTCACTGGGAGTGTCTGAGAATTGTCGGAACAGAATCCCAGGGTGGTCAAATCCCAGAGGTTACTGGACCAATACAGTGGCCTTCAGGTGGACCTGGCAGCACCTGGGAGCGCCGAGCAGAAGCCTGGGATCACCTGGGAGCACTGGTGACAAGCCTGAGAGCGTTGACCACAAGACTGGGAGCACATCGAATGACTGTAGAGCAGTCTGGGAAAAACATCTTCGCGAACGCTGCTGGTGTGCCTGGGAATCATAGCTACCCCATATTGTTCAACAGTTGTTAAAACGTATGCATTCAGTTTGTATTCTCATCAATGTATCTATGTATATATAGAGCTGCCCATCTACACACGGTATATCTCGACTGGCTGCATGCGGTGCTTAAGAACAAGTCAAGGTGCGCTTGAAGATGACAATCGAGTGAACTCAGAGATACACTCCGAGGCCGTGATCGAATGAGTTTGGAGATGCACTTGGAGGCCGAAATCCAGTGAACTCAGAGATGCACTTGGAGGCCGTGACCGAGCGAGTTCGGAAATGCATGTGGAGGCTAGGGTCAGTACAAAGATATACCCTCCGAGACCGTGTTCGAGTGAGTTTGGAGATCCACTTGAACGCTGAGATCGAGCTAGTTTGGAGATGCACTTGCCGGCTATTATCGAGTGAGATTGGAGGGGTACTTTTGGAGGTGGTTGATTTGGATGCAATCAATGGGAGGCGCGCCGGGTGCAGAGACTCTATTGATCGGTTAGTTGACTCAAAACCGTCGGAATGTGACGAGGTGACTTTACCTTTGACGTTCATATAGAGAACTGGCTGGTGGTGGTCGATCCGTCGGGAGGTACGCCAGATGCCTGGGCTACATCCAGGGGTCTACTCGTAATTCTGAGAATGAAGGAAAGACTGACAAACCTCGGTGTATGCTGTACTCGGTGTATGCTGCACTCAGTATTAACTCTTGCTCGTGGCATGGAGAGATAGAGTGGTATGACTTATCTTTGTGTTCTTGCGATGATGGTAAAGTTGTGGACAAGATAGAGAGAGATTGGGGATGAAGATGAGAACAATATGGAGGATACGAGCGGATACGCGAAATCAGGAGTACGACTTGCCTCAAAGGGTTTAGCAGACCTCTTATTGGTGCTATTACCCGCTGGATCAGGACTCGTACATGCCGCATCTGGGATGGTAAATTGACTCGCACAGGAAAATCTCCTAAGTTCCAGTTTCTCATGATGATTTCCCTCGTCTCCTCTGATCTCTCTCTGTCATGTACTCAACTCTACCATCACCTAAGAACACGAAGTTAAGTTATCCCTCACTATTTCTCCATGCCATTATCATGAGTCAACACTGAGTACAGCATACACCAAGTACTGCATCATCCCGAGATTGACAGTCTCCCGCTCCCAGCCAGTTTCGTCTCTCGGTGGATGTGATTGTACCCAACTCTCTGCATTCCCACAATTACAAGTTAACCAATGATTAGAATCACAGCTGCCATCGCGCTTCCCTCCAGATCGATGGCCTACAAGTACTCCCCCAATCTTGCTTGATCACAGCCTCAGCGTGTGCCTCCAAGTTGACTTGATCACGGCCTCCCAGTGCATCTCTGAGTTCACTCGATCCCAGAGTTCAATTGCATCTCCGAACTTGCTCGATCATGGCCTCCAAGTGCATTGTTACAGCGCGACGGGGAGTATATATTTGGCGGACCGTTGGGTAGATATGATCCCATTTTCATCTGATCTTACCATACAACGATAATACACACTCTATCTTTCCCAACATTTGGTCTCACTCCCTTATTCCGAGATTTCGTGAATTCATGCAATTGCACAGATACTCAATGCCGGGAAGTATTGAATCTTTTCACCTTCTTTCTATGCTCGTCGCGCCAGAACCGCTCTTTCTCACGAATTCCATTTGGATGTCGCGAGAGGTGTGGAGGAATGATAATGGCGTGCTCTCTCTGCCTTCTATCTCTGTTGTTTCACCACAACGGCCTCCAAGTGGTGCATCTGCAGGGTCTCTCAATTGGTGTCTCTAGGTGCTCCTCCGATCATGCTTGACTACCATCTGTGGCCAGATTGACCATACGTATATATTTAGAGATACTTAAATAATGCATGCTATATTATAAGGTAGCGAATCTTGTAACTGTAACAAAGACCAATATAATAGACAAAATGCCTTGTGCTTATGGAACCCTAAGAACCACTGCGGTGAGAATACGGCACCAAGTCTCCCACAGAGCTGTGCAGCGGTCTCAGCTGCTTCCGGAGTCTCCCACAGACCTGCACAGAAGCTCTCCGCTGCTCCAATATTAGACTACCATACTTGTCAAATCTCATAGAATCCTGAATGCACTTCAATATCTGCAGGAGCTTTCTGGAGCACCGGAGAATGCTCTTGCCGAGTCTGAGAGCTCTTTCCTCAGCTTCAGGTGCCCTGGAATCATCTGGACGTACTTAGAAGCACTGGTGAGGTCGACTGGAGTGACTGGGAGGTTTGTTTGAGGCTTCCGGACCGATTTACATTTTGCTGATGTGCTTGGTGCACCCGTGCACTAATCAAGACCCCTCCCCATTAGATAACAGTGACCATAGATCTACTTCATTGTCGAAGATATCGAAATTCTTGTTACTTATAGGCTTGCTGGCTAGACTGTTGTCCAAGTGTGGAGTACAATAAATACATGTCTGAACTGGAGATTGCTCTGGATCAATACATGTAATTTCACTGTTGGCTTCTGTATTTCTGGTATGACCGTCTGAATGTTGAGGAAAAGGGTCAGGATGAGTTTCATCAACGAATGGAAGTAGAATACCATCATGCTTGATTGCAAAATAATTATCTGGCAGTTGTTCGGTCGATACGTATACTATCCTTTCTCTGTGGTCGCATTGGAGGTGAGTACGGGATAGTGTTAGCATATGTTCTGCGTCAGTTAGCTTTGATTCGGGTTGGAACTAGTTGGACCTGACCCGAAGGCACTAGTTCAGGTCAGGAACTGGCAAGCCACCTGACCTTGGTAGCTAGTGCCGGGTTGTTTCCTAGACGGGACATAAGCCCGCAGTTGGTAGGCCGGGTTGAACCCGGACCACAGTTCCATATTATGGTTCCTGCAAGTGTGGCTCTAATTAAGTTTTCGAGTTCTGATCGTATCATGACGTGATGACTATGCAGATTGTGAAGTTTTACAAGCTCTTTCACCTCCAGGGGTGAGATTTGGGATCCGACCGATATTCGTTGAGTGGCTGTGAAATATGGGCAAATCATAAGTGAAATTCGCGGGTTGTGGATGGCAACTCTGCTGGTATTGGTTGGATCTCAAATCTGTAACCGGCAGGTGAAAGAGCGGCTGAAACTGCACAATCTACGTATTGACCATGTTACGATACCATCAGAACTCAGATCCTTGAATGGAGCCAAAATAGTGAACCTAAAATGCTGGGTGTTTGGTGGTAAAACCGGCCGAATTGGAACGGTGCCAGGTTTCGAGTGTTAAGACCCATTCCAATGGTTGTGATCCAGTTTCAACCGCAACCTGGAACCGTTCTAGCCGGTTGGAACCATTGCTAACACGAGTGAGGTGAGCACCAATGTAGGAGTACGTCTTCAAGCAGTAAAGACAATGTTGATGAATATCCATGTCTCGTTACAAAAATGAAATGTCGCAACAACTTTCGGCAGAGTCTCGACAGTTCTTTAGCTGCTGATAGCATCGGAAGCTGGCTGTTCCTCGGAAAAAGCCAAACCTTGACTTACTTTTTCCCAAAAGGGGTACTCCTACTCCCATAGGATTTCTCTCATCCTCCTTCGCACATTTGCAAAGTGTTTAATCTCTCTCTCATTGTCAACATCACATGGATGGTGAAAAGCATACCGCATCTGCATTCAGCTCATAGCGGCGATTGCCTTGCACCCTCACAACACCCTCCTACGCTCATTGCCTGATTCATGGTTGTCACATTGTTTTAAATTCATACCTTACATGAATCATGCTTTGTCTGCAGATACCGACCGTGCGATGTCATTGCGGTGTACAAGGACTAGAGCAAGGACAAACAAGTGAGATATGTCTGCAGAGCATGCTTTTGGTTGTCATTGTGACAAATTTAAGCGTTCCGTCAATGAATCAGGGCAGGTAGGTGATGCTATGCAAATCGTTTCCAAAGTGAATATCACCCAAAATGATGTCAACGGATCAAGATAACCACTCCAAGCTTACATTCATAGTATCCTTGCCCCCACACCGTACTTACAATCTCCAGAACTTTCGTCACATCCTCTTCACCTCGGATACCGCATCGCAACACTGTTGATGATATACTCAACACTCCCAATGCTTGTTTAGAATAAAGAACATTGGATCACCACCACTCAATGATTAACCACCATTGAGTACCAAAAATGTAATGTGATGCCTTCTGATCGCTGAAATCAGTCATTGTAGATGCTAATACAATCAAAATGCTGGCTCAACAAGTTCTCCTCTGGGCTGAGAACGCCAGTGTTGGTGTCAGCCAATAGGCAGCAGAAACCATTGCGATGCACAGGTGAAGGGGGGCTTTACAACACAACGAAACTATAATGAAGTGACAGAGCATGTTTGGGAGATTGCCCAGACCACAAGTACGAGATACACGCTAGGTGCCGGCCCCCAGCCATCGGATCTCCTAATGCATCATTGTGTTATCCAAATCACTCATCTGCCATTTGAATGGCCGCTATGGGAATGGTACATGGCAGACAAGACTATGCTCGATGGTCAGAAACTGAAGGCAGCACTTGACCAGTTTGCTGAGGGTGGCCTTCGCTGAAGGCAGAATAGGATCGATGAAACCCCAAATAAGAAGAAGAAATTCATCCACATTGGTATGTATTTCATCACCCTGATGCTTCTTTTCCACTTCCCGATGATGTGCATATACAGCTAACCGTGGGAAAGAAACCTCGCGTCACAGGCCTTGACCAAAGAAGTTGTGTTGACATGCTTCGACAGATTTCCTTGTCGAGACATTTAGCTTTACCATTGCGTATGTGGATCTTGACATTGCTGGGAAGAGGGTGGGTGAAAACAATACTCAGCTATTCTCATGGCACTGGCCTGGGAATGATTAATTGATACTTCCAATAGTCACATCAATTGTTAATGTCCATTTTGTCAATTGGTTAATGCTGCAATTGCTGCTCTGCGAGACCCCAGCCAGAAAATCTGGGAGCTTTGGGGCTGCCGGAAGGAGCCTAATGGAGATGACGCTCCGCACGCCCATAATGCTACCCCAATCCCTGGTATTGATACCGCTGCTGGATGGGTAAAGTCGGCAATGAAATGTTACAACCGAACGCTTTTTTGCATCGTGTTTCTTGGCCAACAAGCCGATGGCACATCTGGGGCCCCGAAGTCTGTGCCGGTTGGCCACATAAACCTTCCTATGGATTAAATCCTCATACCTCCAGCCAAGGATATGATCGATGATATTGTGGAGGAATTGGATGATGCTGCTGAGACACGGTGTGCAAATCCAAGCAGCTTCCTGACGACGAAAACAGGATCCCAATCGTTCGAAAGGCAGCTTTGAAGAAGGATTATCAGAAGGCAGCGATACCTTGACATTATTCGAAACCATGCTCTTTGTCTTTCTGCCCGTTACCATTAAAGCGTTGTTGCTGATGAGGATGAGACTTGGGTACACAAGCACCGTCACATTGCGAATCCTCCCACTGTGGGCCCTTTGCCCAATACGAAGCATACAAGCAGCCGCCCTCCATGCAAATCAGTCATTGTGACGATGCAAGGCATTGGCTTGACGGTTGTTCAAGAATTTGCATTGTTGGTTGGGATTGTTCTGGCACTTTTGAGGGTGGCCGGATGGTTGATAATTTGGAGTTTTTTCGAGAGGTTTTGGGTCTCTTTTTGGTGTTTTATGAATTTTATAGTTACATCAGTCATGTTGATGCATGAAGTGCTGTGTTGAGAGTTCACAATGTTGGGATGAGTCGTTGACTGGTTGGTTTTCGGGAAAGGCATAGTGGCAGCGAGAGGACTCCATTCCTGGCTATCATGTAATATCCACCTCGGCATCTTTGCCCAGCCATCAGCAAAATGTAATCCGATCCGGAAGCCATACGCACACCTCCCAGACACTCCGGTAGCCCTCACCAGTGCTTCCAAGTTCTTCCAGATGCTCCCAGCCCCCCCTGGAGCTTTGCAATGTGCTCTCAGACTCTGCAAGAGCAATCTCAGGCGTTCCAGTAATCACCTGCAGTTATGGAAGTGCATTCAGGATGCTTCAAGATTTGACTATTAGAATGGTCAAATTTTGGAGCTCCTGAGACCTCTGCGCAGGTCTGCAGGAGACTTCGAGAGCAGCTGAGACCTCTGCACAATCTCTGCAGGAGACTTGGTACCATATTCTCACAACCAAAAGGGATTTTTTGATCATATTCGTCTTTGTTACAGTCAAAAGATTCACTACATCATAATATGACATGTATTATCTAAATCTCTCTATATACATACGTAGATACAGGGATAACAAAGATGGACTCAGTGTTACGGGGGTGTTTAGATCCCAATAACTAATACAATATTTATTGAATCTAAGTACAGCCGCCTATCCAAATATCTCTTTCTCTCCTCGTCTTATCCTAAGACTCAACTTCTCGTTCCTGCCCAACGAGAACTCCCGTTCGAAATCGATACCACAATCCTTCTCCTCGGTGGATATAAATCAATCCTCGTCGTACCACGATCCTTCCTCTGAAAATTCCTCCAATGGTAACAACCCGGTATTCAGATACCGTAGCACCAGGTAATCGATATTCTCGAGTTGAACGAAACGAAAAACCACACTGTAGGTGTGGGTTAAACCCTGTTCTTGTAAAGTGAACAGAAGATTGCCGAAAGTCTCGACAACTTGAATCAGTGCGTATTTGGCGTGTGTGTATTTGTGTCCAGGCATATACGACGTGATTGCGTAAATGGATTAAGGAAGAAATAGTGAAGGCTATTTCTTGGAGATAGATAGATAGATAGAATTCTTAATAATATTTTAAGAACGTCTTCGGTGTTCTGAAAGCTAATCTGTTCGCTGCTGATTCCCAAATCCTTCGACCGACCATGGCTCTTTTATAGCCGTCGCTCTCACTTCCAAGTATGATAGTGTTATCTCGGCCACGCCCCTTTGCGCCCGACAATAACTTACCACAACACCCTCAGGAGATTGTGTCTATGCAACGTGGTATCAAAGCATTACGCTCCTGATAACAATCAGGCCATCCGTCGCGCGATATCAGCTTATCTTTACTTTTCTCAGACATCTTTTGCAATCGTACGATTCGGTAGTTGGAACATCTACCAACCAAGTTGATAATGCTTATCGCCTTTTAAATCCCTCAAGTAGTGAGCGATTTAATTGCGTCATAGATTTAGTCGGCGACCAACCGATACTATGCCAACGTAGATTAACGACGCGTAAGCTCGTATTCGATACGAGAATTACATTGCGATCCAGACCATCGAACTAACGAGTGGTGCTCGCTCTAGGCACAATTGCCTATGTCATAAATCCCTCAGTTACGTCAAGCTTAGGTCGAGACTATTCTCCAGACCGGAACGTGCCTATCCTGATCCTAGCCCGTTACAGGTAGGGGATAAGAGTTCTCTTAATCGCTTTAGACTGTCAACTGCCGTGTGTTGTTACAACACATGTCCCGCAGAGTATCCAGAGATGAACGGAGCACCCGCGCTCTGCGCGACCAACATGAACTCCCGCTAAAGAGCATGTTGCTGACAACTTGGTTTCCGCACGCATAGGTGTTATGCATATCGTGGATATGTATGCTTAGCCATAGAAACAAGTATCATTATCGCTGTTAGGGACGACCCCTAACACTCAGCGACAGGGAGTGTATATTTGGGAGACCCCCGAGCAGATAGACATCATCATCACAGTATATGAAATACCCACTCTATCTTTCCCAGCTCTTGGTCTCACGAACTTTTGCCAAGCTTTCATAGATCCAAGCACTTTCCGCTGTTCAGCATGGCCGATTATCCTGTATGATCCTCTCACCCTTTTCCTACGCTGCTCGAGCCAGAACTAGTGTTATCAACGGTTCCGTTTTCGGACAGTTTCCACTATAGCGGTTCCAAGAAACCCCGGAACAAGCCGGTTCGGTCTGGGTTTGTGCCAAACGGTTCCTTCAATTGAGTCCTTGAATATTCACCTGATAATTTAGTGTTTGGTACATGAAATATGCAGCTTCAGATGGCGCATCTTTTGGCAGTCTCCAATTTTTGATATCTTCCAAACTAAGCAAGTGGCTTTGAAATTATCGTCACTTTGGGCTGAAAAACGAGGTTTTTGGACTATCGCTTGCAGATATTTAAAGATATCGAAAACCGGAGACCACCAAAAGATGTGCCGTGCTGAGCTACATATTGTACATACCAAACACTAAACTCTCTGATCAATATTTGTGGCCTAAAAGTGATGGTTCGCTGAAAAACTCATCGATTTTTGATGGGGTAAGGCCGTTGCCACACAGACCTATAAAACCGGCCGGGTCCAAAACTGGAACTGTTGCTAACACTAGCCAGAACCACTTGTTCTCAAGAATTCCCTTTGGATGCGATGCGAGGCGCGGCGGAATGTGGATGCTGGGCTGTCGCCATTCTAGCTCCACCGTTTCACCACATCGTGAACAAGTGAACTTAGAGATGGACTTCGAGGCCGTGATCGAGCGAGTTTGGAGATACACTTGGAGGCCGTAATCAAGCCAGTTTGAAGATGCACTTGGAGGCGGTGATCATGCGAACTTGGAGGCCGTAATCAAGCGAGTTTTGAGATGCACTTGAAGGCTGTAAGCAAGCGAGTTTGGAGATGCACTTTGAGGCCGTGATTGTGCGATCTTGGAGATCATGATAGTGCGAGTTTAGAGATACACTTGGAGTCCGTAATCGAGCGAGTTTGGAGATACATTTAGAGGCCCTGATCGAGCGAGTGTCGAGATGCACTTGGAGGCCATGATCGAGCGAGATTGGAAGAGTACTTGGAGGTGGTCAATCTCGTGGTGGTAGTTTGGGAGGGAGGTGCAACGGGAGCTGAGACTCTATTCAGTGGTTAACTCGTAATTGCGGGAATGTAGAGAATTGAGTACAACATGGTCTGCCGAGAGATCACGGACTGCCTGGGAGTGGAAGACAGTCGATCGTGCGATGATGCAGTGTGCAGTGTATGCAGTGCATGGTAAAGGCTGTACTCGGTGTTAACTCTTGAACATGACGTGCAGAGATAGAGAGAAATGACTCAACATCGTGTTCTTAGGTGATAGTAGAGTTGAGGACGAGAAAGAGAGAGATGAGACAAGATGGGACAAATTGTCATGAGAAACCGGGACTTAAGAGAATTTTGTGTGCCAGTCAATTTACCATCCCCAATATCGCAGGCACCTGTAATGATCCGGCATGTAAGTACACCGATATGAGGTCTTCTAAACCCAATCAGGCGAGTCGTACCCGTGATTTCTCATATCCACTCCTATCCTCCACATTGTTCTCATCTTCATCCCCCATCTCTCTCTTTCTCGTCCACAACTCTACCATCATCGCAGAACACAAAGTTAAGTCATCCCTCTCTATCTCTCCATGCCATGATCAAGAGTTAACACCGAGTACAGGCTACACCGCGTACAGCATACACCGAGTACAGCATCCACTCAAGATGGTTTGTCTTCCGTTCATTCTCATGATTACGAGTTGACCCCTGAATGTAGCTTCAGCATCCGGCTTGCCGGCATACACAATCGACCGCCATCAGCCAGCTCTCCATGAGAGCTCAGAGGTAAAGTCACCTTGTCACATTCCCACAGTTGCGAGTTAACTAACGAATGAAATACAGTCTCAGCACCCGGCGCGCTGTCCATTGACCGCCTCCAACTACCCGTCCAATTTCGCACAATCACGGCCTCCATGTGCATCTCCAAACTCGCTTCCAAGTGCATCTCCAAACTACCCCAATCAGAGACTCCAAGTGTATCTCCAAACTCGCTCCATTACGGCGTCCAAGTTCGCACGATTACGGCCTCCAAGTGCGTCTCCTACTCGTTAGATCATGGCCTCCAAGTGTATCTCCAAACTTGCTCGATCACGTCCTCCAAGTTCGCATGATCACCGCCTCCAACTGCGTCTCCTACTTGCTCGGTCACTGCCTCCAAGTGTATCTTCAAACTCGCTCGATTATGGCCTCCAAATTCGCAGGATCACGGCCTCCAAGTGCATCTCCAAACTGGCTCGATCACAGGCTCCAAATGCATCTCCAAACGCGCTCGATTATCATTTTCAGGTGCACCTCGAATTGCTCTCAAGCACTACCTGCAGCCAGTCCAGATATTCTGTGTTTAGATGGGTAGCTATATACATACATAGATACATAGATACAAAGATGACAATACAAACCGAATACATGAGTTTAAATAATCGTTGAACAATAAGTAGCGGCTATGATTTCCAGGCGCACCAGCAGCGCTCCCAATGAGGATCTTTTCCCAGACTGCTCTACTGTGGTTCGAGGTGCTCTCAGACTTGTCACCGGTGCTCCCAGGCTTGTCATTGGCGCTCCCAGGCTTGTCATTGGAGCTCCCAAGTGCTCTCAGGTGGACCTGAAGTTCTCTGCGGTGCTCCGACGTGTTCCCAAACTTATCAGAATGTTATGGGTAGTCCTTAGCAGCGATAATGATACTTGATCTATGATACAAGATGCATTCATATTAGAGATATGCAATACACCATGCATGTGAACGATCAAGTGGTCAGCAACATGCTCTGAGGGGAGAGTACAGGTTGGTCGCGCAAAGTGAGGGTACTTTGTTCATGCCTGGATGCTATGCGGGGCTTGTGTGGTAATCACACACGGCAGTTAATGGTCATTGCGATTAAGTGAGCTCTTCTCCCCACCCGATAAGCGGAGTGGATTCGGAGAGGCACGTGCCGGTCTGGAGATAAGTCTCGACCTTAGCATGACGTAAGTGAGGGATTAATGATGTAGGCATAGTGCCTAGAGCGAGCACTACTAAGTTGACTCTGGTAGTCTGGATCGCAATGTGATCTCGTATCAGTTACGAGCTTACGCGTCTTTAATCTACGTTGGCATAGCATCGGTTGGTCGCCGACTAAGTCTATGACGCAATTAAATAACCCATGTGCATGAGGGATTTAAGAGGCGCAAGCGTTATCATATAGGGCGATAGACGTTCCAACTACCGACCCACATGTTTCATGGATGTCTGAGATAAGAAAGATAAGTGGGCTGATATTGTGCAATGGATGGCCTGATTGTCATCAGGAGCCTAACGCTTTCATACCACATTGCATGAGCACAATTACCGATGGGTGTTGTGGCAAGTTATTGCCGGGCGCCGAGGAGGCGTGGCCGAGATAACGCTATCAGAGCCGTGAGGAAGAACGGGCTGTAAAGAGACAGTGATGGTCGAAGGAATTGGGAATCATCAGCAAGCAAGTTAGCTTTCAGAACGCCGAAGACGATCATAAAATATTATTAAGAATTCTATCTATTTATCTACAAAGATACACTCGACACTATATCTTCCCTAATCAACCTACGCGATCATCCTTTGTAT